>FWPV01002198.1_pt1 | contig 22282 bp, 17 predicted proteins | sample 2228371 | NCBI WGS metagenome assembly FWPV01 (sample SAMEA103939776, study PRJEB20133) | metagenome | reverse complement strand
CTGCGACCCTGCAGGGAAAAGGGATCGTCATCGACATCGCCCAGCAGGAAATGAAAAAGAACGGCGAATGGGGCCGAGTGAGATCTTTTCTCCCTTATCAAAAGGTAGAAACCCTGCGTGACCCGCAGGACCAATACCTCATCGCCCTGCTCCGTGGGAGCCAAGAGGTCAATATCTATCCTTATGCCTTTCCTGGCCACGACTATGGGAAAGGAACCCCTTTCCTTTTGCCCCGGCCCGCGCAAGAGCATTTGATGGAGCTCCTTTGTCGTACCGGCCGATGTTTCCTTCGTCAAACGCCATCGGACCCCCTTAGAAAACCCCTTCTATGGGATGATGGGGGACCTTGGGAGTTCGGTTTAAGCGTGGAAAAGGATGCGTCTGACAAGACCTACGTCGTAAAGGGTCACCTCCTTCGTAGAACGGAAAAAATCCCTCTCGAGCTTCCTCTCCTCTTCGTGGCAGGGGGGCTCGTCTTTTTCGAGGATAGGGTTTCACCCCTTCTGGATGACGGATCCTTTCCGTGGATTTCTGTCTTACGAAGGCAGAAGGGTTTCGTTGTGCCTGTTGAGGAGGGGGACGCGTTTCTCCGAGAGCTAATGGCAATGCCGGTCCTTCCGCGCCTTTGTCTTCCTGAAGAATTGCGATATGAGGAAATCCGTGTTACTCCGCGGCCTCGGCTCACAGTCATAGCCCCGCCGCGAAAGAATCGATGGGATCCCGACCGGCTCAGTTGGAGGCTATCCTTCGATTACGAAGGGCATGTAATTGCCTATGAAGATCCATGTCGAAGATTTCTCATGGCAGAACCACGTCGCTTCTTGGTCCGAGATCGCGTTACGGAGGAAGAGGCTTACGAAACCCTTCGGAGTTTTGGTTTTAAGGAATCCCCTTTATATGGCGAGGTGCTGCGGGAAGTGGCGCCCCGCAATCTCCCCCGAGCCCTTCGAGAGCTCTTGGCCGCGGGTTGGCACGTTGAGGCCGAGGGGAAGGTATATCGCCGACCAGGGACGTTTAGCCTCTCGGTGACGACCGGCATCGACTGGTTCGAGCTTCACGGTGAAGTTCGTTTCGACGACAAGGTTGCAAAACTTCCTGAATTGCTGTCGGCTCTCAGGCGCGGCGAGAACTTAGTCCGTCTGGATGACGGTACCTTCGGAATGGTTCCGGAAGAATGGCTGAAAAAATATAGGATCCTTGCCGATCTCGGTGATTCCCATGACGATCACCTTCGCTTCTCCCGCTGCCAAGTCGGACTGCTTGATGCTCTGCTCGCCTCTCAGCCCGAGTCGAAATGCGACGCTCTCTTCGACCGGGTGCGAAGCGAAGTCATGAGTTTTCAGGGAGTTCAGCCATGCGACCCGCCGGAGAGTTTCAATGGAAGACTGAGAGGCTACCAAAGAGAGGGGTTGGGTTGGATTCACTTCCTAGAAAGATTTGGGTTCGGGGGATGCCTGGCAGATGACATGGGTCTGGGCAAGACAGTTCAGGTTCTTGCGATGCTTGAGGAGAGAAGACAGAAACGATCAAATGCCCAACGGGAAAACGGGAAGTCGTCAATCCATCAGAAAGAGGCCCCCGGGCCTTCGCTCGTCGTGGCACCGAAATCACTCATCTTTAACTGGATTCAGGAGGCGAAGCGATTTACACCCCAGTTGAAAGTCCTCGACCACACGGGGACAGGTCGGCTGAAGCCCGGTGAACATTTCGACAACTTTGACCTCGTTCTCACCACCTACGGGACCTTGAGGAAGGACGTGATCGAATTCAAAGATGTGAAGTTCGATTACTGCATCCTGGATGAAGGGCAAATGATTAAGAATGCCTCCACGCAGTCAGCGAAGGCCGTTCGCCTTCTGAAGGCGAACCATCGTCTTGTGCTGAGCGGCACTCCCATCGAAAACCACCTCGGAGAGCTTTGGAGTCTCTTCGAGTTCCTCAACCCAGGAATGCTTGGATCGGCCAACCTCTTTAAACTGGCTGGAGCGGGAGCACGCAATCCCGATCAAGAAACCCGCCAACTCCTCGGAAGGGCTCTTCGTCCCTTCATCCTTCGTCGGACCAAGGGACAGGTTGCCCGGGAATTACCCGAGAAACTAGAGCAGACACTCTACTGTGATCTCGATCCAAAACAGAAGAAGCTCTACAATGAGTTACGCGATCACTACCGGCGAACCCTCCTCCGGAAGGTGGAGACCGACGGCTTGAACAAGTCCAAAATTCAGATTCTGGAGGCACTTCTTCGGCTGCGCCAGGCGGCCTGTCATCCAGGCCTGATCGACAGCTCAAAGAAATCGCTTCCGAGTGCCAAGCTGGAGGTCCTGCTGCCGCAGCTCGAACAGATCATGGAGGAGGGACACAAGGCCCTGGTTTTCTCCCAGTTCACAAGCTTCCTCGCAATTGTGCGCGAACGGCTGGACGGGCAGAAAACTCGTTACGCTTATCTTGATGGCCAGACCCGTGACCGCAAAACGGCTGTCCGGGAGTTCCAAGAAGACGCCGACTGCAGGCTATTTCTCATAAGCCTTAAGGCAGGAGGGCTTGGCCTTAACCTGACGGAAGCCGAATACGTTTACCTGCTTGACCCATGGTGGAATCCTGCCGTCGAGTGCCAAGCCATTGATCGTACCCATAGGATTGGGCAAACCCGAAGGGTTTTTGCCTATCGCCTTATCGCCCGAGACACGGTGGAGGAGAAGGTGCTCGAGCTCCAGCAGACGAAACGGGACCTCGCCGATTTGATCATCAACGCCGACAATGGCCTCATTAGCAATCTTTCGAGGGAGGACTTGGAGTTGCTTCTCTCATAGACACGGAGGTTTCCGAATCTTCCAAGGCCTTCCCCTCGTTGCGCGAAGGACGCCTGGATGGGAGGCCTTCCATTTCTTCACTTCGGACAGATGAACTTCGCTATCCGTGGATCACCAGCAAGAGTTGGTACAATATGACCCCAAGGTAGAGGATCGCGATCCCGAAGATCATGGCCTTCGTAAACCGAAAGTTGCTGTGAAGGCATAACAGAATCAAAGGAACGGTGACGACGCCAAACTTCCAGATCCAGAAACCATCCCTGTAGATTTCGATGACAGAGCGAACGATGGGATTAAGCTCATGTCCTCCGTTATCGAGAATCATCGTCGTCAATAGTGCATCCAGAACGTTGAGTCCAACGATCAAAGTCAGCAGAAATAGCAAATCTGGCTCGTAACGGTCTACATAACCGCCCCTCTTCCTATCTTCCTCTCTTCTGAGGGTCCTTCTCCGACCCCAGAGAGTAAAACGGCTCAGAGCGGGAGTGGGATGTCTTCGCCGATCTCGAAGAACCCGTCTTTCCTCTTCTCTCATCTCCATGCCGGACACCTCGGATGGCAACGTCCTGATCTGCCAATTCGGCTTTGCGTATCGGCACCCTGCCCTACCGCAAGCAATTTGGTTGCCAGGCGAACGCTATCATTCTAAGTCTTTATAATTCCATGGATTCTGATAAGACTTCAAGAAATTAACCCAGGTGCGAAATGGAGGTGATTTTCACAAAAATCCCGAATTATTTCCATGAAAAGCCAAAGAATTTCCGCATCCCGGTCGAGGGATCTTTTTCCAAAGCGTGAAATCTCGGCAAAAATTCGCCACCCGAAACTTGACAAGAAGCAAACGAAACTCCTAACATGGCGTTAAAAGAGATGGATCCTATAATTTTACCTTTTGAGGTGAGGTATGACCTATTCGGAAACGATCTCTATCAGTACAAAGGGGTTCAGTGACATCATTGACATCACGGACCGGGTTGATTCCGTAGTCGAACGTTCCGCGATAAAGGAGGGATTGGCCACAGTCTTCTGCCCTGGTTCCACGGGCGGGATAACGACGATCGAATACGAATCCGGCGTTCTAAGAGATCTACAAAAAGTGATCGAAAAAATCGTTCCTTCCGATGTCCCCTATGAACACGACCGTCGGTGGGGAGATGGGAACGGGTTCTCCCATGTGAGGGCTGCTTTGATGAAACCTTCCCTTTCCGTTCCAATCCTAAAGGGAAGGCTCGCGCTCGGGACCTGGCAGCAGATTGTCTTCATCGACTTTGACAACAGAAAAAGGGAGCGCCACTTGATCGTGCAAATCGTAGGGGAATGAGAGGAAAATCGAGCTTAAAGGATATCTTTCAGAAGCATTCGTGCAGTCTCGGACATCTCGGCCTCCAACTCCTCCACCGTGATGGCCCTCTCCTTGCATGCCTCCACGCAGCTCTGGCATCCGGAACAATCCTTCCCATTCGCCAGCGCAGCCTTCCTCTCTCGGATTTCAAATACTCCGGCAGTGCAGATTTCGACGCACGCCTCACAGCCTCGACACCTTTCGCGATCCACCTCGACTCGAAAACGCATGCTCCACCCCGCACGGCACCGGATGAATGTTTGCAACCACCGACTCGATTATAATATAGATTGTATGCAAAATAAACCGTTTTTCAGAACCCCCGAGAGGGACAGGATCGTGTCCGATACTTCGGAAAAGACCTCCCATGTCTGTAAGTCTTGGTTTTCATTGGGTTCTTGTGATAAAAAATTTTCGCTTGACTTTGCTTTGGCGAATGATATACAAAAAGGGACGTCCCGAAACCATCAAGCTTTTGTATACAAACTTGACCTTGGAGGAGGTTTCATGAAGGCGGACCCCGATAAATGTATAGCCTGCAAAAGATGCTTTCCTTACTGTCCCATGGGAAGAATTCAGACATTTAAACGTCACGACAAGATCCCAGGGAGGGTTTTCATTGAAATCGACCAGGAGCGATGCACGGATTGTGGAGTCTGTCTCCGGGCGAACATATGCCCCGTCAAGGCCCTCTACCAGCCTGAAACTCCATGGCCCAGAGAGGTCCGGAGCATCCTGAGCAACCCCCTGATCGAATTCAAGGGATCGCAGGTTCCCGGTCGTGGGACCGAAGAGATGAAGACGAACGATGTTTCGGGTCGATACCGACCGGGTGAAGTCGGGGTCGGAATCGAACTCGGAAGGCCGGGGGTCGGTGCCTATTTCAGAGATGTCGAGATCGTCGCCATGGCCTTAGCTCCTTTGGGCTATGAGTTTGCCGAAGAAAATCCGATCACACATTTCATGATAAACAAAAAGACCGGAAAACTGAGAGATGACATCCTCAATGAAAAGGCTACCTCCGCCATCGTCGAGGGAAAATGCAGGATCGAAAATCTTCCCTCCGTATTGGAGGCAGTAAAAGATGCCGCAAAAAAGGTGAGCTCGGTCTTCACCGTGGAAGTCATCACCAAGGTTTTACCCGAGGGCGAGATTCCCATCAAACCTATCCTGGAGCGATTAGGGTACTGGTATTCGATCAATACAAAAAATAACCTTGGACTGGGGGAACCTGCATTCAAGTTCTACGAGAATGGACAGCAAAGCAAGGAGACACCGCAATGACGCACAGTCTGCACCGAAGAGGAGATTTTGACGATTTGAAGGACGATTTCGTGGTCCTGGGATGCCCAGCGACGGGGATTAATAAAGCGGGATCGGCTCCCAAGACCCGGAAATTTCTGAGCATCTGTTATAAACATGGTCCGGTCAATCTGGGGGACATGAAAACGGGCAACATCTACAATACGACGATGGACGACATCCTCAGCCACGTCACCGATGGTACGATTGTCCAGTGCACCTTTGATAATAAGGAGAAGGTCGTCTCCCTGTTGAAGGATCTAAAAGAGAATAGGCCTGGCATTTCGGTGATCATCTCGGGCATCAGTGACCTTGTACAGCAATGTATGGAAGAGGCCGGGCTGGGTCGAATCCACACCATCGAATATTCCCTGGGCACATGGGGACGAACAGAACTCCTTCCGGAGTTCGAGATCCTGAAAATGCATACCATGTGTGGCCATGCCATGATCGGAGCCGATCTGATTCGAAAAATGGTGAGGGATGTGAAACGAGGCAGAAGAACGATTGACGATGCCTGCTTGGAAATGGCAAAATGCTGCACCTGTGGCAACTACAATCTCACACGAGGAAAGAAGCTGTTCCAGGAGCTTCTAGCGAAATATATGGTCCATAGCCTCTACTAAACAGCAGAGGGCAAAGGGCGTGGAGAAGGGAGCCCCTATTGAAATCGTATTCCTCTACGCCCTATGCTCTACGCGTATAGGGAAGGAGAATTCGATGCGATATATCATTATCGGAGGGAGTGCCGCAGCGATCAGTGCTGTGGAAGCCATCCGTTCCGTGGATCCATTCTCGTCGATCGATCTCTTCAGCGACGAACCCACTCCCCTATTTTCGAGAGTCCTTCTCCCCTATTACGTGGCAGAGGAACTCCCCAAATCGCTGCTCAACTTTCGACCGGCGGATTTCTTTGATCAACACCGGGTGACCCCTCACCTCGGGGTGACCGTCACCGAAGTGATGCCTGAATCGAAGAGCATTCAAGCGAACGATAAGAACCGATACGCCTATGATAAACTCCTGTTGGCGACGGGCGGCAAACCGATCATTCCCCAAATTCCGGGAACCGATCGAGAAGGAGTCTCCCCTCTCAAGACGATGGAAGATGCGGAACGCATTTATCGAATGAAGGGAACAAAGGCGGTCGTCATCGGCGCAGGGAGCATCGGTGTGGAATCCTCCATCAGCCTGAGACGAAGAGGCCTCAAGGTCACGCTGCTCGAGCAGTTAGGCCATATCCTTCCCACCGTTTTTGATGAGGAAGCGGCCTCGATTGTAAAAAAGAGGGTGGAGGAGCTTGGCATCGAGGTAATTACGGGAGAGAAAGCCGTTCGATTCACAGGTAACCATCATGTTCGCTCGGTGGTCACCGATGCCAGGGAGATTGAGTGTGACATGGTGGTGATCGCGGCGGGAGTAAAACCGGCCATCGATCTTGCTGAGAGGGCAGGGATTGAAATCGGTTCCCTGGGCGGGATCAAAACCGATTCCCAGATGATGACGAGCGTCCCGGAGATCTACGCCGCAGGCGACGTCGCCGAGACGTTCGATATCGCTCGAGGAACGACGTTCATCAACGCCATCTGGCCTTGTGCCTTTGAGCAGGGTCGCATTGCTGGCCTCAACATGGCAGGGAAGAAGACCCTTTACGAAGGTTCCTACCGGAGGAATTCCATCGGCAATTTCATCGGAATCCCCGCGATCTCCATGGGGGTCACCCATGCGGATGCCTGTACGGATTGCGCGCCCGGAGACCAATTTCAGGAAATCAAAAGAAGGACGAAAGAAACCTATCGCAAACTCATTCTGAGAAACGGTTGCATTATCGGGGCGATTCTCGTGGGACAGACCCAGAAGGCAGGGCTTTTCTCCGTGCTGCTGAAGAAAAGGGTTGACGTCACCGATTTTATCCCGGTCTTGCTGAGCCCTCATCTCAATTTTGTGGATATCCTACCGCTCATCAGAAGAAACGGAGATCGCTTTACCGAACCGGAGTACAAGGAGCTGATGGATACGGGACTCTAAAAGACAGAGGTCGGGCGTTGGAGGCCAGAGGTTGGAGTCAAGACGAACCCCAAACGTTCACCATGAGGAAATGTGGAGGAGAGCGTGAAAGTTTTGATTGTCGATCCGAAGAAGTGTACGGGATGCCACCAGTGCGAACTTTGGTGCGGAACAGAGATCTCCTCTGTCTCCAAAGAACTTTGGAATGCCATTCACGAGGACCCCTGTCCTGTTCCACGGGTCTATGTGGAAGGAAAATCTTTCGCCCTCCAGTGCAGGCACTGCGAAGAGGCGCCGTGTCTCGAGGCCTGCCCGAATGGAACGATGCGAAGAGACCCGGAGACGGGACTCGTTTACGTTTACGAACCCACATGCATTGCCTGTTGGATGTGCGTGATGGTCTGCCCCTTCGGGATCATCCGTCCTTCGGCAACGATGAAGGTAGCGATTAAGTGTGACCGCTGCAGGAACATGGGTTACCCCATCTGCGCAGAGGTCTGCCCGACTCAAGCCATAAGATTGGAAGAAAGAAAGGATTACCGTAAAAAGGCATTCTGAAGGAATAACGGCCGAAATATTGAAAAGTCGACTGTTCGGTTCTTATCAAGAGTGAGGAGCGAGAAAGGAGTCCACCATGGAGTTCATACAGAAGAAGACGGCAGATCGCGCGGTCGAACATTTTTTGTCCAAGGCGGCGGAGGCCGGCATATCGCTCGTCTGGGACCGTTTTGAGGGCCAGCTCCCCGAGTGCGGTTTCTGCGAAGCGGGGTTGAGCTGCAGGGACTGCCTCCAAGGCCCTTGCATCAGCCACCCCTTCCGAGATTCGTCGAAATTGGGGGTTTGCGGCAAGGATAGAGATTTACTCGCCAGCCAAACCCTGCTCAGGTTAGTGATTAAAGGAGCAATGGCGTCGCTCGACCAGCTCAGCGATTTTGCGAGGGAGGTTGAATCAAACCGAAGCAAGGTCAAGGACAAGACGAAGACAGCTCGACTCTTGAGGGAGTTTAAGATTCTGCTGGGGCAGGAAGGAGGGACAATCAAAAAGGAATTTCCCAAATCCCTGAGCGAGCGCTGGGAGGAGAGTGGCGTTGCGCCCGAAGGAACGGCACGGGATATCTTCAAGGCCTCTCAAAAATTGGAGGGTGGAATCGGAGGGTACGAGGAAAATCTTCTCTGGGCCTTCAAGGTCTCCCTCTTACTTGGTCTGACCCGCAGGCTCAATGGGGAGCTGAAGAAATCCGTCTTTGGAACTACTTCTCCTTTTCAAATCGAAGTCAACCTGGGTCTTCTTAAAAGGGATAGGCCCAATCTCCTCGTCTACGGTTCTCTTTCCCCTCTCTTGAAGCAGAGGATTGCCCAAGCCGCAGAGAAGAGAAAGGTTCATGTGGCGGGTGTTTGCACCGATCCCATCATCCCTCCCTTCTGTTTCCCTCCGATCACCAATTATGCCTCTCAAGAAATTCCTCTGATGACGGGAGCAGTCGATCTCATCGTCGCCGGAGACCAATTTGTCAACCCCTCCCTTGCCGATCTGGCCAGTCGGTACCAAACCCCCATCCTTTCACCGGGGGTTCTCAACGGAACAAGGAACCTCGAAAGGCTTTCCAGCGAATTCGTCGAAGAAGCCCGAAAATCCTTTGAATTGCGCAGAACGATTTCGAGGGACATTCCGGAGACAGTAGAATCTGCGATGATCGGTTTCTCGGTCGAGACTCTGGATCCAAAGAAAGTGGCCGAGGGCCTCAGCAAAGGACAAATAAAGGGCATTGCCATCCTTTCGGGGAGCAATAACGTGAAGTTCACGCAGGATAGAGAGCTGACCACAATCGCTCGAGAACTCCTCCGAGAGGAGATCCTCTGCCTCTCGGAGGGGGAGGCCAGTATCAGTCTTGCAAAATATGGCTTCCTCAAACCCGATCCCAATGGCATCGAATTGGGCAAGGGTCTCTCTGATTTTCTCTCGTCCTTTGGGAAACGGCTTCCTCCGGTGCTCGACCTCGGTTCCAGTGAGAACGGCGGGGTCACAGATTTCCTTTTGAGCCTTGCCAAAGTTGCCAGGAAAGAACCAAAGGACCTTCCGATCCTATCCTGCTTCGCCGAAGCAAGCAGAAGCACGGAGGTGGCGGAGGCTTTGTGGATGGTCGCCATGGGGGTTTCCACGTATTTCTGGCCCTCCCTTCCGGTGGTGGGGAGCCAAAAGACGATCGAGGCTCTCTCGGTATTGTGCAAGGAGAAGTTCGGCTCGGTGTTTCACGTCTTTACGGACCGGAAGATGGAGCCTCATGCCAAAGCGAGTCTGATGATTCGAGACATAAGAGGTGAAACGGGTCTCCGGATTTCTGGCCATCCTTGGAGATGAAAATAGAGATGGGATTGTATCAAAGCGGAAGGCACTTCCTTCAGATCCCCGGTCCGACGAATGTGCCAGAGCGTATTCTTCGTGCGTTGGAGAATTGAGGGGGAGGGTTTTCCGGATAGGGCATCTTGGGGATTTCAATGAGTTGATGCTGGCAGGCACGCTGAGTGGCATCGAAATGGGGCTTGCCATAGCCCGAATTCCTTTCTCGAAAGGAGGTGTGACAGAGGGGCTCGATTATCTTTCACAACATTGTGGTTTTGAGGTCTGATTGAACCAGTGCCGAGGCAAGTTCGGCGGGAAATCAACGTTGTGAGAAAGGAGGAGGTTATGAAGAGAAAAAGCGTTTTTCTTTTCTTGTTGCTCGCTGTCTTGATGGTCTCTCTGGCGGGTATTGTCTGGGGCCAGGTTCCGAAACCAAAGGACTATCCAACACGGGCAATCGAGGTTGTCGTCCAGTATGGAGCCGGGGGAGGAAGTGATATCTTCGTCAGAAGCTTAATGATGCCTGCACGGAAGTACCTAAAAGTCCCGATTAATGTTACGAACCTCACTGGAGGAGCGGGGGTGAAAGCATCCACCTATGTCCTTTCCCAACCGGCAGATGGATATACAATCTATAACTTCAGCCCTGAACAGCTCATCAATACGATCTTCGGCCGTGAGGACTACAGACTATTTGCCCCCCTTTGCAATGTTCAGCAGGATCAAAGCATGTTCTATGTGAGGGCTGAAAGCCCGTTCAAGACGATTCAGGATGTGATTCAGTATGCGAAGGAGAATCCAGGGAAGCTGCAGTTTACCGGAACGACCGCAGCAAGCCCGGATGAGGTCATCATCATGCTCTTTGCCAAGAAAGCAGGGATTAAAGTTAAGTATATCCCTTTCGATGCAGCTCCGGAGACCCACGCGGCCGTGCTCGGTGGCCATATCGATGTCCTCCACGAAGAACCCGGTGTCATCATGTCTCTCATCGAGGCGAAGAAATTGAGGCCTCTGATCGTATTCACAGAAAAAAGGCTGGATAAATTTCCCGACGTTCCGACGGGAAGAGAATTGGGCTATGACATTACCATGGGGCGTTGGAGAGGCCTCTGTGTGAAAAAAGGAACGCCTCAAGAAATCATCGATTACCTCGCCGATGTTTTCAAGAAATGCTCAACCGATCCTTCTTATAAAGCCATCGAGAAGGCGAATCTCCTTGACCTCCGACCCGGGTGGATGGGACCCGCAGAGTACGGGAAATTCTGGGAAGAGGAGTATGTGAGGTATAAGGAGATCTTTGAGGAATTGGGTTATCTTAAAAAGAAATGAGGCTCGGCGCCGCTGCTAAGTCGCCACAGGTCCTTTCAGCGGAAAGGACGGTGCGCGGGGAGCTCCATGATCAAAGGCGAAATCATTACAAGCGCCATCATTTGCTTTGGCTCCCTCTATCTCTATTTCGAGTCGACCAAATTCGAAGGCCATGAGGTCTATGCGAAGCTTGGGCCTTCGTATTGGCCCAAGCTTCTCCTCATCTGTTTGATGGGGTTGAGCATTTTGGTCGCCATCGATGCCTTTCGCCAAAGGAAGAAAGCCCATTCCCAAGAAAAGAAAACGGCTCCTTTCGATACAGGAAAAATAAGGCTTTTGTTGGCTATCGCGCTCATCGCTTCTTACTTTATCCTTCTTCAAATTTTTGGATTTATCATCCTTACTCCGATCTTCCTCCTGGCCTTCATGTGGCTCCTTGGCGAAAGAAAGAAGATTTGGTTACTCGGTACTCCGATAGGGTTGGTCATCCTGATCGTTTGGGTTTTCACAAAGGCCATGTACGTTCCTCTTCCTCGGGGAGTATGGATCTTCCTTAAATTCAGCCAACTTTTCTATTAGCACGAACGGGGTAAACATCGAAGATGTTAGATCTCTGGCTGGGCGCCATTAACAACATATTCAATCCGGTAACGCTGCTCATCATCTGGGGTGGGGTCCTCCTCGGCGTCATCTTAGGTTCTGTTCCGGGACTCAATTCCACGATGGGAACTGCTCTGCTCATCCCCTTCACATTCGCCATGAGTCCGGTCAACGGACTGGCTCTTTTATCCGCTGTCTACTGCGGGGGAACTTATGGAGGATCGATTTCAGCCATCCTCTTCAATGTACCAGGGGCTCCCGAGGCCTCAGCAACCGTTTTCGATGGTTACGAGATGGCAAAAAAGGGGCAGGCCGCCGAGGCTCTGGGCTATGCCGTCATCTGCTCCTGCCTAGGAGGCCTTTTCAGCGTCCTCATCATGATCCTTGTCTCTCCCCTCCTTGCTCGCGTAGCCTTGACTTTCTCCCAACCAGAATACTTTGCCTTGGCAGTGACCGCTCTTACGCTTATCGCCTCCCTGGGAGGGAAGGGGTTGAAGAAAGCCATCATTGCAGGAGTCTTCGGGCTCCTGATGGCGACCGTTGGGATCGATCCGATGACTGGAGACGCCCGTTTCACTTTCGGAGGGAAAGCCCTGATGGGTGGCATCAACTTCATTCCGGCCATTATCGGCGCCTTCGCCGTAGGAGAGGTGTTGGCAAGAGCAGAGAGCAGGGTGGAAACGAAGGAGGTCTTCCTCTCGAAGATCTCGACCAAATTGCCGCGCATCAAGGAAATTCTCAGGATGAAATGGCTTGTCCTTCGCTCCGCCTTGATCGGCACGTGGATCGGAATCCTTCCTGGCGTGGGCGCCACCACAGCCGCTTTTGTGGGCTATGCCGAGGCGGTTCGGTGGTCCAAGCATCCAGAGAAGTTTGGAACGGGAATCCCGGAGGGAATCGCGGGTCCGGAAACGGCGAACAATGCAGCGACAGGGGGGGCCATGGTTCCTCTGCTGACTTTGGGCATCCCAGGGAGTGCAACCACAGCAGTGATCATCGGGGGATTTCTCGTCCACGGCCTCCAACCCGGCCCCATGCTCTTTATGAATCAACCAAAACTGATGTACTCGATCTTTCTCGCTATGTTTCTCGCCAACATCCTCATGCTCTTTGCAGGACTCGGGGTGGCGAAAGTTTTTTCCAATTTCAGGAGAGTCCGGTATTCGATTCTCGGCCCGTCTATCTTTATCTTTGCGGCCATCGGCTCCTATGGAATTCGAAACGATGTCACCGATCTTTGGATCATGTTCTTCTTCGGCGTCATTGGATATTTCATGAAGAAGTATAATTACCCCATCGCACCGATGATCATCGGTTTGGTGCTCGGGAACCTGACGGAGATTTCGCTGAGACGAGGAATGCGGATGACCGATTACGACCTCTCCGCTTTCCTATTTCGGCCGATCGCCGGAATCATTCTTCTCATTGCCGTCGCGTCGATCCTTTATAGTGTGCTCAGGAAGAAACCCAGAACTGTAGAAGAGGACTGATCCTATTTCATCGGAAAACCCTTATCGAAGACGGAGAAAAAAGAACCTTGCCAAAAGCCAACCTCCGACGCACGCCACCCAAGAATCTCCTTCCCGCCCGAGAGAAGGTCTATGAGTATCTGAGAAAACAGATTCTTGAAGGCCGATTGAATCCCGGAGAAAAGCTTGCAGAGGAGCACCTCGCCAAGAAGCTGGGCGTGAGCCGTACCCCCGTAAGAGAGGCCCTCCATAAGTTAGGAACGGAGGGCTTGATCAAACCTCGCACCAAAAGGGGATTCCTCGTCTCACGGGACTCAAAGGAGGAGGTCGAGGAACTCTTTGAGCTCCGTTCAATCCTCGAAGGGTACACCTTGAGGCTCGCCTCTCGAACGATCAGCGAAGAGCGTTTGAAAGAGCTTGAGGGTTTCGTGCAGAATGCCGAAGAGGCCCTGAGGAAGAAAAGGATCAGCGAGGTATTCAAATGGAATACGAAATTTCACGACACCCTGCATGAACTCGTCGCGCATAAACCCCGACTCTATCGTTTAATTGTCAATATGAGAAAATACGTATTGAGACATCGAAAGGATACCCTCCGATATCCCGACGGAGGAAGAAGGTCCGTAGAGGGTCATCGGAAAATCCTGATGGCTTTAAAATTGAAGGATCCAGACCTCTGCGAGCGCATCATGCGTGAGCATATCGAGGAAGCAAAAGAGGATGCTCTCCAATCCCTTTTCGCCAAGGGTTAACCCTGGGGATGCTTAAGAACTCATTTCAAGATGATGTAAATGGAGATCAGGATGACGAAGAGAGCGAAGAGTTTCCTGAGCCGAAAGGGGTGGGTCTTGAAGGAGACATAAGCCCCTACCCTTGCCAGAAGGACGGTGCCCACGGCGAGCGCGGCTCCACGCTGAAGATCGACGAAGCCGAGGGTCCATCCAGGAAGATCAGGATGGCCCAGTCCATTGAGAATGTATCCCGTCACTGAAGAGAGACCGGTGATGACAATGGCCGCACTGGACGTCCCGATGGCCAACTTCAGAGGGATTTTCAGGATCTGATACATCATCGGCACCGTGACAACCCCACCCCCGATTCCGGCCAAAGCAGAAACGACACCCGCCACCAGTCCCACTCCTATAAGACCGAACGTCTTTGGTTTCTCCACCAGCTCAAGTTTTCTTTCAGCTCCTTTCTTGCTCTCGGTTAGCATTCTTATGGCTGCCATCATCACGATGATGCCAAAGGCAACACGCAGATGCCTTCCGCTTAAGGCCGCGGCGACTTTCGTCGTTGCGAGGGCTGTCAGAGCACTCGAAAGTCCGATGATGAAAAACGCTCGCCCGTCGACATTCCCCTGTTTTCGGTGTTGATAGGCGCTTGCCATTCCGCTAAAGACGACGACGAAAAGGCTGGTCCCGATAGCCAGGTGAGTCAGAATGCTGGGGGAAAGGCCCAGGTGCTCATAGCTTAGGATGAGGATTGGCACCATGATGAAACCTCCCCCAACCCCAAAGAGGCCTCCGAGAAAACCCACGCCGCATCCCGCCACAACAAAAATTAAGAATTCGAGTAACGTCATGTCCATCATCAACATCGCAGAGAGGACCGAGCAAAACGTATAGGGTTGAACCCAAATCTCAAATTCTTTTTCCCCTACGCTCCATCTCTATGCCCTATGCTCTATGCTCTATGCTCTATGCCCTCTGCCCTCTGCCCCGCGCTATTCGTACCGCAGCGCTTCGATGGGGTTAAGGAGCGAGGCCTTCCTCGCCGGATAGAACCCAAAAAAGACCCCCACCGATCCTGAAAAGAGAAAAGATAAAAGGATGGCCCTGAAGGAAAAGAGGGTGGGCCATTGGGTAAAGGCAGATAAGAGAAGGGTTCCAGCAATGCCTATGGCGATTCCCAAGATCCCCCCTATTAGACTCAAGACCAAAGATTCGATGAGAAACTGGAGAAGAATATCTTTCCCTTTGGCACCGACAGCGATCCGTATTCCAATCTCTCGCGTCCGTTCTGTGACCGATACGAGCATGATGTTCATGATCCCAATCCCGCCAACGATTAAAGAGATGGAGGCAATCGCCCCTAAGAGGAGGGACATCACCTTGGCGGATTGTTCGGCGCTCGACATCACTTCCGTGAGATTTCTGACGGTAAAATCATTTTCTTGGCCTGGTTGAAGTCGGTGTCTTTGCCGAAGGAGATCGGTGATCTGCTCCTCCACCTCCTTCATCACCTCGGGCCCCATCGCTTGAACTGCGATGGTTCTGACCATCCCAGGAAACTGCGTTCCGAAAAGTTGTTTTTGGGCAATCGTCAAGGGAACAAAGATGACGTCGTCCTGATCTTGTCCCCATGTCGATTGTCCCTTCGGGGCAAGGACACCGATCACAGTAAAAGGGACCTTCTTGATCCGCACAATCTGACCAACCGGATCCATCCCTCCAAAGAGGTTCTCGGCAACTGTCTTCCCTAGAAGACAGACCTTAACCGCTCCGTCCACCTCCTGCTGGGTGAACGGTCGACCGGAGGAGAGAGCCCAGTCACGAATGTCAAGAACCTCGGGTGTCGTCCCTATGATGACCGTGGACCAGTTTTGATTTCCATAAACCACCTGAGCTACCCCATTGACGCTCGGGGCAGTATACCTCACCCCTGGGATCTCCGTTTGGATCGCTCTGGCATCCTCCACCGTAAGCGTGGGTACAGTTCCTGCCCCGAATCGGATCCCGCCGCTCGTTGAACTCCCCGACATGACCATGATCAGGTTCGAGCCCATGCTTGCAATCTGTTCGGAGATCCGCTTCTGTGCCCCCGAACCAATAGCAATCATCGCAATGACCGCCCCAACGCCGATGATGATCCCCAACATCGTCAGGGCAGACCGCATCTTGTTCACCAAGAGCGCTCTAAGGGCGATTCGAAGGCTCGCCAAGAGGGTAGTGATCAATTCCGTCCCTCCTCCAGGAAGTGTCGGGAGGATGGCACTCCCTGATCGCTGACGACCAAACCATCTTTGAAGAGGATCTTCCTCCTGGCAAATGCTGCGATATCGGGTTCATGAGTAACCATGAGAACCGTAATGTCGAGATCCCGGTTTAGACGTTGAAAGATCTCCATGATCTCCATGCTTGTCTTTGAATCGAGATTCCCCGTGGGTTCATCGGCCAGGAGGATCGATGGTTCGTTGACGAGCGCCCGTGCAATGGCGACCCGCTGCTGTTCCCCGCCCGAGAGCTGACTTGGATGGTGCCGGCCTTTCCCTTCAAGGCCGACGGTGGATAGGGCTCTCTGGGCTAAAACCCTTCGTTTCGAAGCCGGAACCTTGGCGTAGATCAAGGGCAGTTCCACATTTTCCAATGCCGACGTTCTGGCGAGAAGGTTAAACCCCTGAAAAACGAAGCCGATCTTCCGATTTCTGATCTCCGCCATTTCATCTCTCGTCAGATACTGACCATCGATCCCTTCCAGGAAGTATCTTCCGCTTGTGGGTTGATCCAAAAATCCGATGATATTCATGAAGGTCGATTTGCCCGAGCCGGAGGCTCCCATAATTGCGACGAATTCGCCGGCTTGGACCGTGAGACTTATCCCACGAAGGGCCTGAACCTCCACCTCACCCAAATGATAGACCTTGGTTAAATCCTTCACTTCAATCAGTGAACCCATACCTGTATACTCTATGCCCTATGCTCTATGCCCTATGCCCTACGCCATACGCTTTTCATCTGAATCCCCTCATCGACGGCATTGGAGCCTTACTTGAACCACTCCCCTTTTTCGAAGCCTCTCCGACGATGACCTCCATCCCTTCTTCCAGGTCCCCAGAGACAACCTCGCTGAAGGTCCCATTGGTAATTCCGAGGACGATGGAGATTGGTTTCGGTCTTCCATCTTGGGAAAGAACCCATACCCTCCCTATGAGTCTTCCCTCCCCCCGGAAAGGCTTCGCGCCATCGCCCATCTTCTCCCGTTTTGAAAGATTCCCTCGGCGTATCTCCTCCGTCCCTTCCTTCTTGGCAGATTCGGGTCGAAATCGAAGGGCCGTATTCGGAACCTTTAGGACTCCCTCCTTATGGGCAACGAGAATGGAGACATTCGCGGTCATGCCGGGCTTCAACTTCAAATCCTTATTCTCCACCTGAACCACCACGTCATAGGTCACGACGTTCTGAATCGTCATTGGGGCATTCCGAATTTCGGAGACCTTCCCTTTGAACGTCTTCTCGGGGTAGGCATCCACGGTAAAGGTCGCCTCCTGCCCTACCGCAACGCGGCCGATATCAGCTTCGCTGACATTGGTGTCTACCTGCATCTGTGTCAAGTCCTTCGCAATGGTGAAGAGCGTGGGCGCCTGAAGGCTTGCTGCCACGGTTTGGCCCACATCTACGTTTCTCGAAATCACGATCCCATTCACTGGAGACCGAATGGTGGTATATCTCAAATTGGTCTCAGCAAGTTTCAAAGCGGCCTTGGTCTGCGCGACCTGTGCCTTCGCCGACTCCAATTGCGACCTTGCAGACTCCAACTGTGCTTTGGCGGCTGCATGTTGGGCCACGGCAGAATCGTAATTCGCTTGCGCCGTATCAAAGACGGACGGAGCGATCACTTTTCTCTCCAAAAGCAACCGATTTCGGTCGAGGGTTCGCTTGGCGTCTGAAACCGTGACCTCTGCCTTCTCAAGATTGGCTTGAGCACTCTGGAGGTTTGCCTGAGCATTCCGAAGATTCGCCTCGGCATTGAGCACATTGGCTCTGGCCTGCTCCACCTGAGCTTCAAAAATCGCCGGATCGATTTGAGCGATGACTTGTCCCTCCTTCACTCGGGAGTTGAAGTCCGCGTAGAGGGCTTTGATCGTTCCCGAGATCTGGCTTCCCACCAGAACCGTGACGACAGGATTGATTGTTCCCGTAGCGGTCACCACCGATCGGATCTCCCCTCTTTCGACCCTTGCGGTCCTAAATTTCGTGTCCGAGCTCCCACTGCTGATCCATCCAGCGTAATAGGCGACTCCTATCAGAAGGAGACAGATCACGGTTCCTGTTGCGATGAGATACTTTTTGAGATGCCGACCCATTTCCTAATCCTTTCTCTTCCGCCTAAAAAGAAGACGTATGGGAACCCCTTCGAAACCGAACCTCCCCCGGATCTGATTGATCAGGTAGCGTTCGTAAGAGAAATGAATCCCCTCCGGAAAGTTCGCATAGACTGCAAACGTGGGCGGGCCCACCGAGACTTGAGTGATGTAATTCAACTTCACCTCCCGATTCCGGTACGAGGGAGGAGGATTCTTCTCCACCCAATCTCTGAAACACTTATTCAACTGCGCCGTTGGAATCCTTTTCTTCGTTTGTTCGACCACGTCATCCACGAAGTCCAAGATCTTATGTACCCTTTGACCCGTTAATGCAGAAATGAAGAGGATAGGGGCATAAGAGAGATGTTTCAGATCCTCATACACCTTCTTCGTGAACTGAGCCATCGTTTCAGAATCTTTCTTGATCAGATCCCACTTATTCACCAAAAGGATACATCCCTTTCCTTTTTCATGAACGATTCCTCCAATCCGAGCATCTTGATCGGTCACCCCCTCTTGGGAGTCCAACAGCAGGAGCGCAACCTCACATCGGTCAATGCTCCGTAGCGCTTCGACAACGCTGTATTTCTCTAATCTCAAGCTGATTCGGCTCTTCCTACGAATGCCCGCAGTATCGATGAGGATGTATTTTTTCCCGTCCCGTTCAAAAAACGTATCGATTGCATCCCTCGTCGTGCCGGGGGCTTCGTCCACCAGCAGCCGCCGGTATCCCAGCAGGCGGTTGATCAAGGAAGACTTTCCCACGTTCGGCCTTCCGATGACGGCCACCCTTGACACCTCTTCGTCCCATTCCGCTTCGCTCTCTGCGGGTAGAATTTTCATCACCTCGTCCATCAACTCATGGATCCCATACCGATGCTCCGCCGATATGGAATAGATTCGCTCGACTCCTAAACCATAGAATTCGAAGAGCCTCCCCTCGTGGTTTGGGCCATCAATTTTATTGACGATAAAAAAGACGGTCTTGTTCTGTCGCCTCAGGATATCGGCAATCTCTCTGTCGGATGGAGTGAGCCCATCCTTCCCATCCATCACGAAGAAAATCACGTCCGCTTCGTCCATCGCCAGCTGGCACTGCTCGCGCATCTGGATGAAGATCCGATCTTTCGACACCGGCTCAAAGCCCCCTGTATCAATGAGCGTAAAAACCTTCCCCTCCCACTCCACGTCCGTATAGTTCCTATCCCGCGTCACCCCCGGTTCGTTCGCGACGATCGCCTTCTTCCCGCCGGCGATTCGATTGAAGAGAGTCGATTTCCCGACGTTCGGCCTTCCTACGATAGCAATGATCGGCTTCATCGTATATCCCGTATCACTCCACGCCTATTATAAAACAGCCCCGGGTTTGCAACAATGAAATGCTTTCCACCCATCTTTTGTAATCGCTCAGTCCAACGTCGAAATTCAATGATATCGGACAGGGATGTCGAAGAGAATCTTACAGCGGGAACCTCAGCTTGCCCCTATCCTCCCCGCGCTTCAGTGACGCCTTACCATCTTTTTTCAAATTCCTATTGACTTTGTTGGACCAAATCATTAAACTGCGATTCCATCTTCTCTTCACCAATTCAGAAACGACAGGCCAAACTTCAAGCAGGAGGGATTCGGATTTCCCGAGGGGGGCTTCCTGAATCGATTTCAGGACTGCACCTTCTGGCTTTCAGACCCAAAACCGAAGAGAAGGAATCGATGTTACCCGACTTCATCCCTTCCTATAGTGTGGGACCCTTCTTCGGCCTCGCCTCCAATGTCGTCATGGCCCTTCTGTGCTTGGTCAACTTTCTTCTTCACCGACACTATCGGCCCGTATGGAGGCTCTTTCTCTTTTACGCGCTACTCACCCTCTTCTTTTTAGGATGGGTCATCTATGGTCTCCAGAGGTCTCCCCAATCGATCCTCACGGGCTATCGGGTGAGCCAAGCCGCTTTGGCCATGCTCCCGGCTAGCTGGATCTGGTTCATGCTATCGCTATTGAACGAAAAGCCAACTCGATTCTCCTGGACGATGATGGGGATAAGCATGCTCCTGGCAGGGTTGGCCCTCGGGGGGAAGGGAGCCTGGTTTTTTGGAGTTCCATTGGAAATTCACCCTTCCGAGGCTGGTATCCTAAGACCGAGGTCTCTCTTTCTACGCCCCTTCATCAATCTTTTCTGTCTCTTCGTCTGCCTCTTCTACGTACTTGTCACCGCTATCAAGTTAAAGCAGTTGAAAGACCAGAAACCGGCTTATCTTCTCCCTTTCGGTATCGGACTGCTCTTTTGGTTCTTGGGCGGTACCCACGATGCCCTTCTCTCCTTCGGGATTATCATTTTCACAAAGGAAAAGGTTCTTTGGTTTGCCTCGTTCTGGCTTTCGATCTTTCTGGCGGTAGCGATCGCCATTCACTACCGTTCTCTGGAGCAGGCAGTCAGGGAGGCGCGCGATGTCTTTGAGAAGTTTGTTCCAGCCGCCTATCTCCGCCGTATTGCTGCCAAGGGGCTCCGTTCCATCCGCTTAGGGGAAGCTGACCAGCAGGAGGTGACGATTCTCTGTTGCGACATAAGAGGGTTCACCCCTTTATCCGAACGGCTGAGTCCAAGTCAACTCATCGCCTTTATCAATCGACTTCTGGAACGGCTCACGAAAGTCGTCACCGATCACGGAGGGGTCATCGATAAGTTCCTGGGAGATGCCATCCTTTGCATTTTCGAAGGAACCGATTCGGCCCAGAGGGGAGTCGATTGTGGCGTCGGTCTGCTCAATTCCGTGCATCTCTTCAATGACGAGGAGGTTAAACGGGGCGGCCAGAGCGTCCAAATTGGCATCGGCATTCATACGGGGCAGGTGATCCTGGGGACCATCGGATCTTCCCAAAGGATGGATTCCACAGTCCTTGGGGCTACCGTCAACATGGCCAAACGGCTCGAAGAGATTACCAAGAGAATAGGTGTGGATATGCTCATCTCGGATAAGGTTTTCGACCGGCTGCCCAGGGGAGATCCTCATCGGTTGAGAGGTCTCGGAGAAGTATGGGTGAGAGGAAGCCTAACCCCTTTGACCATATTTGAGGTTTACGACCACAATCCTCCGGAGGTGCGGGAGAGGAAGGATCGAGGGGAGGCCATCATGGCCGAGGCCATCGAGTTTTTGCGAAGTGGGCACCTCGAGAATGCCCTTTCCAGGCTCGAGCAGGTTCTCCATCTCCTCCCCCAAGACCCGCCCGTTCGTCTCCTCGTCGCCTCCCTTTCCAATGCTTTGCAGCAGGGTCAGCCAATCCAGGGGGGCGCTCTGCTTGATCTCAGGTAGCGAAGAGCATCGTCCCGCTTCGCCCAAACTCCCCTCTCCAGAGTTCAGGAAGTCCAAGGGAAAGAGGCGCGAGCCCTTCTTAAACTGAATTACGGAAGGATCGCGATCGCTTCAATTTCGATCTCTGCATCCCTGGGAAGTCTCGCTACCTCCACCGTTGACCTTGCGGGAGGGGAGGATGGGAAGTAAGTCCCGTAAACCTCATTGACTTGGCCAAAACGATCCATGTCCTTCAGAAAGACGGTCACCTTCACCACATCCTCCATTCCCAAGCTTTGAGACTCCAAGAGGGCCTTTAGATTCTCCAAGACCCTTCGAGTCTGTTCCCGGATATCCCCTTTCACCAATTCCCCGCTAACCGGATCGAGAGGAATCTGTCCCGAGAGAAAGAGAAGACCCCCCGCCCGGATCCCTTGGGAATAGGGACCAATTGCCTTTGGAGCTTTATCCGTATGGATCACGACCTTTTTGTCCATCTCCACGACCTCCTCCATCCCATCCGTTGTTCGGCTCTTCCTTTCTCCATTCCATCATTCCAAAAGACGGCTCACTTCCGATACATCGTTCAAGATGCAGTCCGCCCCGACCACTTCGAACTCCTCGCTCTTCGTCCTTCCCGTCAGCACACCTATCGTCTTCATCCCGACGTTCTTCCCTGCCTGGATATCGAGGGTGTGATCTCCCACCATCACCGTTTCCTCGCCGGAGACA
>FWPV01006481.1_pt1 | contig 22284 bp, 16 predicted proteins | sample 2228371 | NCBI WGS metagenome assembly FWPV01 (sample SAMEA103939776, study PRJEB20133) | metagenome | reverse complement strand
GTACAGGCCCGTGCCCGACAGCGCCACCCGGGCAGCCACCACCGGGCGGCAACAAGCTGCCGCCCCTACCCGAAGGCAGCCAGGAAGACTGCGGTCCATACGGCACCGGCGAGACGCCGGTGCCGTATGGAGTGTGCGTCCTACAGCAGGGGCAAGTCGCAGGGGGTTACCGGCCCGCGGGTGGCCATCACCTGGTGCCAAGGGTGGGGAAGACGGTGGTCATGCCCAGCCACAGGCCCAGTCCCGACACCAAGAGGACGCAGGCCCAGGCCAGGTAGTTGTACAGGCGGCTATTGGTAAACTGCCCCATCAGCCCGGCGCGATTGATGAGGGTCAGTATCAGGATCAGCACCACCGGGAGGAGCAAACCGTTCAGAACCTGGGAGAAGTACATGATCTGCAGGAGGGGCGCGCCGGGGATCAGCACCAGGCCAGCGCTCAGCACGATCAATGCGGTGTAGATGACGTAGAATTCCGGCGCCTCGGAGAAGCCGCGGTCCAGCCGGCGCTCCCAACCCATGCCCTCGGAGAGCTGGTAAGCAGTGGCGAGAGGCAGAATGCAGGCGGCGAAGAGCGAGGCGTTGAGCAGGCCCAGCGCAAATAGGGAGGCGCAGTACTTGCCCGCCAGAGGAAAGAGGGCCTGGGCGGCGTCCTCCACGCTTCCCACACGGTTACCGTGCGCGTAGATCGTCGAGGCACAGGTTACCACGATGAAGAAGACTACGAGGACGGCGGCAATACAGCCGACCAGTACGTCGAGCCGCGTCCACTTGTAGTCCTTGGCAGTCAGACCCTTATCTACCACCGCAGCCTGCTGGTAAAACTGCATCCAGGGGGCGATGGTCGTGCCGACGATGCCGATGAGCATCATGACGTAGCCGGGGTGGGGGGACCATTGCGGAACGATCACAGCGCGGCCAACCTCGGCCCAGTCGGGCCGGGCCAGGAAGGCAGAGATGGGGTAGGCAATGTAGAGCAGGCAGGCGCCGAGGAAGATCTTCTCCACGCGCGCGTAGGAGCCCTTGACTACGATCCACCAGACGAGCAGAGCACCCAAGGGGACCGCGACATAGCGGCTGAGGCCGAAGATCTCAGCGGCAGAAGCCACCCCGGCAAAGTCGCTCATGCCGTTGGTGAGGTTGGTGAAGGCGACCAACAGCATGACCCAGAAGGTCAGGCGCAAACCGAAGTTCTCGCGGATGAGATCGGCGAGGCCTTTACCGGTGACAGCGCCCAGACGGGCCGACATCTCCTGCACGATGAACAAGAAGAGGCCCACGGGGATCAGCGGCCAGACGGCGGCGAGGCCGTAGTTGCCCCCGGCCAGGGAGTAGACCGCAATGCCGCCGGCATCGTTGTCCACGTTGGCAGTGATGATCCCCGGCCCGATGAGGGCCAGAACCAGCAGCAGGCGCGACCAACGTCTTTTAGTGGCAGCGGTCAGCAATTGCATGGTCGGAAGGAGGCTCAGAAGCCGGGCGTTTCACGCGGCGGGGCAAGGTCAGTGCCTGGCGAACGCCTTGGGTATCCTCTTCTTGAAGGAGGTCGGAATGACGGCGTCAATGGCGTCGTCGGCGGTGACGATGCCCAGCAGGTGGCCGTCGTCGTCCACGACTGGGAGGGCGAGAAGGTTGTAGCGGGCGACCAGGTGGGCCACGTCATGTTGGGAGGCCTCCGGGGTGACGCTGACCACCTCGCGGACCATCAGGTCGTCTACCCGGGTGTCGGGGTCGGCGATGATCAGTTCCCGCAGTGAGAAGACACCGACCAGTCGGCCCTCGGCATCCAGCACGTGCACGTAGTAGAGGTTGTCTATCTCCTGGGCCTCGCCGCGGACGATTTCTAGAGCCTGGCCAGCGGTGATGCCCTGGGGTACGGAGACCTGCTCGGGGGTCATCAGCCCGCCAGCGGAGTCCTCGGGATAGGCCAGTAGGCGACGCAGGTCGGCGGCCTCCTCCGGCTCCATCAGGTTAAGCAGAGTGTCGGCGCGCTCCTGGGGCAGATCGGCCAGCAGGTCGGCGCCCGTGTCGGGGTCCATCTCGTCAATCAGGTCGGCAGCCTGCTGGTCCGGGAGCTCGTTGACCACGGCGACCAGGGCCTCGGGCTCCATCTCTTGCATGGCGTCGGCCGCGACCTCTTCGTCCATGGCGCCCAGGAAGGCGGCGCGTTCGGGGGCGGAGAGTTCCTCGGCGATGTCGGCCAGGTCAGCGGGATGCATGCGGCGGAGGGCGTCGCGGGCCCGGTCTACCTGGAGCTCGTCACCCTGTCCCTGCGCCGGCATGCGTACGTGTTCCCAGGCGATGAGGCGCTCGGGAAGATGCAGGTGGAGCAGGCGGAGCAGGCCCAGGGTGAAGTGCTCCCAGCCCAGCCGGCGGAGCAGACCACGAGGACCGACATCGGCGTGAGTGAGCAGGACGCGGGTGCCGACAGCGCCCAGCTTCAGGTCATGGACGCGCACCACACGCTTGCCGGCGATGTCCACGATCTGCTTGTCCATAAGGTCCCGGCGCAGGTGGAGGTCTTCCGGTGCGGGATCGATGGTAGGCAGAGAGTCCCGAGCGGCAGCCAGGCGAATGCCTTCAGCGGAGGCAGTCCGAATGGCCCCCCAAGGGACACACACGGTCTTATGGTTCCGGTCCAGCCGGATGATCAGGGCGCTGACTTCGGGGAAACGCTCGTGCGGGTGCACCAGGATGTCGTCGAGGGCACCGAGGGGCTTGCCCTCGGCGTCGTAGACACCGTAGCGGAGCAAGGCTGAGAGGTAGGCCTCTGCGAAGAATACCATCGCCGCTTCCCCTCCTTCAGTTCCGCCGGACACGGAAAAGCCCCCCCGGCGCCGGGCCAGGCGGGCGAGAAGAGGGACGGCTGCGCAGCACGGGAACCTAGCCCAAGGCGCCACCTCCCCAAGGCCCGCCGGCGGCTACCGTTCCGCACCGGCGTTGATGAGGTGTGTCGTTTGTACTGTGTGGTGAACTGGCGTCCATAGAATCTGTCAGGAGAAGGGCCCTGCACACGGGCGCACCGAGGCGCTCGCTTTGACCACCACCTGGCGGCAGGAACCGCACCTGCACGCTATCGCTCCGGACCTTCTCCAGGTACGACCTCGGCGTCCGCACCCGCGGCTTCCCCACCCGGCGCCGACAAGGGGATTGTAGGAGGAAGGTCGGGGGCTGTCAAGGGCTCCGATGGACGGGGGGCCGACCCCGCCTGCTGGGTGGGGTCAGCCCCGGTCTGGGCGCACGGGACGGGCCGCCTCCACCATCTGCTCCAGGCGGCAGCCCTGCTCCCAGGCGGCGCGCAGGAAAGCCGCGTTGTCCTCACCCAGGTGGCTCGCCTCCATGGTCAGTGGTCCGTCGTAGGGGGCGGCAGCCAGTATGCGAGCCAGGCGGTTCCAGTCGCCGGTTCCGGAGAAGGGGAGGTTGTGCAGGTCATCCTGGCCGTTGTTGTCGTGCAGATGGAGGACCAGGAGCCGGTCGGCCATGACCTCCAGCCGGTCCAGTCCATTGCCGGCGATATGGCCGTGGCCGGAGTCGTAGCATAGGCCGAGGATTTCCGGCGGGTACTGCTCGAGCAGGTAAGCGATGGCCGGCATGTTGTCGGGGGCGGAGTTCTCCAGGGCCAGAGCCACCCGGTACTCGCGGGCTGGCTCCGCCAGGGCCTCCAGCGAGCGGCGCAGCAGGTCAAAGGGGTAATGGGGCACGCCGTCCGGTCCGGGCTCCGCGGGCATATGGACAACCATGGCCTCGCCGCCCAGCGCGGCGGTCATCCGCAGCCGGTTGAGGAGCAGATCGATCCCGGCCCGGCGGATGCCCTCGTCTCGGGAGCCCCAACTGGCGCGCTCGGTCTGGGAGGAGTGCAGGTCACGCAGGTGTAGGTCGCAGTCCCGCAGGGCCGCGCCGATGCGGGTCACTTCCTCGTCGGTGTAGACGTAGTCCGTGTTCCACTCATGGGCCCAGTGGGTGTACGAGAAGCCGGCTTCGGCCAGCGGGGACAAGTAGGGGATCGCATCTCCCTTGTCTTCGCGGTAGTTGGTGGCGAGGGCTAGCATCCGCAGTCTCCTTCCGTTGTCTCGGCGGTTTCGGGCGACTTTAGCACCGTCAGACGGCCGCGTGCGCCGAACCGCCGGAGTTCCTCCGGCGCAAAGAAGCGCTTTCTGCCCCGGTACCAGAAGCCGGCGAAGCGCAGGAAGTGGCCCCAGCGGTACAGGCGCATCTCCACCGCCCGCGGGAAGCTGTACTCAATCGTGTACTCCATTCCCGCGTCGCGCACGCGGAGCACCGCCTGCCGAGCGTGCCTGGCGAGGGTCTGGCCGGTGAAGGGCTCGCCGTCCAGCGTGACCTCCTCTACCTGGGCGAAATGCTCCGGCAGGAAGGAGTTGACCGAGAGCTCCGCCGACGGCAGACCGGCCAGCTCCGGGAAGGGCCGGGCGGTGAAGGCCAGGCCTCCCTTGTCCTCTGTCACCTCCACGCGCCCCTCGTTGTTGAAGTTGGGGTACTCCACTTGCGCGCCCCTCCAGTCGGTCTGCCACTCCTGCGGCGTGTTGTGGAAGGCCACCCCGATGGTGACGCTGCGCAGGTCCCGCAGACTCTTGACCTGGGGCCGCAGGCCGTACTGGAGGTGGAGAGGGAAACTGTGCCCGAGCGTGGAGCGCGTCCGCCAGCCCACGGCCCAGGTGGGATGCTGGACCTGCACGATCTGCGCCTCGCCGGCGGGAAGCACGTGGCCTTGCACCGAGACGTACTTATGCGTCTTGCGGTCAATGTGGCCGAACGAATCCCAGCGGATGGGAGCGGCCACGCGGTGAGGGAACTGGCGGTGCTTGAGCTCGTCCAGCGCGTCCAGGGGTACGTGGTACTGATTGGCGACCTCCCAGGCGAATCCGGCGTAGCGGAAGGCGGCGTCGGGGTCCGGCGGGACCTCGGGCAACTGCGCCTCCTGGAGCAGGCGCAGGATGGAGCGATCCTTGGAGATACCGACGTAGGCGAGCATGACCCGCATTTGGGTGGCGAAGCCGAGCATGTCCTGCCGGTAGGCCCGTGCGTAGGGTCCGCAACTGACGCCGAGATGCGGATGGTACAGGGCCAGAATCTGGCGCCAGACGTTGAGCTCGAAGCCCAGGGCCATCTGCCGGGCGCGGAGGTCCTCCACCAGTTCAAAGATCTTGGCCATGCAGAAGGCGGAGATGGGCGTGTAGGTGGGGCTGTTCCACTCGTCGAGCACGACCTGGTGCTCGCCCCAGTAGCATAACGCCGCCAGTGCATTCAGGCCGATGGCCTCCATTCGCTCCCGCGTATAGACCTCCGGGATGGAGGCCAGCGGATGCTCCCAACGGTAGCCGTCCAGCACCTGCGCCGCCGCCAGCAAGAACCAGGTGGTCATGCAGGTGAAGTTGTTGGTCCCCGGCCCGCCGCAGCGCACCTCCAGGGAGTTGAGGTAGTGCTCCGCGCAGATCTGCCGCAGCCAGGCGGCGGTTTTGGGAGTCAGTTTGTCGCGGAAGCGCAGCAGGACCTCAACGGCGGCGAAGGGCTCAAAGTGGTTTTCGTCAATCCAGGTCTGGAGGATGACCTGATTGGCGAGCGCCTGGTACTTGGGGTCGCCGTGGGCCAGCAGGTCCAGGCAATACCAGAGTCGGGAGCGGGTATCGGTCATGGGGAAGTCGCCGACCCACTCGCCGCGCCGGTTGAACCAGCGCTCCAGGCGGAGGCAGTCCGCCTCGATCCATTCGCGCTTGATGCGTTCGTTGCCGAGAGTCTTGTAGCGTGGCGGCATGGGGATCCTCTCTGGGTACGGGGTGGGTGACGGCGGGCAGTTCGCTGCGAGGGGCGGCCAGTCCTTTCGAGGTGGAGGTCAGCGGTCCCGCCTGCCGGTTCTTTCCTCGCAGAGCTTGCGGAGGGTGGCGACGACTTCGCGCAGGTGGGTGTCAATCCGGCTCTCCGGGAGGCGCAGGAGGAGGATGCCGAGGTCCCCCAGTTCACGGACGGAGTCTTCGGTTAGTTGGGTCCTGGGCGAGCGGCGGGGGCCCTCAAGTTGGACTGCGAGGCGGGCTTCGGGGCAGTAGAGGTCGAGCCGGATGCCCTGCAGGAAAACGCGGTAGCGGAACTCGGCGGGGAGGTTCGCTTCGGAGAGGGCCTGGAGCAGACGGCGGTCGCGGGGGAGGGTCTTCGGCACCGGCGGCGTCTCCGGTGGGGGCAGAAAAACCCGTCGCCGACCGCGCCGCTTCGACCTCACCCCCTGCTCCCTCTCCCGCGCGTGCGGCTGGGGAGAGGGGGTTTCAGATAGGGGTTTGTCGGGATCGGGGATGAGTTCTTGATGAGCACTTTGGTCCGGCGGGTCGTGAATCATCTGGGGCCCTACTGTGTATCGCTGGCGTGGGGCTCTGCTCCGTCCCCCTCGCCAGGCCTCCGCGCCCAGGCGGGTTGGCAAACGCAGGGTTGGGAGGCGATTCACCTCGCCCATAGGTTCGCCTCCACGACCTGCCGGGCCTTCTATGTGCCGGGCGCAAGAGCGGGCAGAGAGCGTGATCTGGCGATCGGGTGGAACCGCAAGGAAGACGCACTCGTCAGGGAGAACATGTTGTCGTCCATTTCCCCGTAGAGGTGAGCCGCCGTGAATCGACTAGTGACTGCCCTGTGGGCTGTTTTCTGTCTCGTGATTATCGCCTGCCCCGGGCTAGCCGGAGAAGGGCCGGAAATGACCCGGGCAGGCGTGTGGTATCGCTCCAGCGCCCAGACCGAGCCGGTCAATGCCGGGGAGGGCTACTTTTGCCTGCGGCTGGTGCAGGCCCAGGTGGTGACCAGCCGCCCGGGCTGGTTCACCAGCCTGCTCACCGGCAGCCAGGGTGTCAAGCAGATCTTCGCCAGCATGCAGTTTGCCTACGGCCCCACCAGCCTGCAGTCGCCCATCGCCTGGGGCGAGGTGCGCCCGGAGAAGCCGCGCCTGCCCCAGAGCCGCCTGCAGGTTACGCCCTGGCTACCGGTGGTGACTCGCTCCGGGGCGCCGGTGCAGCCCACGCTGGCCGTCATGCTGCGCACTCTGCCGGTCAGCGGCGGAGGCATTCTGGGCGCCCTGCATGTGTTGGCCGAACGCGCGGCGAGCGCCGGGGCCCTGGCCGGGATCGCTCAGGCCACGGACGTGATCTTCACCTATCAAGACGTCTTTGAGCAGGTCTTCAGCGCCTTCACGCCGCGCAAGAGCACGCCGACCAGCGTTGCCTTCGACCTGGCGACCGGGGATCAGGCCCAGCAGGTACGCTTCAGCAAGTATCTTTTGGTTACCGACGCCGAGGCTAAACTGCAGCGCACTCGGCAGGGCAAGGTGGAGACCTTCCGCTGGGACGAGTGGGAGAAGCACCTCACCGTGCCCGGCGAGGGGAGCACCTCGCCCTATGTGGTCTGGACCGATACCGGGGAGCCGCTGATCGAGACCAGCTTCCTGCTCTTTGAGATTGCCGTCCAGCCCCGGTTCTTTCGCGATTTCGAGAGCGTCCACGCCGCGCCGGAACTGTACAAGACCATCTACAAGCTGGTGGTCATGCCCCTGACCAGCGCCCTGGAGGGCAAACAGGACCCACAGGAGATCGCCGCTACCTTGCGCGTGCATCTGGATCAACTGCGAGAGTGGCTGTGGAATGAGCAGCCGGGGATCAGCATGCGGGACATCGAGACGATCTGCAAGGTGGTGGCGGCCAAGGCCATGGCGGACGCCGGGGTGGGGGCGGAGGCGAGTGTCAAGCTAGTGAACCTGGGGCTGGAGCCGTCGCGGCCGGGCCTGGACGCGGCCAAGCGCCCGGCGTTGCACAGGGTCAAGGGATGGGTGGTGGAGGAGGACTGAGGAGGGCTGGGATTGTACCTCACCCCCTGCCCCCTCTCCCGCGCCTGCGGCTGGGGAGGGGGGTGTCGGAGGGGGAGGCCTGGCGATCTGAGACGGTCTCCGGAGAAGCGGGTTTGCCTTGCCTTTCTGGGGTCATCATGTTCTTTCCCCGCCCGATTTCGCGGGAGCCTTGCCGCAAGGCACGTCCTGACTCCCCCTCTCCCCAGTCCCGCGTCGGCGCGGGGCGCGGGAGAGGGGGGTAGGGGGGTGAGGTAGCAGCGCCGGCCTCCCCCCGCTGGCGGGGGGATACAGGGGGGTGACAGAGCCACCATGTTCCCTGTGCGCAGAACCCCACCCTGCCCTCCCCGCAAGCGGGGAGGGTGACGTCCGTCTACGGTCGTGCCTGTCCCCCGTGCGCCCCTGCCCAGGGCGGGGAACAGGGCGAGGCCGAAAGAACGCCGCGAATTGGGTACGGCGTATCCTTGATTCCCCGAGTTTCCCACAATCGGAACTCCGCCGGCTAACCTCCCCCGCTCTCCTGGGCTTGCGCGGCATCGGTCACCTCCGTGGGCGGCGCAGGCATGGCCCATACCTCTCTGGCGAGGGACGCCAGGATGTATTGCCGTTCCCGGATCGTGCCGGAGTCCCAGGTGGGGAATGACCGCAGGTTCCGCACTGCGCGAGTCAGCCGGCTGTTGCCCTCCTCGGACGGTAATTTGCCGATCGTGGAGGTCAAGAGGATCTTGGAGTCGGGGTAGCGCAGCCGCTTCTCCTCAAAGGGCTTGTTCTTGATCGATCTGTTGATGGTGTCCTCAAGAAGCACCAGGTTGCCGAGTAGGTGGGCGTAGTGGTCATAGTCGGGTTGCCTATCGAAGCTGCACCTAACGGCATCCGGGGGATTGTCCGGTAGTATGTGCTCAATGTCGAACTTCGCGTCAAGGTAATAGCCCAGGTCCTGGTGGCTGGGATTCGCCCAAGCCGCCACATCTATGTGCTGCGAGAGCTTGGCGAGGATGTACCGGAGGCGATATGGGTATACATTGGCTTCGGTAAGACCATGAAACGCGAGAGCAAAATCGTGTGCGAGCGCGGCCTTCTGGGGCTCGATAGTCGCAGAGAGGAACTGCTCCAGGCTCTGCTCGTCGGAAACACCGCGCAGTAGCGGCGCCCACTGGGCGAACAGACGCTCGTAGCGGTTGCCGGGCTGGTGGGTCACGATGAAGCAAAACAGCAGCTCCTCAATACTGCAACATAGTCGCTCGAACAAGGTACGTGACAGGTTCTGTGCTGCCATGAGCAGTATCATGTGCTGCCGCACGGAGCGAGCGAACCTGCCGACGTTGGCGAGGGGCGCGACGGTCTCGCCAGAGGGATCGCGTCCTTGGGTGAATTGCTGGTAGTTCCGCGCCGCGGCGATCAGGCGGTCCACGAACTCGACCGGTGTCCCGGTGATCCCGATCGCGTCCGCGTTTCCTGAGAACCAATCATAGACATCACCCTCCCCCACGGTCTTCGCGTCTGCCTCGTGCTGGGAAAGAATGTAGTACCTCAAGAAACGCGAGGGCTTCTCACGGCATTTCTCCACGATGGTGTCCATGAGCGTGCGCCAGCGGTCCTTGAGGCTGTCGTACTGTTCGTCGGTAGCATGCATGAACAGGAGATTCTTCAGCAGATCCTCTGCGCTGAGGACGACGCCACGATTGTTGATCGTCTCGAAGACGCGCAAAGACCCGGCTAGGTCCGAGGTCACGATCTGGATCATCTTGATGGCGTGGCTGATTGCGCCGTGAAACCGCACGAGGTCACTTGGCTCTTCGCCGAACTTGTCGCGAAGGAACCTGCTCACGGTCTCGTATGCCGCAGACAGGCGACGCATAGATCTCGTACCTAGGTCCCGCTGCGACAGGTCGACGCCGTTAGCTATGTCAACCAGCAGGTTGCCGCTGTCCAGGTACTGCAACTCCAGCCGATAGCGGTGGATGTCCTCGCCTGTAGGGGCGGTATCCGCCGATGCCAGTCTGTTCCTCAGCCCGTCCGGTACCTGCGCGCCGAGGGCGCCAAGGCGGGCGGCCAGTGAGCAGAACACGAGGTAGAAGGTGGTCATCCGCTGCTGCCCGTCAATGATCTGGAACACGTTCGGGGACGCGTCAAAGGGGCAGAGGACCATGCTCCCGACGAAGTATTCTGCTTGAGGCATCGGTTGACCAGCCTCGTCGTATAGCGCCGAGTAGCTATCTTCGAGGAGCTGCTAAACCTGCTTCTCCTCCCAGATGTATTCGCGCTGGAAGTCGGGCACGACATAGTACTTGGCGAAGGCCTCACCCAAGCTGTACGCATCGGCATCAATTGGCTTGTTTCCCGAGAGCATGGTCTACCCCCAATGGTGCAGGATTTCGCGGCGGAGTTGGTCTTGGGAGGACGAAGCAGGGGTTGCCTCCACAAAGACCTACGGTTCGTACTCGCCCTGGTCGTTGGTTGCCGGGATCCACAGGTCGCGGGCGGCAGCATCCCAGTCGCGGAGGTGTGTGTCAGGCGTTGCCAATCCTACAAATTTCTCTTCTCCAAGTTCGTGTTGTAACCCTTCCCATCGCCACTCCTTATCCCTTCCTCGCCTTCTCCCACCACTCCTTCACCTTCCTCAGCGCCTCCAGGGGGGTCATGTTGTCCGGGTCCAGGGCCTGGAGTTCCTCCACGATCGGGTCCGGGGCGGGGGCGAAGAGTTGCATCTGCACCGGCGGGGCGACCTGCGAAACCGCCTCCTGCGTGGGAGCGACCTGGCGGCCCAGGTCCTCCCGCTCCAGGCTGTGCAGCACCTCCTTGGCCCGCTCGATCACCGCTTCGGGCAGGCCCGCCAGGCGCGCCACCTGGATGCCGTAGGAGCGGTCGGTGCCGCCGGGCATGATCCGGCGCAGGAAGACGATGTGGTCGCCCTCCTCCTTCACCGCGATCCGGTAGTTCTGCACGCGGGGGAGCACCTCGGCCAGCTCGTTGAGGTGGTGGTAGTGCGTGGCGAACAGGGTCTTGGCGCGGATCTCGCGGACGATATACTCCGCCACCGCCCAGGCCAGGGAGAGGCCGTCGAAGGTGGAGGTGCCCCGGCCGATTTCGTCGAGGATGATCAGGCTGCGGTCGGTGGCGTGATGCAGGATGTTGGCGGCCTCGGTCATCTCCACCATGAAGGTGGACTGGCCGGTGGCCAGGTCGTCGCTGGCCCCCACGCGGGTGAAGATGCGGTCCACCACGCCGATCCGGGCGGCCTCGGCGGGGACGAAGCTGCCCATCTGCGCCAGCAGCGTAATCAGCGCGACCTGCCGCAGGTAGGTGGACTTCCCGGCCATGTTGGGGCCGGTGAGGACCAGCAATTGGCGGGTGGTAGTGTCGAGGTGCGCGTCGTTGGGGACGAAGGGCTCCTCCTCGTGCAGGCGCTCGACGAGGGGATGGCGCCCGCCGGTGATCTCCAGGGCGTCGGAGTCGTCGATGACCGGGCGGCAGTAGTGGTAATCAAGGGCGACCTGGGCCAGGGACTGGAGGGCATCCAGCGCCGCCAGCGCCCGGGCGGCCTGGAGGACCTGCGGCGCATAGCGGGCGGCCTCGGTCCGAATCTCGCAGAAGAGGTCGTACTCGAGGCTCTGCGAGCGCTCCTGGGCGCCCAGGACGCGGGCCTCCTGCTCCTTGAGCTCGGGGGTGATGAAGCGCTCGCCGTTGGTGAGGGTCTGTTTGCGCTGCCAGTCCTCGGGGACCAGGGAGAGATTGGGCGTGCTGACCTCCAGGTAATAGCCGAAGACCTTGTTGTAGCCGACCTTCAGCGACTTGATGCCGGTGCGGGCGCGCTCCTGCTCCTGGAGGCCCGCGATCCACTCCCGGCCGCCGGCGGCCAGGGCACGGAGTTCGTCGAGTTCGGGGGAGAAGCCCTCGCGGATCAGGCCGCCCTCGGTGAGCACCGCGGCGGGTTCTTCGGCAAGGGCGCGGTCGAGGTAGGCGGCGAGTTCCTCTAGGGGCGGCACTGCAATGCCGCCCGGCGGTGGTTGTTGAGGTGGAACGTCGGGGAGGGCAGCGGCGCCTTCCCGACCACCCCGTGAGGCGGTGTCGGCATTCTTCCCGGTTTCACCGCACCAGCCACCTCCGGGCGGCGATGAATCGTCACCCCTACCCTCCTTCCCCTCTCGCGCAGGGAGAGGGGGCAGGGGGCGAGGTCTTCCCATCTCCTCCCCCAACTCCCGAAGCAGTTCGCTCCCCATCCCGCGCAAGACCCCCTGAATCTCCGGCAGGCGGGGCAGGGAATCGGCTAGAGCCCGCAGGTCCCGGGCGTTGGCGGTCCCGGTGGCCGTGCGGCTGATGAGGCGCTCGAGGTCATAGATGGCTTTCAGTTCGGCACGCAGGCGGTCGGCCTCGCCCCGGCGGGTGAGCAGTTCCTGGACCGCATCCAGGCGGCGGTCAATAGCCGCCGGGGAGAGCAGCGGCTGCAGCAGCCAGTCGCGCAAGAGGCGGCCGCCCATAGGGGTGAGCGTCCGGTCAATCAGCCAGAGGAGGCTGCCCTTCGCGCTGCCCTCGCGGAGGGTGCGCACCAGCTCCAGGTTACGTCGGGTAGTGGCGTCCACGACCATGAACTGGGTGCGGCTGTAGGTGGAGAGGCCCTGCAGATGGGGGAGGGCCTGCAGGTGGTTCTGGCGGGCGTAGCGCAGGGCCAGAGCTGCAGCGGCCTGGGCGGCGGGTAGGTCCTCACAACCGTAAGCGGCCAGGGTCTCGACCTGGAAGAACTCGCGCAACTCGGTGGCCGGCCCCCGCCAGTCCGGCTCGGCGTCGCAGACGGTGATCGCGCCCTCGTACACCTGCTCCAGGGCCCGGCGCAGGTCAGCGTCCTGGCCGAGATCAGTCGGGAGGACCACCTCGGCGGGCGAGACACGGGCGATCTCTTCCAGGAGCGCGCTGAGGGAGGGGTCGGTCGCGGAGGTGCCGAGAAGGAGTTGGGGGGAGGACTCACCCCCCTGCCCCCCTCTCTCGGGGAGAGAGGAGGGAGCGGAGGCCCCACCCCCCTGCCCCCCTCCCCTTGCAGGGGAGGGGGGTTCTGACTTCGTGGCTGTCATGGGTTCGGTGACCAGGAAGGCACCGGTGGAGACCTCCAGCAGCGCGACGCCATAGCGCCCCCCCGCACGGTCTACCGCCAGCAGGTAGTTGTGCTCCGGACCGCCCAGCAGGTTGTCCTCCAGCACCGTCCCCGCCGAGACCACCCGGGTGACCTCGCGCCGCACCAGGCCCTTGGCCTGCTTGGGGTCTTCCACCTGGTCGGCCAGGGCCACGCGGAAGCCCTTCTGCACGAGGGTCACGAGATAGCGCTGGAGAGCGTGATGCGGGAGGCCGCACATGGGAATTCGTCGGCCCGGCGCGCACTCACGGCTGGTCAGGACCAGGCCGAGCTCGCGCGCGCCGACCTCGGCATCCTCGCCGAACATCTCATAGAAGTCGCCCAGGCGGAAGAGGACGAGGACGTCCGGGTGCTGACGCTTGATGGCTTCCCACTGGCGGAAGAGGGGGGTGTAAGAGGCGGATTTGCTCAAGGCTGTCACCGCCGAGGATATTCCCGTTCACCGGTGACAAGACCTTGCGCGGGGGAGTCGAGCACTGGCGCGATTCTCAGACGGTGAGGACTGGGCCAGCCCCTGGTCCTGCTCCAAGAGCTGGGGGAGGCGATTGGACTATCCGACCTCCACCGCCCTGCCCTTCCGGGCCGAAGCATAGATCGCATCGCTGATCTGCTGCACCACCAGCGCCTGCTCCAGCGTCGTCGCCGGGGGACGGTTCTCGCGGAGGGCCCCGGCGAAGTCCTCCAGCAGCCCGCTGCCCAGGATCCCCCAGCCCTCGTCGCCCGACCAGACCAACTCCCTCGTGACGCCCTGCTGCTCGTCGGCGGTCTCCAGCCACAGTTCCTTGCCCTGGGCGGGGAGCATATTCAGCAGCAGTGAGCCGCGGTCGCCGACAATCTGCCAGACGGGATCGGCATGACCGGCGGTGTACTCGGAGCGCTCCAAGGTCAGGGCGACGCCGCCCTCGCACTGCACGAAGGCGGAGAAATGCGTTTCGGCCTCCGAGTCGGGTGGCAGGTGCGAGAGGTAGGTACTCGGGACAGGCCAGGTGCAGGCCAGAACTTGGCGCGGACTTAGGCTCCAGCCGGTGAGGCCCAGGAGGTAGTCCAGGTCGTAGCAGCCCCAGTTCATCAGAATGCCGCCGCCGTTGAGAGCGCTCTTGAGGCGCCACTCGGGACGGGGCGTTTCCGGCGGTGGACCGGCGGGGAGCAGCGCGCGGCCATGCAAGGAGCGCAGCCGGCCCAGGCGGCCTTCGGCGATCACGGCGGTGGCGGCTCGCGCGGAGGGCTGGAAGCGGTGCCGTGAGCAGCAGCAGGCGGCCACCAGGTCGCTGCGCGCGGATATGATCTCCTCCACTTCCGCTGCGTTCATGGCGATGGGCTTCTCAATGAGCACGTGTTTGCCCTGTTCCAGCGCCTGCAGGGCCAGGGCGGTGCGGTGCTGGGCGGGGAAGGCGAGAATGACCGCTTCCACCTCCGGGTCGCGCACTAGGTCGGCGCCTTCCCGGTAGACGCGGCAGGCCGCCTTCTCGCCGTTGGCGTGGCCCCTTTGCTCGATCAGATCGGCGACAGCAACGACTTCCAGCTGAGGCAGTTCCAGGGCGGCGTTGAGGTGCACAGTGCCGATGACACCGCAACCGACGATACCAAGGCGGACAGGCTGCATGGGCTAAGCTCTCCTTTCGCGCTTCCTAGAGTCACACGCGGTTATTCGCAATAGTGAGGTTCACTCAGTCCGCACCATCCTGGCAACCTTCCGGCGGAAGGCCCACAGGCCGCCAGGGCGGCGGACGTTCATCCGGCGCAGGGCCGAACGGTCCGTGGTGGAGGTGTTCAGGCCGGGTAGGGTGCTGAAGCAGAGGCGGTAGCCCATCTCCAGCGCCGTCTGCCCGATCTCTGGGGAGAAGTCGCCGTACGGGTAGGCCAGGGTCTCGACCGGGCGGCCCAGGCCCTCCTCCAGGGCCTGCTTGCTTTCCGCCAGCTCCCGACGCCACTGCTCCTCCGGCAGGTCGGTCAGACGCCGGTGGCTGAGGGTATGTGAGCCGAAGGTGACGCCGCGCTGCTGCATCTCCCGCATCTGCTCCCAGGTGAGCAGGGAGTTGCCGCGCCAGCCAGGCCGATCCTCCCAGTCGGTGAAGCCGCCGATCCGACCGGCTACCATGAACACGAGGGAGGGGACGTTCTCCTGCTCCAGAACGGGCAGCGCCTGGGTATACAGGTTGGCCTGCCCGTCGTCGAAGGTAAGAAGAGTGGGGCGGAGGCTCGTCTCTCCCCCCTCTGCGAGGAAAGGGGGCAGGGGCTGCGGCTCCCCCGCGGCAGCCATCCAGTCTTTGACCCATCGCTCGTCCACAAAGGTGTGTCCGGACTGCCGCAGCCAGCGAATCTCCGCGCGCAGGACCTTCGGCGCTGTCCACTGTGCCCCCAGGCCCCGGCGGCCGGGTGAGGGGCCCACGTTGTGGTAGAGCAGGACCAGCAGGCGATCCTCAGGCACGGGGCTGGGTTTCATGCCGTCGCCGCCTCCGCCAGGGCCAGGGGGAGGTAGTCCAGCAGGTCGCTCGCCATCAGGGAGCGGGCGGCATGCGACTCGGCGTAGAGGTCGGCCGCCAGGCCGTGGTAGTAGGAAGCAGCCGCCGCTGCTTCGAGCGGGGCGCTGCCCCCGGCCAGGAAGGCGCCCAGCACTCCGGCCAGGACATCTCCGGTCCCGCCCGAAGCCAGGCCCTCATTGCCGGTAGGGTTTATGAGCGCTCGGCCCTCCGGATCGGCACAGATCGTGCCCGCGCCCTTGAAGAGGGTCACGCAGCCCAGCTCGGCGGCGGTGCGGCGGGCTGCCTCCACCCGATCGGCCTGAAGCGCTTGCACCGTCTCCCCCCGCAGGCGTGACAATTCGCCGGGGTGAGGGGTAATCACGGTGGGAGCGCGCCGGCGAGCGATCAGTCCCGCCTGGCCGGTCAGGGCGTTGAGCGCGTCCGCGTCCACCACCAGCGGGCTGCGGATTGCCGGCACCAGCCGCCTCACCAGTGCAGCCGTCTCCGGCTCGCGTCCCAGCCCCGGCCCCAGAACCACGGCATCACAGTCGGCGGCGTGCTGCAGCAGGCTATCCGCCGCCGGCAGCGACAGGCCTCCCCCGGCGGTCGCGGGCTGAGGCAGCGTGATCGGTTCCGTGCACTTGGTCTCCAGGATGCCGTTCAGGGGCTCGGGGGCTGCCAGATAGACCAGCCCTGCTCCGGCGCGGACCGCCGCCGAGGCGGCCAGCGCCGCGGCCCCGGTCATGCCCGGCGAGCCGGCGATGATCAGGAGCCGCCCGGCCTGGCCCTTGTGCATCTCCGACGAGCGCGCGGGTAGGCCCTCCGCCGCCCGCTCCGGGGTGATCAACTCGGTCCGCAGGTGGGGAGCGGCCAGCAGCGCCCGGGGCAGGGAAATGTCGTCCACCTCAATCTTCCCGCAGTATTCCCGGCCCGGATAGCAGTACATCCCGACCTTGGCCAGACCGAAGGTCACCGTCACGTCGGCCCGAACCGCTGTCCCCATAACGGCCCCTGTTTCGGAGTTGACACCCGAAGGGATATCCACCGCCAGTACCGGCGGGGCCACGGTGTTGACCGCGGCGAGGGCCCGGGCTATCTCCCCGCGCACCGGTCCGGTCAGACCGGTGCCGAGCAGCGCGTCCACGACTAACCCAGCCTCCCGCACCGCCCGCCGTAGGGCGGCCGGGGCTGGCTTTTCGAAGAGCCGTACGCCGAAGCGCTGCGCCAGGCGGCAGTTGTGGGCCGCGTCTCCCTGGAGCCGGTCGGCGGCAACCGTGAGGATCGCTCGGACGGGCAGGTCCTGGTTGTGGAGGCGGCGGGCAATTACCAGCCCATCCCCGCCGTTGTTGCCCGGCCCGCAGAGCACCAGGATTGCACCGGTGGCGCCGGCCGCGCGCCAGAGCCGTTCGGCGGCGGTGGCGGCGGCGGAGCCGGCGTTTTCCATCAGCAGGAGGCCGGGCAGGCCGTACTCCTCCATCGCCCGGCGATCTATCTCCCGCATCTCGGTTGCCGTCGCCAGCTTCATGCCTTCGCCTCCTGGCGGGGAACAAGGGGTTGCTCGAGGTGCCTATCCCGGAGTTCACATTCGCTGCGAGGGGGCAGAGTTCCTTGCGCAGGCGGGGGGCGGTCGAACCTGCTCCAGCCGGGAGACGTCTGCACAAGCGCGGGGCCGGCCCCCGACTACTTCTCCGGGAGGGATGCCACATGCTGCTCATTGACGCGCTCCAGGAAGAAGCGGCGGCGATTGAGACACCAGACTGCGAAGGCGTTTCCCTGGCTTTCCTGCTGGATGAGCGTCGCGGCGCGCCGCACTTCGCCATGCGCCGGTTTACGGTGGCCCCTGGCGGCTATACGCCGCTGCACCGGCACGAGTGGGAGCACGAGGTATACATCCTCAGCGGAGAAGGAGTTCTGGTGACCGAGGAGGGAGAGCAGCCGTTGGCGCCCGACAGCGCCTGCCTGGTCGCTCCCGGCGAGAAGCACCAGTTCCGCTGCGCCGGTTCCGAGCCCCTGGAATTCCTCTGCCTGGTGCCCAATGGTCCGGCCACAGAGAGAGGCTGAGTGGGGAATTGACGATTGATGAACGATGATTGATGAGTTGGGGCGGCAGAGGGGACGCCCCATCTATCAGTCATCAATCATACTCCATCAATTCCCCTCTATTCCAGCTTCGTATGCCGGGCCCGGATCTGGTCGTAGGTAGTCCCCAGCCGGTCCATCAGCCACAAGATCAGCGCGTCGCCCATGATCAACAGGCACTGCTCGAAGAGCGACCCGGGAGGCTGGGTGCTGACGGCCTGGTTGGAGATGCCGACGATGCGGGCGGGGATCTCCACCACCAGATCGCAGACTTTCGCGAGGGGGGAGTCCGGGTGGGCGGTGAGGCAGGCGGTGCGGGCACCGCGGGCCCGGGCAGCTTCTACCGTTGCCAGGGTGACGCGGGTAGCCCCGGAGCCGGAGCCGGCGATCAGCAAGTCGCCCGGACCGATAGCCGGGGTGATGGTCTCCCCGACCACGTAGGCGCTCAGCCCCAGGTGCATCAGGCGCATCGCGAAGGCCTTCATCATCAGCAGGCTACGCCCGGCCCCACAGACAAAGATCCGGTGCGCCCCTAGGATTGCCCCGCCCAGGGCCTCTGCCTCCTGCTTCGGCACATGCCGTACCGTACGGGTGACCTCCTCTGCCACCAGCAGAGGGTTGGGGTAGGTCTTGGTCATCTGGTTCCTCGACGGGCCAGGCTTGGGCCTCGCTCGCCGCCATCCTTCCTGCTTGCTTAGCCGAACCGCTGGTCTAATCATAGCCTCGCCGGGTGATGTTGTACAGGGGTCGAGGCGTGCGACGCCGTTACCGGGTCACGCCGCCCACAGCGGCTCCAGCAGCGGGTACTCTACCCCCCGCACTTCCCGATAGAGTTGCAGCCAGAGGGGGAGATCATCTTCGCCCAGGTCGAGCACGAAAGGCTGCTCCTCCGGCACTACGGCCAAGATGTGTCGCAGGAAGCTCTCCAAGTCGGGCCAGAGGTAGCGCTTGTCCAGGTCCGCGCTGCGCCCGATCGCCAGAGCGATCTTCCCTCCGGCGAGGCGACAGAGCGTCGCCAAGTCGTTCTCCTTGCTTTGGCCGTGCATGACCCGGATGAAGCCGTCGCGCAGAACACTGGGCAGAGTGCGTTCCCAGCTGCCGCAGGAGTGCACCCCAAAGCAGCCCAGGCGCTCGCCGAGGCGGCGCAGGTACGGCGCCTCGAATTGCTCGTATGCCCCGGTCGAGATAAGACTTCTTACCTCCGAGCACAGGTCGAATCCTCCCGGCGAGGGATAGCCGTGGTGCGGACGCAGGGCTCCGCCGGCCGCCTCGGAGAGCGCCGCGAGCATGGCGATCAGCACCTCGGTTACTGTGTCCAGCAAGTGCTGGACGGTCTCCGGCTCGGTGTAGAGCCACTCCAGCAAAGTCGTGGAGCCAAGCAAATAGTTGGTGGTGTCCAGGGGGCCGGTCATCACCGGATTGCGGAAAGGCACTGTGCCACCGGTGGCCTCCCGGGCATAGCGGATCCATTCTACCGCCCCCCAGTACCGGCTAGCTTCGAGCGGAGCCGGGGCAATCTGCGCGATGAGGGCGGTATCGGCCGGCAACGGATGGGGAAAGTAGTTGCCGTCTGGCTGCAGTTCCGCGCGCGCGCCGAATACGTCTACCAGACCCTGCGACTGCCCGTGTACCGAGCGAGGGACCGAAACCGCCAGGTCCGCATCGCCGGGCAGCTGCGCTTGCGCGGCCAGCGCGTAGAGTCCGGTGTGTAGCGCCTGCTCCCATTCCTCGCTCCAGCCGGCCGGCTTGTCGCTCGCTCCCAGCAGGTGAACGGCGTACGTCTCCCGCAGGCGCTGGAGGCGTTGGGCATTCGGGCGCACGGTGACGACAATCCGGCCAGGCGAATCGCCACGCCAGAGTTGGCCCCAGACGAGCGCCTGTGGTGGCGCAACGGCTGCAGGCGCGAAGGTAAGGTAGCGCCCCTCGATGGCGGGCAGGGGGATGGAAGCTCTAGTCATCTGATCTTCTTGCAGTAGACTGATTGGCGTCGGGGAACTCTGGGAGAGCCCTCGCATCCCTCCCCTGCCTTCGGTCTGCTACTCCTCCGTCGCGGGGCGCGTCTCTACCACCGCGCAGCGATCCAGCGCCAGGGCCTGCCGGGCCAATGATTGCACTTGCTCCGCCGTCACTCTCCGGATCCGGTCGGCAGCGCCCAGGTAGTAGTCATAGCCCAGGCCGTAGAGCTCATCCAGCGCCTGCGTCTGCGCCCGGCTCGCCGGGTCAGCCAAGGCCAGGGCTTGCTCGGTGAGCAAGGCGTCCTGAGCTCGCGCCAGTTGATCGGTGCTGAGCAACTGTTCCTGCACTCCGCGGATAGCCGCCTCCAACCGCGAACGGCAGTCGGTGGCTTTAGCCGGATCGGTGGCGGCGTAGACCACCGCATTGCCAGGGTCCAGGCCCGCCTGGAGAAAGGCCCCCGCTGCGTAGACCAGCCCCGCGGAGCGGAGCGGCGTGAACAGCGGATCCTGCCCGCTGTGGCTGCCCAGGTGGGCAAAGAGTACGTTCCACACCGGCAGGTCCGAGTCGGTGAGCCGGGGGCCGTTCCAGCCGTAGAAGATCAGGGCCTGGTTCTGCTCGCGGTGCACCGTCCGCTCGAGGCGGTGCGCCAGCGGGGCATCGAGAGGGGGTGCGCCGGGGGGCGGCGTGGGATTCCGCCAGTCGCCGAAATGGCGCTCCACCAGGCTGCGCGCCGACTCACGGGTGACGTCTCCCGCCAGCACCAGCACGGTCTGGCGCGGCGAGAACAGCGCGCGGTGGGCGGAGAGCAGGTCCTGCCGAGTGAAGGCCTTGACCGCCTCGGCTGTGCCCTCACTGGGCCCGCGGTAGGGATGCTGCGGGAAGAGCACCCCGCGCAGCAGCAGGTCGGCGACGGAGAAGGTGGATTCCTCCTTCTGCGCCAGGACGGCCAGCGTCTCCTGCCGGACGCTCTCCACCTCGGTCTCCGGGAAAGTGGGCCGGCGCAGGCAATCGGCCCACAGCCTGACCAGCAGTTCGGCATCCTCTGCCAGCGCCTGGCCGGTGAGGCCGACCGTATTGCGCCCGGAGAAGGGGCCCAAGGAAGCGCCGCGACTTTCCAGAGCTTCGGCAATCTGGGCGCGACTGCGCCCGGCCGCTCCTCGGACGAGCATCTCCCCGGTGAAGCGGCCGAGGCCGGGCCTATCGGCGGGATCCAGGCGCAGACCTCCCAGCGTCGCGCTCAGCACTTGCAAAGCCCCGCTGCCGGGCTGGCTGTTGATGATCGCGCGCAGGCCGTTGTCCAGGGTGATCTTCTCACTACGTGGCTCCTTGAGGGTCGGCCCGGCCGGGCGCTCCGGGCCGGCTGGCAGGGGCGGCCGCAGTACCGCTAGGGCGTAGACCTCCGGGTCCAGGTAGCGCCGCGCGGCTGCCTGGACCTGCGCCGGGGTCACCTTCTCCATCCGCTCCAGATAGCGCTCGGTGAACTGCGCGTCGCCGGTGAGCAGCAGGTCAAAGCCCAGCGAATTGGCTCTCCCCTCCGCCGTCTGTTGGCTGAAGACTTTGGCCGCCTTCATCTGCTGCCGGGCGCGGTCCGCCTCCGTCTGCGTCACGCCCTGCTCCCGCACTCGCCGCACCTCCCGCAGGAGGGCGGCGCGCACCTCCTCCAGCTTCTCCGGCGCGAAGGTGGCTGAGATGACAAAGGCCCCCGCGTCGTAGAAGGGAGTGTGGTCACCGGCGGAGATGTCGTCCACCAGCCCCTCGGCGTGCTTGAGCCGCCCGACCAGGCGGGAGGTCTCGCCGCCGCCGAGAATCTGGGCCAGCAGGTCCAGCGGGTACATGTCAGGCGAGGAGATACTCACCCCCCGCCAACCCAGGATCAGATAGGCCCGCTGCAAGCCAGGCTTCTCCCGGACTGTCTCCCGGGGCGCCTCCAGGGGCGGCTCGATCGGCAGCGGCGTGGGCAGCGTGGCCCGCGGTGGATAGGCGCCGAGTATCTCCCGCGCCCGCGCCAGCACTTCCTCTGCGTCCAGGTCGCCCACCACCGAGAGGACAACGTTCTCCGGAGCATAGCGCGCCCGATGGTAGGCCTGCGCGTCCTGGGGCGTCAGCCCCGCCAGGGCCGCGGAGTAACCGATGATGGGCAGCCGCGCCGGGTGCTGCCGCAAGAGCGTCTGGCCGAACAAGTCCCAGATGACCCGACCGGGTTCGTCCTCGCCCTGCTGAATCTCGTGCTGAATCGTCGCCTGCTCCTGCTGCACCGTCTCGGGCGACAGGGCCGGAGCCAGCACATAGTCGGCCACGAGTTCCAGGGCTTCCTGCCACTTGTCCGCAGAGGTGGTGTAGACGTACCAGGTGGCTTCCTTGCTGGTGAAGGCGTTGGTGGTCTCCCCCAGGCGGGCGCGGGCGGCCCGGATCTGTTCGGCGGTGAACTTGGCCGAGGCGTGATCGGCGCAGTGCTCAACCAGGTGGCTGATGCCGCAGCCGGCGTACTGGCCCTCCCAGGCGCTGCCCGTGTGCACGAAGAGCCTCACCGCCACCACGGGCGCCGCGGGGAAGCGTTCCACCACTACCCGCAGGCCGTTGGGGAGCGTCTCCTGCCGCGGCTGGGCGACCGCAGCCGCGTTCAGCAGGACGAGCAGGAGGCAGATGAGAGGCCCAATTCGGTCCGGGCGCATAGGAGATCACCGCTGAACAGAGATTGGTCAAGCGCGACGGGGTCAGTATAGCAGGCGCAGGCCGTGAGGCCAACCGCAGGGCCCCTCTGGCGGTGACCTCCACTTGTCGGCAGGTGGTGCGGCGGCGGCAGCGCTGACGGAGTCGTCCGGCACGGCCATGAAC
>FWPV01006480.1_pt1 | contig 22287 bp, 18 predicted proteins | sample 2228371 | NCBI WGS metagenome assembly FWPV01 (sample SAMEA103939776, study PRJEB20133) | metagenome | reverse complement strand
TGGCCTGGGGGGAGGCGCTCCTCGTCGCGCCCATCCATGACACCGTCAAGCGGGTTGCCAACGATGGCCGCATCGTGGAAACCGTACCAAGGGAAGGGCTCGCCCGTGCCCTGACGCCGCAGGCCTTCCGAGCCGGGTTGCTGCGCCGCGCTTGGGAAGAGGCCTTCGAGGGCAGCTGGACCGACGAGGCGGCCCTCGTCGAAGGCGCAGGGTTCGAGGTCCGCGCTGTGCCCGGCGACCCTCGCAACTGCAAGGTGACGACGCCGGAGGATCTCGAGCTCGTGCGGGGACTTCTCCGCCGCCAGGTGCGGGTGGGGCAGGGGGTGGACGTGCACCCCTTCGCCCCCGACCGACGGCTCTTCCTCTGCGGCGTCGAGCTGCCAGAAGGCCCTGGCCTTGCCGGCCACTCGGACGCCGACGTGGCCCTCCACGCGGTGGCCGACGCCATCCTCGGCGCTGCCGGGTGCGGGGATATCGGGCAGCACTTCCCTCCATCCGACGAACGCTTTCGAGATGCGCCATCCCGCATCTTCGTGGAGCGCGCCGTGGCCATGGCCGGCGAGCGGGGTTTTTGGCCAGTGTGCTGCGATCTGACGATCCTCGCGGAGCGGCCGCGCATCGGCCCGTACCGGGAGCAGATGGCCGCCGCGCTGGCCGCGGCGTTGGGCCTCGACCTCGGCGCCGTCAACATCAAGGCCACGACCGCTGAGGGGCTGGGTTTTGTCGGCCGCGGCGAGGGGATCGTGGCCCTGGCCACGGTGACCCTCGAGGGAGGGTGATGGCCGTGCGCGACGAGGGGCGTCCTGCCCGACGCACGCGGCCGGCCAGTCGTGCCCCCCGTCCCAACGGTTCCGGGCGGCGCCACGAGCGCCCCGATCGGGCACGGGTAGTCCCTCCACGAGCTGCCGCCCAGGAGTTGTGGATCGTCGGCTTCCACGCCGTCGTGGCAGCTCTGCGTACGGAGCCCGCCCGTGTCGAGGTGGTGCTCCTCGGGGAAGGGGCGGGTGGCCCCCGCCCTCGCGAGGTATTGGCCCTGGCCAGAGACACCGGCGTTCGCTACCGAAGCGTCCCGCGCCGGACGCTCGACGCCCTCGCCGGCGGGGTCGCCCACAACGGTGTTGCCGCACGCCTCGCGCCCCGCGAGTTTGCCGACGCCGCCTCGCTGCTCCTGCTCCCCTCGCCGGTGTGCCTGATGGGTCTCGATGGCGTCGAGGACGCCCACAACCTGGGCGCGGTGGTGCGCGTGGCGGCCGCCTTCGCCCTCGGGGGTGTGGTCGTTGCCGGTCCGCACCCGCCGCCTTTGGGCGGCGCGGCGGCCAAGGTGGCGGCGGGAACGCTGCCGCTGGTTGCCGTGGCGCGGGTCGGTTCCCTGGGAGACTTTGCGCGGCAGGCGAGGGAGGCTGGGTTCTGGGTACTGGCCGCCGATGCCAGGGGCACGCCGGTGGGAGCCCGGGAACTGCCCGAGCGGGTGGTGTTCTGCCTGGGCAGCGAAGCGCGCGGAGTGCGCGCCAAGACGCGGCAGGCGGCGGACGAGGTGGTGGCGATCCCGCTGGCGGCCCCCGTCGAGTCCCTCAACCTGGCGGTGGCGAGTGGCATCCTGGCCTTCGAGTGGCGTCGCCGCTTCCCCATGGCGGTCTCGTCCTGACGGTGCGGGGGTCCTGCGTCCCGGTGCCGGGGCCTTGGGGGCGAGGCGGTGTCCGTGCCTCGACCAGCTCGCACAAGGGCCGATGGGCGTTCCCCCTCCCCCTGGGCCCGAGACCGGGGCAAGCTTCCCACAGGGACGTGATCCCGAACGGGGCGCGAGGGAGAGCACCGGCCCCGCAGGCTCCCGGACGATTGCCGATGGGGGGTTGATTTCTCGGCGATGGGTGATACACTTTCTCCCCCGCTAGTGTTCGTGTGCACGGCGGCAGGGATCTTTGGCAGGAGGGGAGTCGGGTGATGGCGCCCGAAGTCGCTGGCGTAGCTCAACTGGTAGAGCAGCGGATTTGTAATCCGCAGGTTACGGGTTCGAGTCCCCTCGCCAGCTCCAGGCGCGTGTCGACCCTAGGGTGCGACCGTTTCTTTCGCGGTGCGAGTGCCAAGCGTGCGGGTGTGGCCGAGCGGTCAATGGCAGCAGACTGTAAATCTGCCGGCAATATGCCTACGGTGGTTCGAATCCATCCGCCCGCACCATGTTCGTTCGTGTGCGGGAGTAACTCAGGGGTAGAGTCACAGCCTTCCAAGCTGTTGGTCGCGGGTTCGAATCCCGTCTCCCGCTCCATGAGGAGGAGTAGCACCGGGGCGGCCCACGTAGCTCAGCCGGTAGAGCACGTCCTTGGTAAGGACGGGGTCACCAGTTCAAGTCTGGTCGTGGGCTCCACCGTTACAACCACGGCAGTGCCGAGAAAAGAGAACGACGACCCGTCACCTCGCGGGTCAGGATCGCGCAGGCGGTCCAATTCGAGGGAAAGAACAGAGAGGGAGGCGAACGCTCATGGCGAAGCAGAAGTTTGACCGGACGAAGCCGCATGTGAACGTGGGGACGATTGGGCACGTGGACCACGGGAAGACGACGTTGACGGCGGCGATTACGAAGGTCATGTCGATGAAGGGGTTGGCGCAGTTCAAGTCGTACGACGAGGTGGCGAAGGCGTCGATTGCGCAGGGTCGGCGGAACGAGATGAAGATTTTGACGATAGCGACGTCGCACGTGGAGTACGAGACGGAGCGGCGGCACTACGCGCATGTGGACTGTCCTGGGCATGCGGACTACGTGAAGAACATGATCACGGGTGCGGCGCAGATGGACGGGGCGATTTTGGTGGTATCGGCGGAGGACGGGCCGATGCCGCAGACGCGGGAGCACATTTTGCTGGCGCGGCAGGTGGGGGTGCCGTACATCGTGGTGTATTTGAACAAGGTGGACAAGGTGGAGGATCCGGAGCTATTGGACCTGGTGGAGCTGGAGGTACGGGAGTTGTTGAGCCAGTACGAGTTTCCCGGGGACGAGGTGCCGGTGATTCGCGGGAGTGCGTTGAAGGCGGGGCAGGTGACGTCGCCGGAGGATGCGGACGCGAAGTCGATCATCGAGTTGATGGAGGCGTTGGATCAGTACGTACCGGAGCCGATGCGGGATGTGGACAAGCCGTTTTTGATGCCGATCGAGGATGTGTTTTCGATTTCGGGGCGTGGGACGGTGGTGACGGGGCGGGTGGAGCGCGGGGTGGTGAAGGTTGGGGACGAGATGGAGATTGTGGGGTTTCGGCCGACCTTCAAGCGGGTGGTGACTGGGGTGGAGATGTTTCGGAAGTTGCTGGACCAGGGGCAGGCAGGGGACAACATTGGGTTGTTGTTGCGGGGGACGGAGAAGACGGAGGTGGAGCGGGGGCAGGTGGTGGCGAAGCCTGGGAGCATCACGCCGCACACGAAGTTCAAGGGCGAGGTGTACGTATTGTCGAAGGACGAGGGTGGGCGGCACACGCCGTTTTTCAACGGGTATCGGCCGCAGTTTTACTTCCGGACGACGGACGTGACGGGGTCGGTGACGTTGCCGGAGGGGGTGGAGATGGTGATGCCCGGGGACAACGTGAACATCGAGGTGGAGCTGATCACGCCCATTGCGATGGAGAAGGGGCTGCGCTTCGCCATCCGCGAGGGTGGCCGCACCGTCGGCGCCGGCACCATCACCGATATCCTGAAGTAGGGGCGCACCATGCGCGACAACATCCAGTTGGCCTGTGGCGAATGCAAGCGTCGGAACTACACCGCGACCCGCAACAAGAAGAAGCAGACGGAGCGGCTCGAGGTGAGGAAGTACTGCAAGTTCTGCCGTCGGCATACGGTCCACAAGGAAGTGAAGTAGCTCGCTTGGTAGGGCAGGCCAGTAGCTCAATTGGTAGAGTGCCGGTCTCCAAAACCGGTGGTTGGGGGTTCGAGTCCCTCCTGGCCTGCCAGTAGCGCCAAGGAGGCGCGTTCATGGAATGGTGGCAGCGTCTTAAGACTTTCCTCCGTGAAGTGGTGGTGGAGACCAAGAAGGTCACCTGGCCGTCCAAGGATGAAGTCGTGGCCACGACCATCGTGGTGATCGCCGCCTCGTTCATCTTCGGGATCTTTCTCTATCTGTGCGACCTGGTCTTCTTCCGGGCGGTGAGCTGGGTGATCAAGCTGTTGTCGTAGCCGGAGAACGTGCGCATGCCTATGCAGTGGTACATCGTCCACACCTACTCGGGTTTCGAGGACCGGGTGAAGAAGACCCTCGAGCAGCGCATCGAGGCGCTGTCGATGCAGGATTTCTTCGGCGAGATTCGAATACCGACCGAGACGGTGGTGGAGATCAAGAACGGCAAGAAGCGCGAGTTGCAACGCAAGTTCTTTCCTGGCTATGTCTTGGTCCAGATGGAGATGACCGATGAGGCGTGGCACCTGGTGCGGAATACGCCCAAGGTGACGGGTTTCGTGGGCTCCGGCAAGAAGCCGACGCCGCTCAGCGAGGAGGAGGTCAACCAGATCCTGCACCAGGTAACGGTTGCGCGGGAGAAGCCGAGGCCGAAGCACCTGTTCGAGAAGGGGGAACAGGTGCGCATCACCGACGGGCCGTTCTCCAACTTCACCGGCGTGGTGGAAGAGGTCAACCTGGACCGTTCGACCCTCAAGGTGATGGTGACCATCTTCGGGCGGTCGACGCCGGTCGAGCTCGAGTTCTCCCAGGTGCAGAAGATAGCGTAAGGGGCGCGGGACAATGGCGAAAAAGATCGTTGGATATGTCAAGTTGCAGATTCCAGGGGGGCAGGCGACCCCGGCGCCGCCGGTGGGCCCGGCGCTCGGCCAGCACGGGCTCAACATCATGGATTTCTGCAAGGCCTTCAATGCGAAAACGCAGAAGATGCAGGGGACGGTCATTCCCGTCGTGATCACGGTGTACTCGGACCGCACCTACACCTTCATCACCAAGACCCCGCCGGCATCGTTCCTGCTCCGCCAGGCCGCGGGAGTCGAGAAGGGGTCCGGCGAACCGAACCGCAACAAGGTTGGCAAGGTCACCAAGGCGCAGGTGGAAGCCATCGCCAAGACCAAGCTACCCGACCTCAACGCGGACTCCCTCGACGCGGCCGTGCGGATCATCGAGGGGACGGCGCGCAGCATGGGCATCGACGTGGTGCCGTGAGGAGGTGGACGGTGGCTCACTCGAAGAAGTACGCTGAAGCAAAGGCAAAGGTCGAGGCACGGCGCTACGAGTTGCGCGAGGCCCTCGAGAAGGTGCGCGAGATCCGCTACGCCAAGTTCGACGAGACGGTGGAGGTGGCGCTCCGGCTGGGCGTCGATCCCCGGCACGCCGACCAGATGGTGCGTGGGACGGTGGTCCTGCCGTTCGGCACGGGGAAGACCAAGCGCGTGCTGGTGGTGGCCGTCGGCGATGCGGCCAAGGAGGCCGAGGAGGCGGGCGCCGATTTCGTCATGGGCGAGGAGGCGGTGGAGAAGATCCAGGGCGGCTGGCTGGAGTTCGAGGCCGTGGTGGCCACCCCCGACATGATGCGGCACCTGTCCAGGCTGGGGAAGGTCCTGGGGCCGCGCGGTCTCATGCCCAACCCCAAGACGGGGACCGTCACCACCGAGGTGGGCAAGGCGGTGCGCGAGATCAAGGCCGGAAAGGTGGAGTTCCGGGTGGACAAGACCGCCATCGTCCACGCGCCGGTGGGCAAGGTCTCGTTTCCCCTCGACCACCTGGAGGAGAACGCTCGCTCGCTCATCAACGCCGTCTTGCGGGCCAAGCCGGCCTCGGCCAAGGGGAAGTACGTGCGGTCGGCCACGGTGTGCTCGACCATGGGGCCGGGGGTCGCGCTGGACATCAGCGCCCTCGAGGGAAAGTAGGGAGGCACGATGCTGACCCGGGCAGAGAAACAGGAGCAGATCGACGCGTTGAAGCGCGCGTTGCTGCCGGCGCAGGGCCTCTTCGTCGTGGACTTCACCGGCCTGACCGTGGCCGAGGTGACGGAGTTGCGCCGCAAGGTCAAGGAGGCCGAGGCCGGGTACGTGGTGGTCAAGAACACGCTGGCCAGGATCGCGCTGCGCGAGTCGCCCCAGGAGGCGCTCGCCGCGGTGATCACGGGGCCATCGGCGGTGGCGTACACGAGCTCGGACGCCGTCCGGCTTGCGAAAACCCTGGCCGAGTTCGCCAAGGGACACGAGAAGCTGAAGTTCCGCGGCGGTCTGGTGGAGGGGGCACTCCTCGACGCCGACGGGGCGGAGAAGGTGGCGCTCTTGCCGTCGAAGACGGAGCTGGTGGCCCGCCTCCTCTTCCTGCTGCAGTCGCCCATGCGGCGGCTGGTCACGGCCCTCGCCTGGCCGACCACGTCCCTGGCAGCAACGGTGAAACAGATCGCCGACGCGAAGCAGCACGAGGCGTGAGGCGTACGAACGTCAGAGAAGGAGAGACGACATGGCGCAGATTTCCGAAATGGTGGAACAGATCAAGGGCATGACGGTGCTCGAGCTCAACGAGCTCGTGAAGGCCCTCGAGAACGAGTTCGGCGTGTCCGCGGCCGCGGCGGCAATGCCGGTGGCCGTGGCCGGCCCGGCCGGTGCGGCCGCTGCCGAGCCCGTCGAGGAGAAGACCGAGTTCGACGTCATTCTCGAGAGCGCGGGCGACAAGAAGATCAACGTCATCAAGGTGGTGCGCGAGGTGACGTCGCTCGGGCTCAAGGAGGCCAAGGATCTGGTGGAGGCCGCGCCCTCCAAGGTCAAGGAAGGGATCAGCAAGCAAGAGGCCGAGGACATCAAGAAGAAGTTCGAAGAAGCTGGCGCCACGGTCAAGATCCAGTAGCACGGAGCGCAGGACGGAAGGGCATTCTCGGCAGTCCGTGACGTCTCCTCGCGGCGGGTGGTCGCCGGGCGGGACGTCGTGGTGACCGGGGGGCGAAGTCGCAGACGGTGGCTTCTCGTAGTGCGCCGTGTCGGGCGCCGGGGTGTCCGGCGCCAGGTCGCGTTGGCGTACGGCTCGCGGTGGCGGGCGAGGGGGAGGGGTCTCCCCCTGGCCTGCGTCTTTTCGCAGCATGTGCACTGCGAGGTTCCGGCGAGGGGGCGGGAGCGCATCGTTTGCGTGCATCCGGGAAGGAGCTGTGCCAATGAGTGTGACCCCGAGGTTCGAGACGACGGAGCGGGTCAACTTCTCGAAGATCCGTACCACTGTGCCGCTGCCCAACCTGATTGCGGTGCAGCGGTCGAGCTACGAGCAGTTCCTGCAGATGGACCTGCTGCCGGAGGAGCGCGAGAACACGGGCCTGCAGGCCGTCTTCTCGAGTGTCTTCCCGTTTTCCGACTTTCGCTCCTCCTGCGAGCTGCACTTCGTGCGCTACGAGCTCGGCACGTGGGAGTGCAAGTGCGGCCGACTGAAGGGGCTCGAGTACTTGCGCCTCACCTGCGAGCACTGCGGTGCGCGGATCAAGGCCGCCGAGCCCCACGAGACCTCGGTGGTCTGCCCGGCCTGCGGCCAGGGGAACCCCAACGCGGTGCCGCGCTGCTCCACCTGCGGCAATCCCGTCGGTCTCAACCTGATCAACACCGAGGACTACTGCCGGGAACGCGGCATGACCTACGCCGTGCCCCTCAAGGTGACGTTTCGTCTCGTCGTCTACCGGGAGGAGGAGGGCGGGGAGCGGAGCATCCAGGATGTGAAGGAGGAGGAGCTGTACTTTGGCGAGCTGCCGCTGATGACGGAGACGGGAACGTTCATCATCAACGGTACCGAGCGGGTGATCGTGTCCCAGCTCCACCGCTCCCCGGGCGTGTCGTTCACGCGGGAAACGCCGACCTCCCTCCTCGCCAAGGTGGTCCCCTACCGAGGTTCGTGGATCGAGTTCGAGTTTGACAAGAAGCAGATCCTCTACGTGCGCATCGATCGCAAGCGGCGCTTCCCGGGGACGGTGTTCCTGCGCGCCCTCGGCCTGGAGTCCAACGCCCAGCTGCTCGAGACGTTCTATACTCTGGTGCCGGCGCGGCTGAAGGGCGACTCGCGCCTCGCCCTCACCCTCGACCGCCGCATTCTCGACGTCGAAGAGGAGCGGGCGGCGGCACAGACGGCGCGCCGCTCGGCAAACCCCGAGCTGTTCGCCGGGTTGACCCTCGATAAGACTCTCCGCGGCAAACTCGAGCGCAGCGGCAAGGCGGAAGTGGTGGTGGAGAGCGACGCGCTGGTGGACGCCGTCCTGGCCCAGGACCTGGTGGACGCCGCCACCGGCGAGGTGGTCGCCGAGGCGGGCACGTCGGTGTCCCCCGAACTCGTAGCGCGGGCCTGGGAGCTCGGGCAGACCGACCTGAAGTTCGCGTTTCCGGGTTGGGACGTCACCGGCGAGATCCTCGCCAAGACCATCGAGAAGGACCCCATCCGCACCAAGCTGGACGCCATCATGGAGGTCTACCGCCGGCTGCGCCCGGGCGACCCGCCCACCGAGGAGTCGGCAACCACGCTGTTCGACGGTCTGTTCTTCGACGAGCGGAAGTACGACCTGTCCGAGGTCGGCCGCTTCAAGTTCAACGTCAAGCTCGGTCTCGACAAGTCGCTGAAGCTGCGGACCCTCGACGAGGAGGACTTCATTGCCGTTGTCCGCTACCTCCTCAAGCTGTCGCGCGGGATCGGCAGGATCGACGACATCGACTCCCTGGCGAACCGGCGGGTGCGCGCGGTGGGGGAGCTTTTGGAGAACCAGTTCCGGGTCGGGCTCGTGCGCATGGAGCGGGCCATCAAGGAGCGGATGACGATCCACCAGGACATCGAGAACGCCATGCCGCGGGATCTCATCAACGCCAAGCCGGTGATCGCCGCGGTGAAGGAGTTCTTCGGTTCCTCGCAGCTGTCCCAGTTCATGGACCAGACGAACCCCCTCGCCGAGGTGACGCACAAGCGGCGGCTCTCGGCCCTCGGGCCCGGCGGCCTGTCACGCGAGCGGGCCGGTTTCGAGGTTCGCGACGTGCACGCCACCCACTACGGGCGGATCTGTCCCATCGAGACGCCGGAGGGGCCGAACATCGGCCTCATCTCGTCGTTGTCGTGTTACGCGCGGATCAACAGCTACGGGTTCATCGAGTCGCCCTACAAGAAGGTCGAGCACGGCCGGGTGCTGGATCACGTGCGGATCATCGAGTGCGGCGACGGTCCCTTCGCCCTCCACCAGGTGGTGCTGCTGGCAGATGCCGAGAAGGCCAACGAGCAGCTGCGCAAGGCGGGCAAGAAGCCGGTGCGCTGGGAGCCGTACGCCTTCTACCTCTCCGCCTGGGACGAGGAGACCCTCAACATCGCCCAGGCCAACGCAGAGGTGGACGAGGACGGGCGGCTGGTGCACGAGAAGGTGATCGCTCGCTCGGCCGGGGAGTTCGTCCTCATCGATCGTGACAAGATCGACTACATCGACGTGTCGCCCAAGCAGGTGGTATCGGTGGCCGCGGCCCTCGTGCCGTTTCTGGAGCACGACGACGCCAACCGCGCCCTCATGGGTTCCAACATGCAGCGCCAGGCGGTGCCGCTGCTGCGGTCGGAAGCGCCCATCGTCGGTACCGGCCTCGAGGGGACGGTGGCTCGCGACTCCGGTTCGGTGATCGTGTGTCGGCGCTCCGGCATCGTCGACACCGTCGACAGCCGCCGCATCATCGTCCGCGTGGAGGCCGAGGATCCCGAGACCGGACGGTCCCGGGATTTCGGCGCCGACATCTACCAGCTCACCAAGTTCCGCCGCTCCAACCAGAACACCTGCATGAACCAGAAGCCCATCGTCCGAGTCGGGCAGCGGGTCATGAAGGGCGATGTGCTGGCCGACGGCCCCAACACCGATCACGGCGAGCTGGCCCTCGGACGCAACGTCCTCGTCGCCTTCATGCCGTGGCGCGGCTACAACTACGAGGACGCCATCGTGGTGTCGGAGAAGCTCGTCAAGGAGGATTACTTCACCTCGGTGCACATCGAGGAGCTGGAGATCGCCGCCCGCGACACCAAGCTGGGGCCGGAGGAGATCACCCGCGACATCCCCAACGTCTCCGAGTCGGCGCTCAAGGATCTCGACGAAGCGGGGATCGTCCGCATCGGCGCGCACGTGCGCCCCGGCTCGATCCTGGTGGGGAAGGTCACGCCCAAGGGCGAGACGCAGCTCACGCCGGAAGAAAAGCTCTTGCGCGCCATCTTCGGCGAGAAGGCGGGCGACGTCCGCGACGCCTCGCTGAAGTGCCCCCCTGGCATCTCCGGCGTGGTGGTGGACGTGAAGATCTTCGCCCGGCGCGGCGCCGAGAAGGACTCGCGGGCCGAGGCCATCGAGCGGGAGGAGATCGCCCGCATCCGCAAGAACTCCGAGGACGAGCGGCGGATCATCCTCGAGGAGCGGAACAAGAAGCTCGCGGAGCTGCTCGACGGCGCCAAGGTCAGCGACGAGGTGGTGGCGAGCCGCTCCGGCGCGACGCTGGTCAAGAAGGGCGGCACGCTCAAGGCGCATCACGTGCAGGAGTTGACGCGTGCCGAGCTGGTGGCGCTGCCCCTCGTCGATGCCAGCGTCCGGGAGCGGGTGCGGATCCTCGTCAACCAGGCCGAGTCGCAGATCGAGGTCCTGGAGAAGATCAACGAGGAGCGGATCAAGTTCTTGACGGCGGGTGACGAGTTGCCGCCGGGGGTCATCAAGCAGGTGAAGGTCTACGTCGCCATGAAGCGAAAGCTACAGGTCGGCGACAAGATGGCCGGGCGGCACGGCAACAAGGGGGTGATTTCCGTGGTCCTGCCGGAGGAGGAGATGCCCTTCCTCGCCGACGGGACGCCGGTGGAGATCGTCCTCAACCCCCTGGGCGTTCCGTCGCGCATGAACGTGGGGCAAATCCTCGAGACCCATCTGGGGTGGGCCGGCAAGAAGCTGGGCCTCACCTTCGCCGCGCCGGTGTTCGACGGCGCCAGCGAGGAGGAGATCCGCGCCCTCCTGGAGCGGGCCGGTCTGCCGCCGGACGGCAAGACGGTGCTTCGCGACGGGGTCACGGGGGAGGAGTTCGAGCAACGGGTCACGGTGGGGTACATCTACATGTTGAAGCTGTCGCACCTCGTCGACGACAAGATCCACGCGCGCTCCATCGGCCCGTACTCCCTCATCACCCAGCAGCCCCTCGGCGGCAAGGCGCAATTCGGCGGCCAGCGTCTCGGCGAGATGGAGGTCTGGGCCCTGGAGGCGTACGGTGCAGCGTACACCTTGCAGGAGCTTCTCACCGTGAAGTCCGACGATGTGGAGGGACGGTCGCGGGTGTACGAGGCCATCGTCAAGGGCAAGGTGCCGGAACAGCCGGGCCTGCCGGAATCCTTCAACGTTCTCGTGCGCGAGCTCCAGAGCCTCGGGCTCGATGTGGAGCTGGTGCGTCACCAGGCAGAGTGAGGTGCGGCGATGAGCAGCATCCCCGGCGAAGCTCGCACGTTTTTCACCAAACCGAAGGCGATCAACGACTTCGACGCCATGCGCGTGTCCCTGGCGTCGCCCGAGAAGATCCGGTCGTGGTCCCACGGGGAAGTGACCAAACCCGAGACCATCAACTATCGGACCTTCAAACCGGAGCGCGACGGTCTCTTCTGTGCCCGCATCTTCGGCCCCGTCACCGACTGGGAGTGCCTGTGCGGCAAGTACAAGCGCATGAAGCATCGGGGCGTGGTCTGCGACAAGTGCGGCGTCGAGGTGACGCGGTCGCGGGTGCGGCGGGAGCGGATGGGTCACATCGAGCTCGCCGCCCCGGTCTCCCACGTCTGGTTCTTCAAGGGGTTGCCGTCGCGCATCGGCCAGCTCCTCGACATGACCATGCGCGAGCTGGAACGGGTGCTCTACTTCGAGGCCTACGTGGTCGTCGACCCGGGCGACACCCCCCTCGAGGAGAAGCAGGTCCTTTCCGAGGAGCAGTACCGGGAGATTCGCGCCGAGTTCGGTGACGCCTTCGTCGCCAAGATGGGGGCGGAGGCCATCCAGGAGCTGTTGCGCCGCATCGACCTGGACGAGATGGCGGGCGAGCTGCGGCTCCTCATGCGGACGGAACCGTCGGTGGTCAAGCGCCAGAAGGCGGCCAAGCGGCTGCGGGTCGTCGAGTCGTTCCGCAAGTCTGGCAACCGCCCGGAGTGGATGATCCTGGAGGTCATCCCGGTCATCCCCCCCGAGCTGCGGCCGTTGGTGCCCCTCGACGGCGGGCGCTTCGCCACCTCCGATCTCAACGACCTCTACCGGCGGGTCATCAACCGGAACAACCGCTTGAAGAAGCTCCTGGAGCTGCGGGCCCCCGAGGTGATCGTCCGCAACGAGAAGCGGATGCTGCAGGAAGCGGTGGACGCCCTGTTCGACAACGGGCGGCGCGGCCGGGTCATCAAGGGATCGAACGGGCGGCCACTGAAGTCGCTCTCCGACGCCTTAAAGGGCAAGCAGGGGCGTTTTCGCCAGAACCTCCTCGGCAAGCGCGTCGACTACTCGGGTCGTACGGTCATCGTGGTCGGCCCCGAGTTGCAGCTCCACCAGTGCGGCCTGCCCAAGGAGATGGCCCTCGAACTCTTCAAGCCCTTCATCTACCATGAACTGGAGAAGAAGGGGCTGGTGACCACCATCAAGATGGCGCGGGAGCTGGTGGAGCAGCGGCCGCCCGAGGTCTGGGACGCCCTCGAGACGGTGATCCAGGACCATCCGGTCATGCTGAACCGGGCGCCGACGCTGCACCGCCTGGGTATCCAGGCCTTCGAGCCGGTGCTGGTGGAGGGGAAGGCGATTCGCATTCACCCCCTCGTCTGCGCGGCGTACAACGCGGACTTCGACGGCGACCAGATGGCCGTGCACGTACCGCTCTCGCCAGTGGCCCAGCTCGAGGCGCGGATCCTGATGCTGGCGCCCCGCAACATCCTGTCGCCGGCCTCGGGCAAGCCCCTGGCCGTGCCGTCGCAGGACATGGTGCTGGGGATCTACTACCTGACCACGGCCAAAGGTGCGCCGGGCAAGCTGAAGACCTTCGCCTCCCTGGACGAGGTGCTGCTGGCGCACGCCAACGGGCGGGTATCGACGCTCCAGCCCATCGAGGTGCTCTACACCGGCAACCTCCTCGACATGACCGTCGAGGCGGACCAGCAGGACATCCTGCACGGCGAGCCCCAGTGGGTGGACTCCTTCCACCTCGAGACGACGGTGGGGCGGGTGCTCTTCAACGCCAGCTTGCCCAAGGAGCTCCCCTTCATCAATGCGCAGCTCAAGAAGAGCGGCCTGCAGAGCCTGGTGTACTTCACCTACTTGCGCTACGGCCACGAGGTGACGGTGCGCCTGTTGGATTCGCTCAAGAACCTCGGTTTTGCCTGGGCGACCCGGGCCGGCATCTCCATCGGCGCCGAGGACATGGTGGTGCCGGTGTCAAAGGAGGCCCTGATCCGGCAGGCCATGGCCGAGGTCGAGGACGTGGAGAAGCAGCGCGCCTCGGGCGTCATCACCGCCGGTGAGCGGAAGAACAAGATCGTGGACATCTGGCACCGGGTCACCGAGCGGGTGTCGGACGAGATGTTCCGCGAGATGCGGCGGCGTGCCGAGGAGGCTGGGGAGCTCAACCCCATCTTCACCATGGCCGACTCGGGGGCGCGCGGCTCCAAGGAGCAGGTGCGGCAGATCGCTGGGATGCGCGGCCTGATGTCGAAACCCTCGGGCGAGATCATCGAGACACCCATCACCGCCAACTTCCGCGAGGGGCTGTCGGTGCTGCAGTACTTCATCTCCACCCACGGCGCCCGCAAGGGGCTCGCCGACACCGCCCTCAAGACCGCCGACTCGGGGTACCTCACCCGCCGGCTGGTGGACGTCTCGCAGGACGTCATCATCACCGAGGACGACTGTGGGACCGATCACGGCATCTTTGTCACCGCCATCACCGAGGGGGGCGAGGTCCTCGAGAAGTTGCGCGACCGTCTCGTGGGCCGGGTCGCGGCGGAAGACATCCTCGACCCGCTGGAAGGGACGCTGATCTGCCGGGCGAAGGAGGAGATCACCGAGGAGATCGCCAGCGCCATCGAGGACGCGGGTCACGAACGGGTCAAGATCCGCTCGGCCCTGACCTGCGAGACGCGGCGGGGCGTGTGTCGCCTGTGCTACGGGCGCATGCTCGCCACCGGCCGGCTGGCGGAGCTGGGCGAGGCCGTGGGGATCATTGCCGCGCAGTCCATCGGCGAGCCGGGGACCCAGCTCACCATGCGGACCTTCCACTACGGCGGTACCGCCACCCGCGCCGCCGAGCAGTCCCGCCACCAGGCCAGTCGGTCCGGCACCGTCCGACTGATCGGCGTGCAGGCGGTGACCAACACCGAGGGCAAGACGGTGGTGGTCTCCCGCAACGCCAAGATCGCCATTGCCGACGAGCGCGGCCGCGAGCGGGAGCGCTACAACCTGGTCTACGGGTCGGTGCTGTACGTGAAGGAGGGCGATTTCGTCGAGCCCAAGACGGTGCTGGCCGAGTGGGATCCGTTCACCTCGGCGGTGCTGACCACCGTGGCGGGGCGGGTGGAGTTCGTGGACCTGGTCGAGGGCGAGAACGTCCGCGAGGAGATCGATCGCCTGACGGGGCACGTCCACAAGATCGTCATCGAGCCGCTCGGCGCCGACAAGCGCATCCCCACCATCGTGGTCCGGCAGGATGGCGATGGTGCGCTCGAGCGTCGTTTCCAGCTGGCCATCGGCTCGCACCTGTTGGTCGCCGAGGGTGACGTCGTTTCTCCCGGCGACGTGCTCGCCAAGATCCCTCGCGAGACCACCAAGACCAAGGACATCACCGGTGGTCTGCCGCGCGTGGTCGAGCTTTTCGAGGCGCGCCGTCCCAAGGACGCTGCCGTGGTCAGTGAGATCTCTGGCGTGGTCCACATCGGCGAGGCGTCCCGCGGCACCCGCAAGGTGGTGGTCGAGGGGCGGGAAGGGACGACTCGCGAGTACACCATCCCCAAGTACTCGCACTTGGTGGTGCAGGACGGGGAGTGGATCCAGACGGGGGAGTCCATCACCGACGGCCCGGTCGATCCCCACGACGTTCTCGCCGTGCTGGGCGAGACCGAACTGCAGCGCTACCTGGTGGACAAGATCCAGGAGGTCTACCGGACCCAAGGGGTGACCATCAACGACAAGCACATCGAGGTGATCGTCCGGCAGATGTGTCGGTTCGTGAAGATCACGGATCCGGGCGACACGGACTTCCTCCTCGAGGAACAGGTGCCCCGGTACCGCGTCCTCGACGAGAACGAGCGGATCGAGAAGCTGGGCGGTCAGCCGGCGCGCTTCGCGCCGGTCCTCCTGGGGATCACCAAGGCGGCGCTGGCGACGGAATCGTTCATTTCCGCCGCCTCCTTCCAGGAGACGACCCGGGTGCTCACCGAGGCGGCGGTCTCCGGGCGCGTGGACCATCTCCACGGCCTCAAGGAGAACGTCATCGTCGGGCGCCTCATCCCGGCCGGCACCGGCCTGAAGGCGTACCACTACTTCAAGGTCGCACCCGTGGGGGAGGAGGAGATGGAGACGGTGGAGGACGAGCCCGAGGGCGATCTCCACGACGAACTGGCCCAACTTCTGCCGCGCCTCGGCGAGGAGAGTTGACAGGGCTGGCGCCGTTCTCTACAATCTCGTGGCTTTGCGGCCAATCGGCCGGAAGTTGCAAGGTGGTGGAAACGGGCCAAGCGCCGGAGGTTTCCAGCCGTGCTTGGCCCTTCGGGCCTGGAGAGGGACGAGGAAGCGATGCCGACGATTTCGCAATTGGTGCGCCGCGGGCGCCAGAAGCTCGAGGATAAGACCAAGAGCCCCGCCTTGACGCGTTGTCCGCAGAGGCGCGGCGTGTGCACCCGCGTCTACACGACCACGCCGAAGAAGCCGAACTCCGCGCTGCGCAAGGTGGCGCGGGTGCGGCTGACCAACGGGATCGAGGTGACGACGTACATCCCCGGTGAAGGGCACAACCTGCAGGAGCACTCGGTGGTGCTGATCCGCGGCGGGCGCGTCAAGGATCTCCCCGGGGTGCGCTACCACGTGATTCGCGGCGTCATCGATGCCCAGGGGGTCGCAGGTCGCAATCAGGGTCGCTCCAAGTACGGAACCAAGCGGCAGAAGCAGGCTGCCGCGGGGGCGTGAGCCATGCCGCGCCGGAGAGTCGTCGCCAAGCGCGAGGTCCTGCCGGACCCCGTGTACAACTCGCAGCTCGTGACGCGCTTCATCAACTCGATCTTGCGCCGCGGCAAGAAGACCGTCGCCGAGGGGGTGTTCTACGGTGCCCTCGATCTCGTGCAGAAGCGGACCCAGGACGACCCCCTGAAGATCTTCAAGCGCGCCGTGGACAACGTGAAGCCGCAGGTGGAGGTGAAGTCGCGGCGTGTTGGCGGCTCGACCTACCAGGTGCCCGTGGAGGTGCCTCCCGGTCGGCAGCTCAGCCTGTCGATTCGCTGGCTCATCGAGTACGCCAAGGCGCGCGGCGAGAAGTCCATGATGGAGAAGCTCGCCGGTGAGCTGATGGATGCCGCCAACAACCGTGGCGGTGCCATCAAGAAGAAAGACGATACGCACCGGATGGCCGAGGCCAACAAGGCCTTCAGCCACTACCGGTGGTGAGGCCGGGAGGAACGAGGTACCAGGATCGTTGCCGGCGCTCCGCTGCCGGCGAGCAGCACGAGACGAAGGTTCTTTGAAAAGATGCCCCGACTGACGCCCCTCGAGAGGATTCGCAACATCGGCATCATGGCGCACATCGATGCCGGTAAGACGACGACTACCGAGCGGATCCTCTACTACACCGGCGTCAATTACAAGATGGGCGAGGTCCATGAGGGCACGGCCACCATGGACTGGATGGAGCAGGAGCAGGAACGGGGCATCACCATCACCTCCGCAGCGACGACGTGCTTCTGGCAGGGTTCGCTCCAGCAGTTCGCCCCCCACCGGATCAACATCATCGATACGCCGGGTCATGTGGACTTCACCGCCGAGGTGGAGCGCAGCCTGCGTGTGCTCGACGGCGCCATTGCCGTGTTCTGCGCCGTCGGCGGCGTCGAGCCGCAGTCCGAGACGGTGTGGCGGCAGGCCGACCGCTACCGGGTGCCGCGCATCGCCTTCGTCAACAAGATGGACCGGGTCGGCGCCGACTTCTTCAGTGTCGTGGAGCAGATCCGTCGCAAGCTCAAGGCCACGCCCGTGGTCCTCCAGCTGCCGGTGGGCCGCGAGGAGGAGTTCGTGGGCATGGTCGACCTGGTGCGCGAGTGCGCGTACCTCTTCACCAACGGCGGGTTGGGTGCCGACTTCGAAACGGTAGAGGTGCCGGAGGCCATGCGGGACGAGGTCGCCCAGTGGCGGGAACGGCTGCTGGAGACCGTGGCCGAGCACGACGAGACCCTGCTGGAGCGGTACGTGGCCGGCGAGCCGCTCGATCGAGAGGCCGTGGTCGCCAGCCTCCGGGCCCAGACGGTGGCCCAGACCATCGTGCCGGTGCTGTGCGGCGCGGCGTTCCGCAACAAGGGGGTGCAACAGCTCCTCGATGCCGTGGTGGAGTACCTGCCGTCGCCCCTGGATATCCCCCCCATCGAGGGGCACTCCCCCGAGGGCCGCTTGGAGACCCGCCCCCCCGACGACGAGGGCCCCTTCGCCGCGCTGGCCTTCAAGATCATGACCGACCCCTTCGTCGGGCAACTGACCTACCTGCGCGTGTACTCCGGGCACCTCGCCACCGGCGATCAGGTGCTCAACGCCAGCCGCGGCAATACCGAGCGGATCGGGCGCCTGCTCAAGATGCACGCCAACAAGCGGGAGGAGATCAAGGAAGTCTTCGCCGGCGATATCGTGGCCGTGGTCGGCTTGCGCAACGTGGCCACGGGCGACACCATCTGCGCTCCCAAGCACCCGGTCGTCCTCGAGGCCATGCAGTTCCCGGAACCGGTCATCGACGTGGCCATCGAGCCCAAGACCAAGAGCGACCAGGACCGGCTCGGTCTCGCCCTGGCCAAGCTCACGCAGGAGGATCCGACGTTCCGGGTCCACACCGATCCGGAAACCGGGCAAACCATCATCTCCGGCATGGGAGAGCTCCACCTCGAGATCATCGTCGACCGCCTGGTCCGCGAGTTCAAGGTGGGCGCCGCCGTGGGACGCCCGCAGGTCTCCTACCGCGAGACCATCACCGCCGAGGCCACCGGGGAGGGCCGCTTCGTCCGCCAGACAGGGGGGCGCGGCCAGTACGGCCATGCCAAGATCCGCATCTGGCCCCTTGACGGCGACCAGGATTACGAGTTTTCCAACGACGTGGTGGGCGGGGCCATCCCCAAGGAGTTCATCAAGCCGGTGGATCAGGGGATCCGTGAAGCCATGCAGCACGGGGTGCTTGCCGGGTTCCCCATGATCCGGGTGGGCGTGAGCCTGTACGACGGTTCGTACCACGAGGTGGACTCGTCGGACATTGCCTTCAAGGTGGCAGGTTCCATGGCGTTCCAGGATGCCGCCAAGAAGGCCGGCCCGGTGTTGCTGGAGCCGGTCATGGAGGTCGAGGTGGTGACGCCCGAGGAGTACATGGGCGACGTCATCGGCGACCTCAACGCCCGCCGTGGTAAGATTACCGAGCTCCAGGCCCGCACGGGCTCGCAGGTGATCACTGCGTACGTGCCCCTGGCAGAGATGTTCGGCTACGCGACGCAGCTCCGCTCGATGACGCAGGGCCGCGCCACTTACACCATGCAGTTCGACCACTTCGAGGAGGTACCGGCCGCGCTCGCGACCGGCATCATCTCCCGGGCGAAAGGCCTCATGTAGGAGGAGACGCTCATGGCGAAGCAGAAGTTTGACCGGACGAAGCCGCATGTGAACGTGGGGACGATTGGGCACGTGGACCACGGGAAGACGACGTTGACGGCGGCGATTACGAAGGTCATGTCGATGAAGGGGTTGGCGCAGTTCAAGTCGTACGACGAGGTGGCGAAGGCGTCGATTGCGCAGGGTCGGCGGAACGAGATGAAGATTTTGACGATAGCGACGTCGCACGTGGAGTACGAGACGGAGCGGCGGCACTACGCGCATGTGGACTGTCCTGGGCATGCGGACTACGTGAAGAACATGATCACGGGTGCGGCGCAGATGGACGGGGCGATTTTGGTGGTATCGGCGGAGGACGGGCCGATGCCGCAGACGCGGGAGCACATTTTGCTGGCGCGGCAGGTGGGGGTGCCGTACATCGTGGTGTATTTGAACAAGGTGGACAAGGTGGAGGATCCGGAGCTATTGGACCTGGTGGAGCTGGAGGTACGGGAGTTGTTGAGCCAGTACGAGTTTCCCGGGGACGAGGTGCCGGTGATTCGCGGGAGTGCGTTGAAGGCGGGGCAGGTGACGTCGCCGGAGGATGCGGACGCGAAGTCGATCATCGAGTTGATGGAGGCGTTGGATCAGTACGTACCGGAGCCGATGCGGGATGTGGACAAGCCGTTTTTGATGCCGATCGAGGATGTGTTTTCGATTTCGGGGCGTGGGACGGTGGTGACGGGGCGGGTGGAGCGCGGGGTGGTGAAGGTTGGGGACGAGATGGAGATTGTGGGGTTTCGGCCGACCTTCAAGCGGGTGGTGACTGGGGTGGAGATGTTTCGGAAGTTGCTGGACCAGGGGCAGGCAGGGGACAACATTGGGTTGTTGTTGCGGGGGACGGAGAAGACGGAGGTGGAGCGGGGGCAGGTGGTGGCGAAGCCTGGGAGCATCACGCCGCACACGAAGTTCAAGGGCGAGGTGTACGTATTGTCGAAGGACGAGGGTGGGCGGCACACGCCGTTTTTCAACGGGTATCGGCCGCAGTTTTACTTCCGGACGACGGACGTGACGGGGTCGGTGACGTTGCCGGAGGGGGTGGAGATGGTGATGCCCGGGGACAACGTGAACATCGAGGTGGAGCTGATCACGCCCATTGCGATGGAGAAGGGGCTGCGCTTCGCCATCCGCGAGGGTGGCCGCACCGTCGGCGCCGGCACCATCACCGATATCCTGAAGTAGGAGAGGCCATGGTCAAGGACAAGATCCGGATTCGGCTCAAGGCGTACGACTTCAGGTTGCTCGACCAGTCGACGGCCGAGATCGTGGACACCGCCAAGCGCACGGGCGCTGCGGTGTCCGGACCGATCCCGCTCCCGACCCAGATCCAGCGGTTCACCGTGCTTCGGTCTCCCCACGTCGACAAGAAATCGCGCGAGCAGTTCGAGATCCGTACGCACAAGCGCCTCCTCGACATCCTCGATCCGACGCAGCAGACGGTGGACGCCCTGATGAAGCTGGAGCTGCCTGCCGGGGTGGACGTCGAGATCAAGGCCTACGGCGGGAAGAAGTGAGGGGGCGGTCATGGTGAAGGGGATTCTCGCCAGGAAGATCGGAATGACGCAGCTCATGGCCGCGGACGGCGCTCTCGTGCCGGTGACCGTGGTGCAGGCTGGGCCGTGCGTGGTGGTGCAGCGGCGCACCGCCGAACGCGACGGCTACGAGGCGGCGCAGATCGGGCTCGTGGAGGGGCGACGGCCCCGGCGTGTGCCGAAACCGGTGGCCGGCCAGTTCGCCAAGGCGGGCGTGCCTCCGACCCGGGTCCTCGCCGAGTTCGCGGTGACCGCCGGCTCCGAGGTCAAGCCGGGCGATACGGTGCTGTGCGACATCTTTGCCGCCGACGAGACGATCCGGGTGATCGGCACCTCCAAGGGGAAGGGGTTCCAGGGCGCCGTGCGCCGGCATCACTTCCGCGGCGGTGCGGCGAGCCACGGCTCCATGTTCCACCGGGCGCCGGGGAGCATCGGGCCCTCGGCGTACCCATCCCGGGTCTTTCCCGGGACGAGGATGGCCGGCCGCATGGGTGGGGACCGGGTCACCCTCAAGCGGGTCAAGGTGGTGCGGGTGGATCTGGAGCGCAACCTGGTGTTCCTCCGTGGCGCGGTGCCGGGTGGTCGGCGGGCGCTCTTGCGGCTGGTGAAAGGGTGAGGGTTGACGCCATGAAGGTCGACGTTCGCAACTGGGACAACGAGGTGGTCGGCGAACTCGAGCTGCCCGATGCGGTGTTCGCCCAGCCGGCCCGGGGGCACGTGGTGTACGAGGTGGTCAAGGCGTACCTCGGCGGGCTGCGTCGGGGCACGCACGCGACCAAGACGCGCGCCATGGTGTCGGGGGGCGGCAAGAAGCCCTGGCGCCAGAAGGGGACTGGCCGGGCCCGCGTCGGCTCGACCCGCTCCCCCTTGTGGCGCCACGGGGGCACGGCCCATGGGCCGCAGCCACGCTCCTACGAGCTGAAGGTCAACGTCAAGGCCAAGAAGAGTGCGTTGCGCTCCGTGCTTTCCGAGCGGCTCGCTGCGGGAAAGCTCGTGGTTCTCGATTCGCTCGAGGTGGACTCGCACCGTACCAAGGACTTCCTGGCGCGTCTGGCCAAGTTCGACCTCCAAGGCGCCAAGGTGCTCTTCGTCGACAGCTACGAGAACCTCAACTTGATGCTGGCCACCCGCAACCGGCGCGAGCTGGAGGTGGCCGACGCCGGGCACCTGCACGTGTACGACGTGCTGGACCACCGTCACGTGGTGCTGTCGCGGCGGGCGGCGTTGACGCTCGCGGAGGTGTTGTCGAAATGAAAGACCCGCGCGAAGTGATCGTCCGGCCCATCGTCACGGAAAAGACGGCCGACGCCAAGGAGAGCACCAACACGGTGTGCTTCGAGGTGGCCCGGGGGGCCAACAAGATCGAGATCCGCCGGGCGGTGGAGACGCTGTTCGGCGTCAAGGTGACCGACGTTCGGGTGGTGAACGTCCACGGGAAGATGCGCCGCTTCGGCCGCTTCACCGGACGCCGCCCGGACTGGCGTAAGGCCTTCGTCAGGCTCGCCGCCGGCGAGAAGACGATCGAGTTCTTCGATCAGGTGTAGGGAGAGGGATCATGGCGCTCAAATCGTTCAAGCCGACCTCCCCGGCGATTCGCTTCATGACGAAGCTCGACTTTGCCGAGATCACGGCAAGGCGGCCGGAGAAGGCGTTGACCCGCGGCATCCAGCGGGCCGGCGGCCGCAACAACGAGGGGCACGAGACGGTCCGCTTTCGGGGTGGGGGGCATAAGCGGCGGTACCGGATCATCGATTTTCGGCGCGACAAGCGCGATGTCCCGGCGCGGGTGGCGAGCATCCAGTACGACCCCAACCGGAGCGCACGCATCGCCCTGTTGGTCTATGCCGACGGCGAGAAGCGCTACATCCTGGCGCCCGTGGGTCTCGAGGTGGGCGGCACGGTGATCGCTGCCGAGAGGGCCGACATCGTCCCCGGCAACGCACTGCCCCTTGCCAGCA
>FWPV01006479.1_pt1 | contig 22298 bp, 22 predicted proteins | sample 2228371 | NCBI WGS metagenome assembly FWPV01 (sample SAMEA103939776, study PRJEB20133) | metagenome | reverse complement strand
TCCTTCTCGCTGCTCGCCCTCTTGCACAGGCACCGCCCTCGCATGCTCCCTCCGATGTGGTTCTGGGTGGTGTTCGGAGCGTCTGTCCTGTTCATGGGCTCGGACGGTGTGACGTCGTATGCGGGACTCCGGGAGTCCGACAACCTGTTGCGGCTCACCAGCGGGCTTGCGGTGGGCTACTGTTGCGCGGCTCTGATCGTCCCCTTGCTCAACGACGTCGTGTGGCGCCGTACTTCGCCCGCCCGGCTGCTGGAGTCTCCGGCAGCGGGCGCGGCGTGGCTCGCTTCAGGTGTGGCGACGTTCGCCGTGCTGTGGTGGGTCGCGCCGCTGACGGGAGTCGTGTACCCCTGGTTCGCTTCCGCATGCATCCTCGCCACGCTGGCTGCGATCAACTTGGTCATCGTGGGCATGTTGCCCGCATTCGACCGTCGAGCGGACAGCGAAAGACAGCTGCTGGTGCCGGTCTCGATCGCCTTGTTCGCCGCTGTCACGGAGGTGTACGTGGCGGGTCTGGGGCGAGCACTGCTCGAGCATGCCGTTCGCGGCATCGCGTGACGCGGGGATGTGGATGCGCTAGATTCTGGAGACCATCGTTCGACAGGGGGTCTTAAGTGCACACGTCGAAGGAGAAGGTGCGCTGCGTCATGGTCGTGGACGGATGGCGTATCGAAGGTGATGTCCATGTGCTGTCTGGGAGCCGCCTGACGGACACGCTGAACGCCAAGCCGCAGGGCTTCTTCGCAGTGACTGATGCGGTGATCTCCGACTTGGCGAGCGGTGAGGTCCTCTACACCGTGGCGTACGCCGCCGTGAATCGGGCGACGGCATCGGTCATCTTCCCGCTCGACTGATTCTGTCAGACCTCGCGGATAACCTTCCTGACGTCTGTGTTCGACAGGAAGGTGATGGAGATGCGTCATCTCTGCGATGTGCGGGAAACCGTATCCGCATTGGAGAAGGAAGCTGTCCGTGATCACGGCGTGGCGACTCGGATCGCGCGGGCGGCACGCGCTGCGACGCTTCGTGCTCTGGACGGCGATGGGCGAGAAGGATCGGTCTCCTATCACCGGGTGAGGAGCTACTTTTGGGCCGTCGTGAGGCGCATCGCTGGCCGTGATCCAGCAGGGCGAGACGTCGCGGGTCGCTTCGTCCTTGCGGCCGCACTCGCTGATCTTCGCGCGGTCGAGGAACGGCCTGAAGCGGCTTGGGAGCAGCTGCGTGAGGACTGGGCCGGTCGCGTGCCTGATCACGTGCTCGAGGAGTTCGGTCGCAGGCTGTGTGTCAGGGTCTGATTCAGCGCAACCGGGAGACGAGCACACCGCCGTCGGCATCAAGCACCCAGAGCCTGATGGTGTCGAGGGTCGTGCCGGTCCTTCCACGGGCTTCGATGACGATCCAGGCGTCATCGCCCTCGTAAGTCGCCCGCTCGACGTGGAATGGCACGGCCAGGGTCGATGCGGGGAAGGTGGCGGTGAGGAGCTGAGCCGCATCCGCCGCGCGTCCGCCCTTGCGGCGCAGTGATGTGAGGGCCTGTTGGCGCAGTCGTGGGGCGTCCTCGGCGTTCTTCCCGGCGAGGTCCCCCGGGGAGGTCGCCGTCAACAGCGCGTCGAGGTCCGACTCCCTGTACGCGTGCCCTGCGTCGATGAACTCGACCGGCTCACTCCTGCAGCCTGAAGAGAAGAGCGCGAGTGTCGCGGTGATGATGGCCATCGCGATGGACCTGAAGAGAGCCGAGGTGTGCAACGTCACCCTCCTTGTCGGGTACCACCATACTATGCTCTTGGACCCTCCGCTCGCGCGAGGAGGCATGGTGCAGGCTCTCATCTGCTTCATCTCCGACTTCGGTCTCGACGATACGTGGGTCGGCGTGTGCCATGCCGTGATCCACCGCGCGTGCCCTCAGGCTCGCGTCGTGGACATCTCGCACCACGTGCCGGCGTTCGACATCAGGCAGGGTGCGGTCACCGCGACGGCCGCCGTGCACCAGGTGCCGGACGCGATCCACCTCGTCGTGGTCGACCCGGGCGTCGGTGGTGGGCGGAAGGACCTCTGCATCGTGACGAACACCGGCACGTGCCTGGTGGGCCCCGACAACGGCGTCTTGGTCCCCGCGGCTCGCCGCGCAGGCGGTATCGCAGCTGCCTACGCCGTCGATTCCTCGAAAGTGGATTTCCGCAGCCCGCTCGCGACCTTCCACGCCCGCGACGTGCTCGCGCCGGTCGCTGCGGCGGTCGCGTGCGGTGTGGAACCCTCGTCGCTGGGGGAGCGAGTTGACCCTGGTGAGCTCGCTCCTGCGCCTTTCGACGAGTGCAGCCAGGAGGGCTCGTGGGTCGTCGCTGAGGTCCTGGATGCGGACCGGTTCGGTTCGGTTCGTTTCAACGTCCCCGGAGACAGATTGGACGCGCTCGGCTTGCGGGTGACCGAGCTCGAGCTGGGTATGGGTCACAACACGATCCGTGTGCCGCTCAAGGCCACCTTCTCTGATGTGCACGAGGGCGAGGCGGTCGCACTGGTGGATTCGTCTGGCTGGTTGACGCTCGCTCTCAACAGAGGCAGTGCTCGGCACCGCTACGGCGTCGAGACCGGCATGCCGGTGAGGATCCGAGGCGCATCGTGAGCGTCAGACCCCCTCGCTACGATCGTGCAAACGGTCATCGGGCGATCCGAAGGCGAAGGGGAGAGTCACATGACGCTGTACGTGCGTGAGATGGCGCAAGGATCACGGATCGATACGCCCCTGCTCGTCAGATCGAAAGAGCTGCGCGTCGCCCGGAACGGGGACGCGTACCTGAGCCTGGAACTCGCCGATAGGACCGGCGTCATGCCGGCGGTGATGTTTCGCCCGGGTCCTGAGTCCATCGAAGTCCCCGTCGGCGCGGTCGCTCGGGCTGTGGGCACGGTCAGCACGTACCGCGGGAGCAAACGGCTCCTTCTCGACCTGTTCGCTCCGGCCGGGACATGGGACCCGGGCGCCTTCGTCGCTGTCGGCTCCCGAGACCAGGCTGAGCTCCTTGCAGAGTTCCGCCGGCTCGGGAGCGCTGTGGCTCACGCAGGTCTTCGCCGGCTCCTGCGTCGAGTCTTCGCCGCCCCCGAGTTCTTCGAACGCTTCTGTGTCTCGCCTGCGTCGCAGCATGGTCACTGCGCGTACATCGGTGGACTGCTCGAACATACGGTCAATGTAGCCGCGCTGTGTGCAAGCGTCGCGCTCCGGTACGATGGCGTGGACGATGACCTGCTCGTCACAGCGGCATTGCTGCATGACATCGGAGTCGTCGATGAGCTCTCTGTGGGGACCGGCATATCGAAGACCGACGAAGGCCGGCTGATAGGGCATGTCGCGATGGGGTACAAGCGCGTCGCCGATGCGGCAAAGGCGGTACGACTCGAACGCCGCATCGCAGCTCCTCTGCAGCACGCGATCCTCTCGCACCACGAAGAGGCGCTACGAGGCTCCCTCGAACCCTCGACGCTTGAGGCCTTGGTCTTGCGTCACGCCGACACCCTCGATATGCAGGCGGCGGGTATGTCAGCGGTCCTGCCCGGCGCCGTCCGGGCAGGAGAGAGCTGGACGGACGGCTCGAACTTCCTGCGGCGGCCGCTCTACGTGTCCGCCAGTGAGAGTGGCGGGTCTCCCTCCCAACCCGCTCAGCCTTCGCGCGACGATGGAGAGCCGGTGCGGCTGAGTGCGTGAAGAGGTCACACGTGCCGAGAAGGGTATCCAGTAGAATCGGAACGCTACGGATCCTGACCACAAGGAGGGCGATCATGTCCCGGCTCCCGCGTATCGAGATCGGTGTCTTCGGAGGAAGCGGCTTCTACGAGCTGTTGGAAGATCCGAAAGAGTATCGGATCAACACGCCGTACGGTGCGCCGTCCTCACCCGTCATGGTCGGTGAGATCGCTGGCCGGACCGTCGGGTTCTTGCCGCGTCACGGCCGCGAGCACCAGCTGCCGCCGCATGCCATCAACTTCCGGGCGAACGTCTGGGCGATGAAGGAGCTCGGAGCGACGCGGATCATCGGCCCGAATGCGTGCGGATCACTGCAACGTCACGTCGAGCCTGGCCACTTCGTGATCTGTGACCAGTTCGTGGACAGGACCTCCGGCCGCAAAGACACCTTTTACGACGGTCCTGTCACCACCCACGTGTCTTCGGCCGATCCGTACTGCCCGACGATGCGCCAAGCCGCGATCGATTGCGCCGAAGACCTCGGCATCACAGCACATCCGACCGGCACGGTAGTGGTCATCCAAGGACCGCGTTTCTCGACGCGTGCGGAGTCCAAGTGGTTTGCTGCTCAAGGTTGGGAAGTCATCAACATGACCCAGTATCCTGAGTGCTACCTCGCCCGTGAATTGGAGATGTGCTACGTCAACATCTCGCTGATCACGGACTATGACGCAGGCATGGAGGGCATACCGCCTGTGACCAACGAAGAAGTCGTGCGGGTCTTCAACGAGAACAACAACAAAGTCAAGAGTCTTATCCACGAGCTCATACCTCGTCTGCCTGTGGAGCGGACCTGCGGCTGCGCAACCGCCCTCCAGGGAGCCACCTTCTAGCTATCCGCTTGCGTTCGGCGCTTGGCGAAACGAGGAACCGTTTGTTCGACATACCTTCAGTGCGTATCGGGCGTGTCTTCGGCATACCGGTCGAAGTGAACCTGAGCTGGTTCGTGGTCTTCGCGCTCGTAGCGTTCTCTCTTGCCACCACGGTCTTCCCCACGCTGGAGGAGGCCGCAGGCGCGCCGGCGTGGCTCACGGCTGTCGTGGGCGTCGTCACGGCGCTGTTGTTCTTCGCGTCCATACTCGCGCATGAGGTGTGCCACTCTCTTGTCGCTCGGGCCCAAGGCGGGCGCGTCGAGAAGATCACGCTCTTCATCTTCGGTGGCGTCGCGCAGATCGACGAGGAGCCGCGATCTCCGGGCAAGGAGTTCCTGATGGCGGCGGCAGGTCCTGGGATGAGTCTGCTGATCGCGGTCGTGGCGTTTCTGGGTTACGCGATCACAGCGGCTCGAGACCTTGCGTGGTGGGTGTGGGCGCCGCTGGAGTATCTCGCTGGCATCAACCTCTTCGTCGGGGTCTTCAACATGTTGCCAGGCTTTCCGCTTGATGGCGGCCGTGTCTTGCGGTCGATACTCTGGGGCGTCACGCGGGACCTTCTTAAGGCGACACGCTGGGCTTCACGTGTCGGTCAGGCCATCGGCTGGACGATGGTCACGTGGGCGGTGATCGGCGTGCTCGGGGGACAGACCGGTCTCATCTGGATGGGCCTCATCGGCTGGTTCATCGCCTCGCTTGCCGGGCAGGCGTACCGGCAACAGGTGTTGAAGTCTCGGATGGAGCGCGTGAGAGTCGCCGACATCATGTCGCGCGCCCCGCAGTTCGTGGACGGTGACCTCACGATCGATCAGCTCATACAGACACACTTCCTCGGCGGCCGGCACAGCAGGTATCCGGTCATCTTCGACGGGGCGATAGTAGGCCTCGTCACCTTGCCTGACATAAAGAGTGTCGACCGCAGTGAGTGGCCGTTCGTCCGGACCGTCGATGTAGCGAATCGAGACCTCGGGAAGCTCGTCGTTCCCGCGGATGCCCCGGTAGAGTCCGTGATCCCCCTTCTCGCCGGGGAGAAACCGGGCGCTTTGATCGTCTCTCAAGGGGGACGGCTGGCTGGCATCATCACGAGGGCCGACGTGCTGGCGCTTCTAGAGTCCTAGGGTGGCTGGACTTCTCAGGACGCAGCGGAAGCCGCCGGTCGGCCGGAACTGCTCGACGCTAAGAGGACTGCCGGTTCCTGGCCGGCCCGTCTTCACTGCCGTGTGCGTTGTGATGCTTTGTAACGCTTGTTACGATACAGGCGGCAAATTGTACCGCAGGGGGCGCAAGTGACTGAGGACGCCACCGGCCTCAAGCCGATCCCTCAAGGGGTCGTCGAGAGGTTGCCGCACTATCTCAACGCCTTGCTCCACCTCCGGAGTGAAGGCGTCCAGACTGCGTCATCCGCACGGTTGTCCGCGTTGTCAGACATCAACGCAGCACAGATACGCCGCGATCTCGCGTACTTCGGCTCGTTCGGCAAGCGTGGAGTCGGATATGACGTCTCGATGCTCATCGACCGGATCCAGCGCATCCTCGGGTCGGACCACGCACACCGTATCGCCATCCTCGGCGCGGGGAACCTGGGTTCGGCGATCGCGAGCTACGAGGGTCTGCGTGCGCGTGGATTCGTGGTGGCTGGGCTGTTCGACAACGATCCTCGGCGCATAGGCCAAAGGGTGGCCGACCTCATCGTGAGAGACGTCCGCGACCTAGCGCGCCTCGTCAAGGAGCAAGACGTCCGCTTCGGGGTCATCGCGGTGCCGCCGGAGTCTGCGCAAGAGGCCGCCGACATGCTGTGCGAGGCCGGCGTCCGTGTCATCCTCAACTACTCGCCCGCCTACGTGTCCGTACCTCCCGAGGTCACGATCCACAACACCGACCCGGTCCGTGAACTCCTCCATACGTTGTATTACCTGTCACGCACCGAGAACATGGTTGGGCTGTCGTCGCAGGTGGTACCCTAACGGGTAGACTCATGCGGCCATCCGGCATCCGGCCGATACCGATTCCGACTTGGAGGTCTTAGATGTTTCGTAGCATAGGCTGGCAGGAACTCGTCATAGTCCTCGTGATCGTGTTGATTCTCTTCGGTCCGAAGCGCCTGCCGCAGCTCGGCAAAACGATTGGCAAGACCGTGCGCTCTATCAGAGACGGTGTCGAAGGCAAGCTCGAGGACGGCGACGCCGATGACGCCGAGGTCCCTGGCAAGGCCGAGGCGGAGGCGAAGTCCGAGGACAAGTCAGCAGTCTGACCGCTGCGGGCGCCGTCAGTCCCCGAGGCTTCTCGGACGGGTTGTCATCGGTGGCGCTTCGGCTATACTTTCGTGGACATTCGACGGGCTGTCCGTGTGATCCGGGGCAGCCCGTACGGTTACCTACGAGTCCCCGCACGTGCCGGCGGACTGTCATGGGAGTCGCTCGATGCACAAGGAGATAGCCCTCACACCCGAAGGCCAAGCCAAGCTCGAGGAGGAGCTTCGCCACCTTGAGACGGTGAGGCGGCGCGAGGTCGGGGAGCGCATCAAGGAAGCGAAGGAGTTCGGAGACATCTCCGAGAACTCCGAGTACGACGACGCCAAGAACGAGCAGGCGTGGGTGGAGAGCCGTATCCTCGAGATCAACCAGATACTCGCGCACGCGACGATCATCTCGAAGCCGAAAAGCACGCCTGCGAAAGTCGCGTTGGGATGTCACGTCGAGCTGCGCGACGTCGAGAGCGGCGAGGTGTATCGCTATCAGATCGTCGGTTCGGCCGAAGCAGACCCCACCAAAGGCAGCATCAGTAACGAGTCGCCGGTCGGTCAGGCCATCATCGGCCGTAAGAAGGGTGAGATCGTCCAGGTGACTACTCCGCGCGGATCGGTCATCGAGTACGAGATCATCAAGATATCTCGCTGAGCTCATGTCTGAGGAACCGCGACTTCCGGCCGCTGCCGAAGACGACCCGTTCGCTGTGAGGCGCGCCAAACTCGAACGGTTGCGTGCGGCTGGAATCGAGCCGTACGCCAACGGATTCGACGTGACTGCGCGCGCGGCGCAGCTCGCAGCCGACTACACGCACCTCGAACCCGGAAGCGAGACCACGGATGTCGTCAGCGTCGCTGGAAGGCTCGTGGCCCGTCGCGACCAGGGCAAGCTCGTCTTCCTCGTCATACGGGACGCCACCGGCGAGCTGCAGCTGTTCTGCAGGATCAACATCCTCGGCGAGCAGGCGTTCGAGTTCGCGAAGGACCTCGATCTGGGCGACTGGGTGGGAGCCACGGGTGTGGTGCTACGTTCCCGCCGCGGTGAGCTTTCGGTGCAGCCGCCGGAGCTCACGCTGCTGTCCAAGTCGCTCGCGCCGCTGCCGGAGAAGTACCACGGTCTGACCGACACCGAGATCCGCTACCGCAGGCGCTACCTCGACCTCATTGCGAACCCTGAAGTGCGCCACGTGTTCGAGACGCGCTTCCGCATCATCGCGGCCATCCGCCGCCACATGGATGAGGCGGGGTACCTCGAGGTGGAGACGCCCATGCTGCAGCCGATTCCCGGAGGCGCGACGGCTCGACCGTTCGTGACTCACCACAACGCGCTCGACATGCCGCTTTACCTGCGGATCGCGCCGGAGCTGTACCTCAAGCGTCTGCTGGTCGGCGGTTTCGAGCGTGTCTACGAGATCAACCGGTCGTTCCGCAACGAAGGCATGAGCCCGCGCCACAATCCTGAATTCACGATGCTCGAGGCTTATCAGGCGTTCGGGAACATGGAGTCGATGATCGAGCTCACGGAGTCGATCATCACGAACGTCGCGTCCGAGGTCTTGGGGACGCTCTCGCTCACGTACCAGGGAGTCGCGGTCTCTCTCGAGCGTCCGTGGCGGCGCGCGCCGATGGCCGCACTTGTGAGCGAAGCCGCAGGACGCGAAGTCACCGTGCACACCCCGCGGCCCGAGCTTGTGCGTGAGTGCCGTGCGCACGGCATCGAAGTCGAGGACGCCTGGGGCTCCGGCAAGCTGCTCACCGAACTGTTCGAGAAGCTCGTCGAGCACACGTTGGTGCAACCCACATTCGTCACTTCGTACCCGGCCGAGACGTCGCCTCTGGCGCGGCGCAATGACAGCGACCCTGACCTCACGGACCGGTTCGAATTGATCATCACCGGCCGTGAGTTCGCGAACGCGTTCTCCGAGCTCGTCGATCCGGTCGACCAGCGGTCTCGGTTCGAGGCGCAGGCTGTGGCGAAAGATGCGGGCGACGATGAGGCGATGTGGATCGATGAGGACTACCTGCGTGCTCAGGAGTACGGAATGCCCCCGGCAGGCGGGCTGGGCATCGGCATCGACCGGCTCGTGATGCTGCTCACCGACCAGCCCTCGATACGAGACGTCCTCTTGTTCCCCCACATGCGGCCCGAGAGCTGAGCCTGCAGCACTTGCTCATGATGTGAGCGTATCGCACTCAAGTTCGTGGCACCGCGCTTGCTTTGGTCTGCAGGCGCGGGTCCGCGTGTCACAGCGCACGGGTATACTCGCCTCGAGACGCCGATCGGTCAGCTGTGAGCAGGCCGCATGACAAGGAGAGCTTCTAGATGTTCGAGCGATTCACAGAGAAGGCGCGCAGGGTCGTCGTCTACGCCCAGGAAGAAGCGCGCATGCTCAACCAGAACTACATCGGCACCGAGCACCTGCTGCTCGGCCTGATCCGTGAGCAAGACGGCATCGCAGCAAAAGCGCTCGAATCGCTCAACATCTCACTTGAAGACGTGCACGGACAGGTAGAGGACCTCATCGGCCGCGGCACCTATGTCCCCACGGGCCACATCCCATTCACGCCACGCGCGAAGAAGGTCCTCGAACTGTCCTTGCGCGAGGCGTTGCAGCTGGGGCACAACTACATCGGCACAGAACACATCCTCCTCGGCTTGATCCGCGAGGGTGAGGGTGTTGCGGCGCAGGTCCTGCTGAATCTCGGAGCTGACCTCGACAAGGTGCGTTCGGCGGTCATCCAGCTGCTTTCCGGCCACTACGGGAAACAAGCGGGTGAGCCTGGCGAGGAGCGCCGCCAGGCCGGGCAGTCGATGCTCGATGAGTTCGGCCGGAACCTCACGCGTCAGGCGCGCGAGGGCAAGCTCGACCCCGTCATCGGCCGCACGAACGAGATCGAGCGCGTCATGCAGATACTCTCACGGCGCACCAAGAACAACCCTGTTCTGATAGGCGAGCCGGGCGTGGGCAAGACCGCAGTCGCCGAAGGTCTCGCCCAGCGGATCGCCGCGGACGAGGTGCCTGAGACGATCAAGGACAAGCAGCTCTACACGCTCGACCTGGCAGCGCTCGTCGCGGGTTCGAAGTATCGCGGTGAGTTCGAGGATCGCCTGAAGAAGGTCATGAAGGAGATCCGGGAACGTGGCGACATCATCCTGTTCGTCGACGAGATGCACACGCTCGTCGGGGCAGGAGCAGCCGAGGGCGCTATCGATGCCGCGAGCATCATCAAGCCGGCTCTCGCACGAGGAGAACTCCAGACCATCGGCGCCACCACTCTCGACGAGTACCGAAAGTATGTCGAGAAGGACGCAGCGCTCGAGCGCCGCTTCCAGCCGATCCAGGTAGGGGAGCCGAGCGTAGAGGAGACCGTCCAGATCCTCAAAGGACTGCGCGATCGCTACGAAGCCCACCATCGCGTGTCGATCACCGACGGCGCCATAGATGCCGCCGCCACTCTGGCGGATCGCTACATCTCCGACCGGTTCCTTCCAGACAAGGCCATAGACCTCATCGACGAGGCTGGTGCCAAGATGCGCATCAGGATGATGACTGCGCCTCCGGGGGTGCGCGAGATCGATGAGCGCCTTCGCAAGGTGCGCGCGGAGAAGGAAGCCGCCATCGAGGCGCAGGAGTTCGAGAAAGCCGCCGCCCTGCGCGATACCGAAAAGCAGATCCTCGGGGAGAAGCGCGCGTTGGAGGAGGAGTGGCTCAAGCCGGACGCCCAGCGCGTCGTCGAGGTCACTGAGAAGGAGATCGCCGAAGTCGTGAGCATGTGGACGGGCGTCCCGGTGACCGACCTGACTGAAGAGGAGACAGCGAAGCTTCTACGCATGGAGAACGTCATCCACGAGCGCATCGTTGGTCAGGACGAGGCGGTGACCGCCGTGAGCAAGGCGATTCGCCGTTCACGCGCGGGACTCAAGGACCCGCGGCGTCCTGCAGGGTCCTTCATCTTCCTCGGTCCGTCCGGGGTCGGAAAGACAGAGCTCGCAAAGGCGCTCGCCGAGTTCTTGTTCGGCACTGAGGACGCGCTGATCTCGCTCGACATGAGCGAGTACATGGAGAAGCATACCGTCTCCCGTCTCATCGGCTCTCCTCCAGGCTATGTCGGGTTCGATGAGGGAGGCCAGCTGACTGAGCTGGTGAGGCGTCGCCCATACAGCGTGATTCTCTTCGACGAGATCGAGAAGGCTCATCCGGACGTCTTCAACATCCTGCTGCAGATCCTCGAGGAGGGCCGTCTTACGGACGCGCAGGGTCGCAAGGTGGACTTCAAGCACGCGATCGTGATCATGACGAGCAACATCGGGGCTCGTGATATCGTCAAGAACACATCGCTAGGATTCGCACCGGCAACCAGCGAGGGTCTGGCCTACGAAGACCTCAAGCGGAGAGTGACGAGTGAGCTCAAGTCGGTCTTCAAGCCGGAGTTCCTCAATCGTGTAGACGAAGTCATCGTCTTCCATGACCTCACGAGTCCTGAGATCGAACAGATCGTCGACCTCATGATCTCGCGTACGCGTGACCAGCTCATGCTCCACGGCATGAGCATCACGCTCACGGACGAGGCCCGGGCGCTCTTGGCGAAAGAAGGCTTCGATCCTGCTCTTGGCGCACGTCCGCTACGGAGAGCGATCCAGCGTACGGTAGAAGACCCCTTGTCAGAGCAGATCCTCGCTGGGCAGTGGCATGCTGGCGACGTGATAGAAACGTACGTCGATGCGGATGGCGCGATCGCATTCCGCAAGGGCGACGGTGTTGTCGCAGTGCCCGCGCGCCGGCACCCTGAGGACACAGGCTCTCTCGTTCCTGCATCGCGGCCTCGTTCCGTCAGGTCCCGGAGCCGTGGCGGCAAGAGCGCCGGTGGCGCTTCCAGCGAGTAGCAGGTGGGCGCGAGGACGCGCACGGTCTGGCGATGCCAGACCTGTGGGGCCGGGGCGCCTCGGTGGGTAGGACGCTGCAGCGAATGCGGCGAGTTCGGCACCTATGTCGAGGAGCTCGAACGTCCGGCTCCCGACGGCGCTACGGTGGGCGGCCGGATGCGAGCGCAGCCGGTCTCGCTGTCCACCGTGGGCACTGAACGGGCCTTGCGTCTGTCGACCGGGGTGTCTGAGTTCGACCTCGTGCTGGGCGGAGGGCTCGTTCCGGGTTCGCTCGTTCTGCTCGGTGGTGAGCCGGGCATCGGGAAATCCACTCTGCTTCTGCAGGTCGCTGATGCGATCGCCCGGAGCGGTGGCAAGGCGCTCTACGTGTGCGGCGAGGAGTCGCCAGGACAGGTCGGGCTGCGAGCCAAGCGGCTCGGCGCCGTTTCCGATGAGGTCACACTGTTGCCTGAGGTCGACATCACTGGGGTCGAGACGGCGATATCCGAGGTCGCTCCGACGGTCGTGGTCCTCGATTCGATCCAGACGGTCTTCGACCCGGACTTGTCTGGCGTGCCGGGCAGCATCGGCCAGATCCGTGCCTGCACCGAGCGTCTGATGCGTGTTGCGAAAGCCGGCGATGTGACGGTGCTCATCGTCGGTCACGTGACCAAAGACGGCGCGATAGCCGGCCCCCGCGTCCTCGAACACATGGTCGATACCGTGCTGTATTTCGAAGGTGACCGCGACCGGGCGTTCCGTGTCGTCAGAGCGGCCAAGAACCGCTTCGGCTCGGTAAGCGAGATCGGCGTCTTCGAGATGACCGAGACAGGGCTTCTCGGCGTCGGCTCTCCGTCGGCGGCGCTGCTCTCCGACCGCTCGGAATCGCTGTCGGGATCCGTGGTGATGCCGACGGTCGAGGGGTCGCGCCCGTTCCTCGTCGAGATCCAGGCCTTGGTCAGCCAGAGTCATCTGCCCGTTCCGCGCCGCTCAGCAACGGGTATCGAGGCGGCTCGCCTGGCCCAGGTCATCGCCGTGTTGGAGCGGCGCGCCCGGGTGTCATTCGCTGGGCAGGACGTGCTCGTCAGTGTCGCAGGCGGACTGAGGGTCTCAGAACCGGCAGTCGACCTGCCGCTCGCGCTGGCTCTCGTGTCCGCCTTGCGTGATATCGCGCCTCCCGCGGGCCTTGCGGCATTCGGTGAGATCGGGTTGACAGGCCACGTGCGGCCGGTGTCGCATACCGTTGCACGCATCAAGGAGGCGAAACGCTTCGGACTCCGTTTGGTCGCGGGCGCTGCGCCGGACGCAGCCATGGCTGATGAGCTTGTGGCGACGAGGAGCATCCGTGAAGCGCTGTCTCTGCTTGACTGAGAGTTTCCGTCACGTGGCCACGTCTGGCAGAATCACGCCAAGGCACTCGTACTGAGGGGAGCACCGTGGCCGACGAGCAGGCGATCCACGAGGTCATGCGCACCGAGTTGCGCAAGGTCGCGCCAGGCACGAGACTGCGCGAGGCGTTGGACATGATCATCTCGGCGCGCATGGGCGCCCTCGTGGTCGTTGGCGATGTGAGTGAGGTCGAACCGTTGTGCAACGGCGGGTTCTCGCTCGACGTGCCGTTCACGCCCCAGCGGCTCTTCGAGCTGAGCAAGATGGACGGCGCGATCGTATTGGACGCCGAGTGCCACAAGATCACCCGGGCGAACGTGCATCTCGTTCCTGCTGCAGAGCTGCCGACCTCGGAGACGGGCATGCGTCACCGCACCGCGGAGCGGGTGAGCCGCCAGACGAACGCTCTCGCGATCGCGATCTCCGGGCGGAGGAATACCGTCAACCTGTACCTGCTCGGCAGGCGTATCCAGCTCGAGGACATCGACTTCCTGCTCGCGAAAGCGAACCAGGCCATCCAGACCCTGCAGAACTATCGCCATCGGCTCGATGAGATGCTCGAGCGGCTCACCCTTCTCGAGTTCGAGGATCTCGTCACCCTGGGCGATGTCGCCGAGGTCATCGGGCGCTTCGAGATGCTGCTCAGGGTCTCTCGCGAAGTGTCTCGCTACATCGTGCAGCTGGGCACTGAAGGCCGCTTGGTCCGGATGCAGTCAGACGAGCTCACCGCGGGCGTCCTTGAGCAGTACACGCTCGTGCTGCGAGACTACGTCGACTCACCGAGGTCACGGAGGATGAGCGCGATACGTGATCGTCTGGCCGACTTGCCTGCGGAGCGGCTGCTCGAACCCGATGCGATCGCGCACGAGCTCGGACTCGCGACCGCCGAGCAGGCTGAGCAGCATCTTCATTCCCGAGGGCACCGGGTGCTCGCGCAGATCCCGATGTTGCCTGCGAGTGTGGTCGGGCGCATCGTCGAACGTTTCGGCACCCTGCCGGCCATCGTCAAGGCCAGCACGAGTGAGCTCGATGCCGTTGACGGCGTCGGCGAGCGCAGGGCCCGTGCGATCGTGAACGGCCTCGCACGCGTGAAAGCGCACGTGTCGGTCTGACGGCGCCGGCTCATGCAGGCATGTGCATGACCCTGTGCGCCAGGCGGGAAGGTTCGCTGGTGCGCGCTGTGGTACCATCCGCTCACGAGGCTGTTCACTGGAGTGCTTCGAGCGGAGGAGGTGAGAGCGGGACGGCCGACGGGCAGGTCACGCGAACATCATGATCGAGGCAATCACGCGCTTCGTTCTCGTGGCGACGGGGTTGCTCGGTGGCTACGTCGTCACTCGGACGGCTGACTGGCAGGCTGAACTCGGACTCGACCCCACCTACGTCATCTTCCTCTTCGTCATGCTTGGGGGAGCGAGCGGGTTCGTACTCGGAGGTATCGCCGGCCGCGAACTGGCTGCGGCGTGGCAGCGGACTGAGGAGAAGTTGGCCGGCGTCTCCGGGCCCGACCTCCTCTTGGGCACCTTGGGACTCGTGGTCGGTCTGTTGGTCGCCTTCCTCGCAGCTCAACCCCTCCGTCTGCTCGAGCCCGCTTGGCTGGCCATCGTCGCGACCGCTTTGCTCACGTTCGTGTCGGGCTACTTGGGTGTGAGTGTTGCGATGACGCGACGCATGGAGTTCGGTCTGCTTTTTCCGAATGGTGACCCCGGAGTGGGGTCGAGCGCGTCGAGGATCGCCGCACTCGACACGAGCGCGGTCATCGACGGACGCTTCGTGGAGTTGCGGGAGCTTGGTTTCCTGTCGCGAGAGGTCCGCGTGCCACGCTTCGTGCTGGCTGAGCTTCAAGCGCTGGCGGATTCGGCTGACGATGGCCGGCGCGCACGCGGGCGGCGAGGGCTCGACCTGCTCGCGACACTGCCGGCAGAGCGTGCCGTCGCCGTCTTGGAAGTCGACTACGCCGATCTCCCTTCAGTCGACGAGAAGCTCATGAGGCTCGCTACGGAATCGGGAGCCGCGATCATCACCGTCGACTACAACCTCACCCAGGTGGCGAGGGTCAGAGGCATCACCGTCCTGAACCTCAACGAGCTCGCCGGCGCGCTGCGCCCGAACTTCTTGCCTGGCGACACATTGCGCTTGCGGATCGCAAAACCCGGCAAGGAGCGTGGCCAGGGTGTCGGTTACCTCGAGGACGGCACCATGGTCGTGGTACAGGAAGGCGGTGTACTGATCGGCGAGGATGCATCCGTCGAAGTGACGTCGGTGCTTCAGACCGCTGGCGGGCGCATGATCTTCGCTCGTCCGGAGCCGGAGCCGGAGCCGGAGCCGGGGTCGGGGCCCGGGTCGTCAGCTCCCGGACCGGGAACGGATCTGGAGCCGGAATCCGAAGTCATCATCGCGGGGGGCGCGTGAGCGTCGCGTCGGTCATCGTCGCGGGCGGCACCGGCGAACGCTTCGGCCGTGAAGAAGGCAAGCAGCTCGCTCCGCTTGCGGGCCGTCCGCTGCTGGCGTGGACCGTGCAAGCGGTCGCCGCCGTCGAGCGGGTCGAGGTGCTCGTGGTGGCCTGCGACCCGTCCCGGGTCGAGGTCTACCGGGATGCGGTCGAGCAGGCGGTCGATCCAGGCAAGCCGGTTCTGTTCGTCGCAGGTGGCGACTCTCGTCAGCAGTCCGTCGCCGCAGGGCTCGCGTGGGTCGCCCCGGAGTTCGAGGCGGTCGTCGTCCACGATGGTGCTCGACCGCTCGCGGAGCCGTCCCTGTTCGACGCCGCGCTCGATGCGCTTTTCGCTGGCGGTCACGACGGGGTCGTCGTCGGACATCCGAGCGTGGACACTCTGAAGTGCATGAACGGAGGCGTCATCGAGTCGACTCCGGAACGCTCTCGCTTCTGGACGGTGCAGACCCCTCAAGTCTTCAAGGCGGAGGTTCTGCGCATCGCTCATAACCGCGCGATCCGCGATGGGTTCTTCGGTACCGACGATGCAGCGCTCGTCGAGCGAGCGGGCGGGCGCGTCGCGGTCATCGAAGGTCCGCGCGACAACATCAAGGTGACCGTGCCCGAGGACCTCGCTGTGGCCGAGGCTATCGTGGCGTGGCGACTCGGCGAGATGCACCCATGATGCGCGTCGGTCTCGGCTACGACGTCCACGCGCTCGCCGAAGGGCGCCCGCTCATCGTCGGTGGTGTCGAAGTGCCGTACCGCAAGGGGTTGCTCGGGCACTCTGATGCAGACGTGCTCACGCATGCGGTCGCGGACGCGGTGCTCGGCGCTGCCAGAGCGGGAGACATCGGCCTGCTCTTCCCGGACACGGATGCTTCGTGGGCGGGTGCCGACTCGCTCGACTTGCTCGCTCGCGTGGCCGGGCAAGTGCGCTCGCTCGGGTTCGAGATCGTGGACGTGGACACGGTCCTCGTGGCCCAGGCGCCGAAGATGTCTCCCTACCGGGATGCGATGCGCGCACACCTTGCGCGCGCACTCGGTGTCTCTGTCGAGTGTGTCGGCGTCAAGGCGACCACCACTGAGGGACTCGGATTCGAGGGACGCGGCGAGGGTATCGCCGCGCATGCGGTGGCCCTGCTCCGCAGGCAGGACTGAGCGTCCGGACTTCGCGCTCTTGCTAGACTGTGGACGCCACGAAGCTGCTCGTCGCGTCGGGTTCGAGATGAAGAGTGGGAGCATGTTCGCGCGTATACGAGAAGACATCCGTGCGGTCAAGGAACGAGACCCGGCTGCTACCTCGACGCTGTCGGTGCTCATCAACTACCCCGGCCTTCACGCGCTCTGGGCCCACAGGGTCGACCATTGGCTCTGGCGGCACGGCCGCCGCGGCGTGGCTCGCTACCTCTCTCAGCTTGCGCGTTGGCTGACCGGAATCGAGATCCACCCAGGCGCAACGATCGGGGCGCGCTGTTTCATCGACCACGGCATGGGTGTCGTGATCGGAGAGACGACGGTCATCGGGGACGATGTGACCTTGTACCAAGGCGTCACACTGGGTGGAACGGGCAAGGAGACCGGAAAGCGGCATCCGACGTTGGAGGATTGCGTGGTCGTCGGTGTCGGCGCTGCCGTGCTGGGCAACATCACCGTCGGTCGTGGCAGCAAGGTCGGCGCCGGCGCTGTCGTCATCGAAGACGTACCGCCGAACTCGACGGCGGTGGGCATCCCGAGCCGGGTCGTCGTACGCGCGGGAGAGCGAGTCGACGCCATCGACTTGCACCACGAGGATCTGCCGGATCCCGTCGTCGAGATGTTCGCCGCCCTTGCAAGGCGGATCGAACGTCTGGAGCGTCGCCTGTCTCGCGACGAGGGGTTGTCTGAAGAGCGGGGCGAGCCGGTGTTCCCTGTGCCGGCCGGACGCGACGCCGGGTCTTCCTCCGGCGGTGTGCCCGGTGTGCCCGCCGTCGAGACTGATGAGGAGCATGATGCGCGTATATAACACTCTCACCCGCACGAAAGAGGAGTTCGTGCCGCGCGAGCCGGGCAAGGTCGCGATGTACGTCTGCGGGCCGACCGTCTACAACCACATCCACATCGGCAATGCCCGTACGTTCCTGTCGTTCGACGTGGTGCGCCGGTACCTTGAGTGGAAGGGCTACGAAGTCACGTACGTGCAAAACATCACCGACGTCGATGACAAGATCATCAACCGGGCCAACGAGGAGGGCCGGACCGCAGCCGACGTGGCGCGTGACTACACCCACGCGTTCATCAAGGCCATGCGTGCCCTCGGCGTGGCCGACCCGACGGTCCGCCCTTTTTGCACGAAGACGATCCCTCAGATGATCGCCATGATCGAGCGTCTGATCGAACGAGGGCACGCCTACGTGGTCGACGGCGACGTGTACTTCTCGGTGCGCAGCTTTCCCGGGTACGGCAAGCTCTCTGGGCGTGATATCGACGAGATGAACGCGGGTGCACGCGTCGAGGTCGACGAACGCAAGGCGGACCCCTTGGATTTCGCGCTGTGGAAGGCGGCCAAGCCGGGCGAGCCGCACTGGCCGAGCCCATGGGGCGAGGGCAGGCCCGGCTGGCACATCGAGTGCAGCGTCATGAGCGAGGAGGAGCTCGGTCTGCCGTTCGACATCCACGGCGGCGGGGCGGACCTGATCTTCCCACACCACGAGAATGAGCTCGCGCAGTCCGAGGCGGCCACCGGCAAGCCCTTCGTGCGCTACTGGATGCATGGCGGCATGCTCCAGGTCAACGCTGAGAAGATGAGCAAGTCGCTCGGCAACTTCCTGCTGCTCAAGGATGTCTTGGAGCGCTACGACCCGAATGTCATCCGGCTGTTGATGCTGCAGACACACTACCGTAGCCCTCTCGACTTCTCGGACTCGCGACTCGACGAGACGATCCATGCCTACGAGCGCCTGGCCAACATCGTGCGCAACCTTCGATGGGCCCGGACGCTTTCGGCGAAAGGTCACGGTGCGCCAGCCGAGGTGTGCTCGGGACTCAAGCTCCATGTCGATGCGGCGCGAAACAAGTTCGAGTCGGAGATGGATGACGATTTCAACACCGCAGCTGCACTCGCCGCGGTCTTCGAGCTCGCCAAGGCCGCCAACATCTTCTTGTCCGAGTACCAGGTGGACCTCTGCGAAGAGGACAAGCTCGCGATAGGTTCCGCTGAGTCGACCGTGATCGAGCTGCTCGGCGTCCTCGGCATCGAGGTGCCCGAACCCGTGGAGTGCTGCTACCCGCCGGAGGTCTTCGATCTTGCGCGTGACCTTGCAGGGTACGCAGGGCAAGACGCACAGGCCGCCATAGATGCGTTGCTCGTGACGCGTGCGGCCGCGCGCACGGAGAGGAACTGGGCCCTCGCTGATGCGGTGCGAGATGGATTGACCCGCTTGGGCTTCACCGTCGAGGACACGCCTCAAGGCGCGCGCGTCGTCTACAACGGGTAGAGGACGTGCAGATCGAAGGCAAGAACGCGGTCCTCGAAGCGCTCAGGGCTTCTGTGCCGCTCGAGCGTGTGATGGTCGCCGACTCCGCGAAGCATGACCGCGCCGTCGAAGAGCTTCGCCGGCTGGCTCGCGCCGCTGGAGTGCCGGTCGCTTCCGTCACGCGCGAGGCGCTCGACCGGACGAGCGAGCGGGGCGCCCACCAGGGGGTCATCGCCCTCGCGCGTCCGTTCAGGTATGCGGAGCTCGCCGAGGTCCTGTCCGCGACGGAACGGGCGGCGTGGTCCCTCATCGTGGCGCTGGACCACGTGACCGATCCGGGCAACCTCGGGGCCATAGCCAGGACCGCTGAAGTCGTCGGCGCGGATGCGCTCGTGGTCCCGAGCCGGCGCAGCGCAGCGATAACGCCTGCGGCTTGGAAGGCGGCCGCTGGCGCTCTAGCGCACGTGCCGGTCGTTCGCGAGACGAACCTCGTCCGCGCGCTCGACAGGCTCAAGTCCTCCGGATACTGGGTTGCTGGGGCGAGTGAGCGCGCGGACCAGACCGTGTGGGAGGCTCCCTTGGAGGGGCGCCTCGTTCTCGCGATGGGTTCGGAGGGCCAAGGTCTCGCACGCCTCACCGCCGAGACGTGTGACTTTCTCGTGCGTCTTCCCCAGGCTGGCCGTGTCGGATCCTTGAATGTCGCGCAGGCGACCACGGCTATCGCCTACGAGTGGCTTCGCAGAAAGCGGTCTGCTGTACGATGACGGCACATCACCTCATCGTCGACGGTTACAACGTCATCCGTGCCACGCTGCCCTACCGCACGATTGCGGAGCGTGACCTCGAAGCGGCACGCGCGGCCCTTGTCGGTGATGTGGCGGCCTATGCCGGCACCGAACGCATCGCCACGGTGGTCTTCGATGGTGGAGGCAACCCCCGGTCACAGGGGACGCCCCACCGGATGTGGGGCGTCACCGTCATCTTCTCGCCGCACGGCGTTGATGCCGACACGGTGGTCGAGGCGATGTCGAGGAGACTGCGTGAAGCCGGTGACACGGTCGAGGTGGTCACGAGTGATGCACAGACCCAATGGGCGGTCATGGGTGAAGGGGTGCTGCGGCGCTCTGCTGTCGAGTTCGCTCAGGAGTTGAGGACCTCGGAACGAGATTGGCGCGAACACACCCCTGCGGGCCGGCGCACGTCTCGAGTCGAGGACCTGATCCCCTCCGATGTGCGCGATGTCCTGTCGCGGTGGGCACGGGGCGAGGACTAGGCCGCGGGGGTCCGTACTCGACGCTCGCGATGAGGCCGCGCTGATCCGTGGTTCGCGGCGGAGGCGCAGCCGCTCGAGCGGGCTGCTGGGGTGTTGGGATGCGACCCCTGAAGTGCGGAATCGGTTCGCTTCAGACCCAGCTTTCTTCAGGTTCGTGCAGGATTCTTCAATCATGGGAATCTCTGTTGACCTGTGCCGGAATCGGGGCATACGGTTCTCGTGTTCGCTGTGTCCCGCACCGTGCCGGCGGTGCCGTCCTTCCCCTCACGGACGATACGGGAACATCGATACCGGGGGGTGTCGCAGTGGACCTCACGAGGGGTGCCCTCGGCCACCGCATGCCTGGCGGTCGCGAGGGAGAGGTGGCGCTCGTCCGCGCCGCCCAGCAGGGTGACCAGTGCGCCAGTGGCGAGCTCGTCAAGCGCTATCGCGCTCTCATACGCTGCAAGGCGCGTTCGTATTATCTTGCGGGGGCGGACAGGGACGACATCATCCAAGAGGGGATGATCGGCCTGTTCAAAGCGATACGCGACTACGATGCATCGCGTCAGGCCAGCTTCCATTCGTTCGCGGAGCTTTGCGTCACACGGCAGATGATCACCGCGGTCAAGTCCTCGACGAGACGTAAACATACGCCGCTCAACGGCTACATCTCCCTGTCACGACCGGCTACTGCGGACGAGGAAGGGGAGCGGCTGCTTTCCGACATCATCGCCGCCCGTGAGGTGTGCGACCCCGCTGAGATCGTCATCAAGGCGTGGGAGACGGACTTCATACGCAACGGGGTCGTCGACTCGCTGTCGCCGTTCGAGCATGAGGTCCTGCGTCTGTACACGGCAGGCAAGTCGTACCAGGAGATCGCCGAGCGGCTGGGCAGACACACGAAGGCCGTCGACAACGCCTTGCAGCGCGTGAAGCGCAAGATGGAGCTGCAGATCCAGCGTTGCCGGGCATGCTAGCCAGTATTCGAGGTGGCGCGCGCGCGGACGCACAGGTACACTTCTGCGCGCTCGCTGGCGTGGCGCAATCCGGTAGCGCACCTGACTTGTAATCAGGGGGTTAGGGGTTCGAGTCCCCTCGCCAGCTCCAGACGATGGGTTCGTGGCCCGGGGTCCCCCCGGGCCACTCTACTGTTGTTCGGGTTCTGCCCACGCGATCTCGACGACCGCCACCGGCTTGGCGATGTTCTTCAGCTCGAACTCGCCCAAAGCATGGGTCTTGACGACCTGTCCCGCCTTCGCCGCCACGTCGGCTGTCGCGAACGCCTGGCCGCCGTCAGCGAGGTTCATGACCCGTGCGGCGAGGTTGAGCGCGGCGCCTATGAAGGGCCGCCCACTCTTGTCCAGCACCACTTCACCGTCGGCGACGCCGATACGTACCGTCATCTCGCGTTCGTGAGGATGGGCGGCGTTGTGCGCGCTGAGCGTCCGTTGCATCTCGGCTGCGGCCTTCAGTGCGCTCGCCGGCGACTCGAAAGCCGCGACGAGACCGTCGCCACCCGTGGATTTCCCGTGCCCGCCGTGTCGCTGGATGACAGGCAGCAGCAGGTCACGGTGCTTCTGTATCGCCTTGGCGGTGACGACACTACCGTCCTCTTCGGTCATCTTCGAGAAGGATTTCATGTCGGTGATCATCACGACTCGATGCGTCGTATGCTGTGTCGTGAGCTTCTCCTCGGCGGTCGCGATCAGCCGCAACAACTCATCGACATCGGCGTCCTCGGCCGCCATCGAGGCGGGTGCCGTCTGCGCTTCGAAGACGACCTCCAACGGGAAGTAACGTTCCCATGCCCACACGGCGATTCCGCTCACGACCAAGGAGCTGCCGAGCGGGAGTGCGTAGGTGAGCAGACTCGCCTCGCCACGGTCGAAGACGAGGGCCCCAGCCGCCGGCAGCGCTATGGCGGGCAGCACCGTAGCGAGCGCGAGAATCGGGTTGTGGCGCCTCCGAGCTTCGCGCAGCAGGACGGCGGCCAGGATCGCCCCTCCTGCCCAGAGGAGAGGCTGACCGACCAAGGCGGACACGGCGTCTGCCGCTCC
>FWPV01004906.1_pt1 | contig 22313 bp, 19 predicted proteins | sample 2228371 | NCBI WGS metagenome assembly FWPV01 (sample SAMEA103939776, study PRJEB20133) | metagenome | reverse complement strand
TGAACCTGCTGCAGGTGGTGTCGCCCATAGAGGACGAACGGGTCTACCGGCTGCTGCTGAAGTCGCTCAAGGACGATAACTTCGACATCCGGGCGGTGGCCGCCAAGGGGCTGGAGCGTTGGAACGATCCCCAGGCCATTAAATCTTTAAAGAAGGCTTTGAAGGACCAGGACGACTTCGTAAGGGATGCCGCGGCCGAATCCCTGCGCAAGATGGGATTCGAACTGGTGAAGAAGAAGGACGGATATTATCAGATAACCAGGGAACCGAAGAGGGGTAAGACGTGAGACGTGAGAAGTGAAATGTGAGAAGCGAATGGTGAATGGAGAATGATGACTAGAAAGCGCCAGGCAGGCATAGCCATTCCTGCCTTCCTTAAATAGAAGATGAACAGCAATCGCATACGAAATATTGCCATCATCGCCCATGTGGACCACGGCAAGACCACTTTGGTGGACGCTCTGCTGAGGCAGACCGGGGTCTTTCGCGAGAACCAGGAGGCGCCGGAACTGGCCATGGACTCCAATCCCCTGGAGCGGGAGCGGGGCATCACCATCTTCTCCAAGAACGCCTCGATCAATTACCGGGGCTACACCATCAACATTGTGGACACTCCGGGACACGCTGACTTCGGATCCGAGGTGGAGCGGGTGCTGTCCATGGTGGACGGCGTGCTGCTGCTGGTGGATGCGGTGGAGGGGCCGATGCCCCAGACCCGCTTCGTGCTTCAGAAGTCGCTGGCCCTGGGCTTGAAGCCGCTGGTGGTCATCAATAAGATAGACCGGGCCGAGGCCAAGCCGGATCAGGCCTTAGACCGCATCTTCGACCTGTTCGTCTCTTTGGAGGCCACCGACGAACAATTGGATTTTCCAGTAATCTACGCCTCGGGACGGCTGGGCACGGCCACCCTGAGGTTGGAGCAGCCGGCCAAGGACATCAGGGCGCTCCTGGACACCATCGTCGACCAGGTGCCGCCACCCCAGGGCGACCCGGAGGCGCCTCTGCAGATGCTGGTGACCAATATCGACTACAGCGATTATCTGGGCCGGCTGGCGGTGGGCCGTATCAAAAACGGTTCCATCGAATCGGGCCGGGAGGCCTTAAGGCTGAAGCACGACGGCTCGACGGAGAGGGCCAGGGTCACCAGGATCTACGGATTCCAGGGCCTGGAGCGGGTGGAGGTGGACCGGGCCGCGGCCGGAGACATCGTGGTGCTGGCCGGGTTCCCCGATGTGGACATCGGCGAGACCATCGCCGAGCCAAAAGATCCCCGGCCCCTGCCCTATGTGGATATCGACCAGCCGACCATCTCCATGGTCTTCTCGGTCAACAACAGTCCCTTCGCCGGACAGGATGGCCAGTACTTGACCTCCAGGCAACTGAGGGATAGACTGTTCCGGGAGGTGAAGTCCAATGTCGGCCTCAGAGTCGAGGAGACGGAAACCCCCGATGCTTTTGTGGTCTCGGGACGCGGGGAACTGCACCTCTCCATACTCATCGAGACCATGAGGCGGGAGGGCTACGAACTCCAGGTGTCCCGGCCCACGGTCATCATGCGACAATCAGGCGGACAACTATGCGAACCCTTCGAGTATCTGGTGATCGATGTCGACGATGCCTATGTGGGCCCGGTCATGGAGAAACTGGGCGGCCGCAAGGCCGAGCTGCAGAACATGCGCTCTGACGGCAAGGGCCGTACCCGGTTGGAGTTCCTCATCCCGGCCCGGGGGCTCTTGGGCTACCGCGGCCAGTTCATGACCGACACCCGGGGCACCGGCATCATGCACCACAACTTCGACTCCTACCGGCCCTACCGAGGGGAGATCTCCACCTTCCAGAACGGAGTGCTGGTGGCTATGGAGACCGGCCCGGCCGCCGCCTATGCCCTGGACACTATCCAGGAGCGGGGCATGCTGTTCGTCGGCCCCGGCGATCGCGTTTACGAGGGCATGATCGTGGGGGAGCGGCCCAAGGAGGGGGACCTGGTGGTCAACGTCTGCAAGACCAAGAGGCTGACCAACATCAGGTCCTCCACTTCGGAGGAGGCCATCCGGCTTTCGCCGCCGAAGTATATGACCCTGGAGGAAGCGCTGGAGTTCATTGCCGACGACGAGCTGGTGGAGGTGACGCCCAAGGCCATAAGGCTGAGAAAAAAGATACTCTCTGATTTGGATAGACGAAGGGCGCGGCGCAGGGCCCCGGAGGATGAGTGAGATTGGGTCAATTAAACCGCAAAGACGCAAAGTGCGCCAAGGACATTTCCCCCTCATTGTGCCCAACGACTCTGGGCCAGAAAGAAGATCGCTTCTGCGTCCTTAGAGCCTTGGGGTGAAAAGAAATAAATGAAAAGAATACTGCTGCGCAAGAACCAGGAGCGCCGCATCAAGGCCGGACATCCCTGGGTGTTCTCCAACGAGATCTGGAAGAAGCCGGAGGGGCTGCTGCCGGGCGAGGTGGTCGAGGTCTCGGACAGCCGAGGACATTATCTCGGCACTGGCTTCTACAATGGGCACTCCCTGATATCGGTCCGGTTGTTCAACCGCCGGCATAGGGACCTGGACGCGGCCTTCGTATCCGAGTCGGTGGCCCGGGCCGACTCCCTCAGGCAGTCGCTCTATCCCGGCTCCCGATACTATCGGATGCTCTATGGCGAGTCGGATAATCTGCCCGGCCTGGTGGTGGACCGCTACGGCGATCAGTTGGTCGTGGAGATCCAGTCGCTGGGCCTCGATAGGCGCAAGGACCTAGTGGTGGCCGCCCTCAAGGAAAGGTTCCAGCCCTCAGGCATCTACGAGCGCAGCGATAGTTATGCGCGGCGTCTGGAGGGGCTGGAGCCTGCGGTGGGGGTGTTACATGGGAGGTTCGAGCCCGAGGTCGAGATCGAGGAGAACGGCCTTAGATTTCGGGTTAACTTGGAGCATGATCAGAAGACGGGCTGGTTCTTCGACCAGCGCGAGAACCGGCTGGCCGTCCGTCAGTATTCCAGGGGTGCCAGGGTGCTGGACTGCTTCTGCCACACCGGAGGATTCGCCCTGAACGCCGCGGCGGGCGGGGCGGCCTCGGTGCTGGGGCTGGATATCTCCGAAAGGGCCATCGAGCAGTGCCGGGCCAACGCCGAGATAAACGGGCTGGAGGGCTTCTGCCATTTCGAGAGGGCTGACGTCATGCAGGTGCTCAAGCACAAGGTCGAGGCTGGGGAGAAGTACGATATGGTCATCCTGGACCCGCCGGCCTTTGCCAAGAACAGAAAATCCATCGAGCCGGCCCTCAAGGCCTACAAGGAGATAAACCTTAGGGCCATGCAGCTGCTGCCCCCTGGCGGCCTGCTGGTCTCCTGCTCCTGCTCACACCACATCGAGGACGAGCCTTTCCGGGTGATGCTGGTGGACGCGGCCCGGGACGCCCGGCGCACCCTGGTGCTCTACGAGTATCGGCACCAGGCCCGGGACCACCCAGTGCTGTTGGCCATGAAGGAGACCCAGTACCTGAAGTGTGCCATCGTTCGAGCAGAGTGAATCGAAAAAAACAAATATGAAAAACGAAATCGAAGTAATCGGGTGAAGACATGAACATCATCGTCTGCATCAAGCAGGTGCCGGATACCACTGACGTCCGCATCGATCCGGCTACCAATACCCTGGTGCGCGAGGGCGTGCCCTCCATCATCAACCCCTTCGACCTGTACGCCATCGAGGAGGGGCTGAGGCTGCGGGAGAAACTGGGGGGCAAGGTGACGGTGCTCTCCATGGGCCCGCCCCAGGTGATCGATTCGCTGAAGGAGGCCATATCCCTGGGGGCCGACGAGGCGGTGCTGCTGTCGGACCGGGCCTTCGCCGGGGCCGACACCTGGGCCACCTCCTACACCCTGTCCATGGGCATCAGGAAAATCGGAGCCTTCGATCTGGTGCTCTGCGGCAAGCAGGCCATCGACGGAGACACCGCCCAGGTGGGCCCGGGCATTGCCGAGTTCCTGGATATCCCCCAGGTGACCTATGTCAAGAGGATCGAATCGATCGAAGACGGCAAAGCCGTGGTCTGGCGGATGACCGAGGACGGCTACGATGTCATCGAGACCTCGCTGCCGGCCCTGTTCACCGTGGTCAAGGAGATCAACGAGCCCCGGCTGCCCTCGCTCAAGGGCAAGATGCGGGCCAAGAACTACCAGCCGACCGTCTGGAGGGCCGACGACCTGGGCTGCGATCCCAAGAATATCGGGCTCAACGGGTCGCCCACCAATGTGGTCAGGATATTCATCCCGCCGGTGCGCGGAGGCGGGGTCATCCTCTCCGGAGACGTGAACGAGGCCGTGGCCAGGGTGGTCGAAGGGCTCAAGGAGAGACAGATTATCTGATCTCAACCCAAACCTCCTTCTGTTAGAAGAGGGATCTGCCATAAGAAGAGGAACAAGATGAGCGACATAGAGATAATCCAAGAGAGATGCGTGGGCTGCGGGGCCTGTGTGGGCTCCTGCCCCTACCGGGCCATCGTCATGGCCGATAACTTAGCCGTCATCGATGATGAGAAATGCACCCTGTGCGGGGCCTGCGCCTCGTCCTGCAGTTTCGAGGCCATCATGTTGCGCAGGGACAAGGATCTCGAGGAGAGGCTGGACCTGTCATCATACCGGGGCGTCTGGGTCTTCGCCGAGCAGAAGGGAGGGCGGGTGCAGAGCGTCTCCTACGAACTGTTGGGCGAGGGCCGTAAATTGGCGGATGCTCTGGGAGTGGAGTTGGCCGCGGTCATCATCGGCCATGAGATAGACGGCGCCTGCCAGGACCTGATCCAACGCGGGGCCGACCGGGTCTACGCCTTCTCCGACCCCTCGCTGGAGAACTTCCACGACGAGCCCTATGCTGCGGTCATGGCCGAGATGATCAAGGAGCACCGGCCCGAGATAGTGTTGGGCGGGGCCACCACCATCGGCCGGGCCCTGATCCCGAGGGTGGCCATCAAGGCCCGCACCGGATTGACAGCCGACTGCACCGGGCTGGCCATCGACGAGGAGCGCCGTATCCTGCTGCAGACCAGGCCGGCTTTCGGCGGCAACATCATGGCCACCATCATCTGCCCCAACCACCGGCCGCAGATGGCCACGGTGCGCCACAAGGTGATGAAGGAGGCCCCGCCCGATGCGAAAAGAAAGGGCGAGGTGATAAAGAAAAACTATCCGGCCAAGATGCTGGCCTCCCGCACCTCGGTTCAGAAGGTGGTGGAGGAGATATCGACCACTGTCAAACTCACCGAGGCTGACATCATCGTCTCCGGGGGTCGGGGCCTAAAGGCGGCCGAGAATTTCAAACTGATCGAAGAATTGGCCCAGACGCTGAAGGCGGCGGTGGGCGCCTCCCGGGCGGCGGTGGACGCCGGCTGGATCCCCTATTCGCACCAGGTGGGCCAGACCGGCAAGACGGTGGCCCCTAAACTGTACATCGCCTGCGGCATCTCCGGCGCCATCCAGCACCTGGTGGGCATGCAATCCTCGGACTGCATCATCGCCATCAACAAGGATCCCGAGGCCCCCATCTTCAAGGTGGCCAGCTACGGCATCGTCGGCGACCTGTTCGAGGTGGTGCCGGCCCTGACCAAAAAACTTCAAGAGAAATGCCGGGGATGAACATGAGGGTCCACCATTTCAGTCTGTGCTACCTGGGCGGCCAGGTCGACCTGGTGAAACTGAGGGCCCACTTGGCCCAGGATTTCCCCGGCGCGGCCCTGGAGATGGTCAGGAGGAATCATATAGTGAACGTGTCCCTGGCCTCCGGCAGCTTGGACCTCGACGGAAAGTCTGTTCCCTACAGGATCGTCTGCCACCAATACGACAGCGGGTTCGGCACGGTGGTCCACTCGCTCGAGGTCGAGGGACCTACTATGGCCGGCGCCATAGATCAGGCGAGAAAGGCAATATCCGGGCCGGTGCTGGCCAGGGCCGCCCTGGCCTATTTCAACCGGGTCTTCGGCACCAGGGAGATAGAGGAGATCTACAGCCATCTCACGAAATCCGGCCCCCGCGGATTCCAGAGGTTGGGCCCAGGCCGGGAGCTCTTTCCCGAGGGCTGCGACTACTGGAACGTCGGCATCAACGAGTTCGACTGCCTGTGGCTGGTGGGCGGGGACGGGGACGAGGCCCGGAGGGCCGGATGGCATGACCTGACGGCCGGCCGGGGGCGGCTTTTGGCCGGGGACACCAACCGATTCTGGTCTTCGGACGATCCGCCTGACCTCTATTGGGACTTGGCGGCCATCCTGATGCGGGAGCATCTGGCATCCTGTTTCCGGAACTACACCTATTCGTGGCTGGGGACGCTGAACCAGCATCTCGAGCATTACCGGGACGGGCTGAGCCAGGGCAACGAGATGTTGTGGGCCCACTACCGGGAGGAGGTGGAAGGCCTGGACATCAACTTCTTAGCCTATCGGGTCTATCTGCAGAGCGTCCTGCTGGGGCAGGAGCAGCTCTATCGCCGCGACCATCCTCCGGCCAACTTGGTGCACCTCGAGCCCGAGGCATGGGAGAGGCTGTCCCGCTACCGCTACCGCCGGGCGGCCATAGACAGGCTGATGGCCGAGTGCCAGCACATCATCGAGAGGATGACCGTGCCCTTGGATTTTCGGGAGTTCAGGCTCCTCAGGACCAGGGTGGAACAGCTGGAGGCCAGGATAATGCTGCTGACAGTGCTGCTGGTGATCATGGAGATATTTGCCCAGTTCCTGGAGCCGGGGCACTGGCCGGTGAAATGGCTGTTGCTGGCCCTGCTGGTGGCCATACCCGGAGGCTACATCATCTGGGAGAAAACACGCCGGGCAAGGGCCAGGAGGCGGGGACGGGAGATGCACCTTAAAAACCTCAGGGACAAGGCCGAGGGGCAGGCCAGGGAGAAGGAGCAGCAGATGGTGGCCCTAAGGGACGACCCAGGGATCGATCCCCAATCCCGGGATTACTATACTGGGGACATACCAGGATCTGGCCAGGAGGATGAGGGACCGGGCAGCGGAGCTAGAATCAGAGATGGAAGACCTAAAAGGGGCTCGTAAACGATAAGAGAAGAGGAGCATAGATGCACCACCACGAAGTACACTTCAACACCATCGCCGTTCACGGGGCAGGCAAGCCCGACCTGTCGAAGGTCAAACCGGTCTCGATGCCCATATTCCAGTCGGCCGAGTTCGTCTTCGATTCGGCCGAGCACGGGGCGGCGGTCATGTCCGGCCAGGAGCCGGGCTATGTCTACACCAGGCTGGGCAATCCCACCAGCCAGGAGTTCGAGAAGAGGATGGCTCTTTTGGAGGGTGCCGAGGACGGGGTGTCCTTCGCCTCGGGCATGGCAGCCATCTCCTCGGCACTTTTGGCCTTCTGCCGACCCGGAGATCGCATCATCTCATCGTCCCCCATCTACGGCGGCACCTTTGGGCTGTTCAAGGACCTGCTGCCCAGGCTCAACATCGAGATCGTCTATCTACCGGCCGAGCGAATCCACCAGGAGTTGGGAAACCATGTCAACCCCAAAACCAAAGTGGCCTACCTGGAGACGCCAGCCAACCCCACCCTGGACATCGTCGACCTGAAGGCAACCATCGCCGAGGCGAAGAAGCACGGACTGAAGGTGATGGTGGACAACACCTTCGCCACTCCCTGCCTCACAAGGCCCATCGACCTGGGCGCCGATATCGTCATTCACTCGGCCACCAAATACATCTGTGGCCATGGCGACACCATCGGCGGGGTGGCGGTGGCCAGCAAGGCGGATTCTCAGGCCATACGCACCGTGGCCTTTAAGAATCTGGGCTCCAACATTGCCCCCATCACCGCCTGGTTGTTAGCCCGGGGCCTGCAGACCCTTCCTCTGAGGGTGGAGCGACATTGCCATAATGCTATGAAGATTGCAAAATTTTTAGAGGGACATCCCAAGATCAATCGCACTTGCTATCCTGGTTTGGATTCTTGTCCCGGCCACGAGGTGGCCAGACGTCAGATGAATGGAGGCTTCGGTGGAGTGATTGGCATAGATGTGGCCGGAGGCCGGGAGGCAGGAAAACGGTTTCAGAACAACCTCAAACTCTGTACCCTGGCCGTCAGCCTGGGAAGCGTGGAGACCTTGGTGTCGCACCCGGCCTCGACCACCCATGTCTCCTATTCCGAGGAGGACCTGAAAAAAGTGGGGATCACGCCGGGCTTTGTCCGCATCGCCGTGGGCCTTGAGGAGCCCGAGGATATCATGGCCGACATCGATCAGGCTCTTGGAAAAATAAAGGTATAGGATGAGGCCCCTGCTGGCATGGGCTTTGGTCCTGATGGCCGGGTGCGCCGCCACCGAGGACTCTGGGGGATTTGAGACGGTCCGTTCCGCCATGGTGGAGCATCAGATTCGATCCCGGGGGATCAGGGATACCCTGGTGCTGAAGGCCATGGCCAAGGTGCCACGGCACCTCTTTGTGCCTCCGGAGCAGAGAACCCTGGCCTATGCCGACCATCCGCTGCCCATCGGCTGGGGCCAGACCATATCCCAGCCCTATATCGTGGCCCTGATGACCGAGGCCTTGGGCCTGAAGGGCGGGGAGCGGGTCCTGGAGATCGGCACCGGCTCCGGCTACCAGGCGGCCGTTCTGGCCGAGATCGCTCGAGAGGTCTATACCATTGAGATATTGGAGCCGCTGGCCCAGAGGGCGGACTCTACTTTGAGGTCCCTGGGCTATGATAATGTCAGTGTAAAGTGCGGCGATGGTTTTTGGGGCTGGCCCGAGGCCTCACCATTCCAGGCCATCATCGTCACCTGTGCTCCCGAGGAACTACCCCAGCCTCTGTGGGGGCAATTGGATAGAGGCGGCCGGCTGGTGGCCCCCTTGGGAGAGGAGGGCAGCATCCAGAGGCTCATGGTTTTCGAGAAGACCGAGCAGGGGATAGTCTCCAAGGCTATCGCCGACGTCATCTTCGTGCCCATGGCCGGAGACTCGGCCAAGAGAAAAGCAGGGCAAAAATAGGAAGGCCTTCAGATCCTCGATGGCGCCTCTTGGGGATAAAACCTGAAGTCATATAGATTGGACCTCCGCTGGTCGAGGTAATATCAGATCTTATGCGCGCCTGTAGCTCAGTTTGGATAGAGCGTCGGACTTCGAATCCGCAGGTCGCCCGTTCGAGTCGGGCCAGGCGCGCCAGCTCCCGGAGAGCCGCAGTTCTTGCCAAATACCGAGATCTCTATGGGCCGTACCACCGCTAACAGTATATTGCTGATCAAGAAATTCGTCGAACAAATATACTCCAGAGCGGCGGCCCGAAAAACTATCGACGAGTTAACGCCCGAAGAACGGCGCCGGTTCCTTCGGCTGGAGCCCGAGGAATGGGTGGAATATGATCTCTATTTTCACCTCCTGGAGGCCGCCGCCAGAGCCGTGGGCCGGGAGCCGATCCTCCTGGCGATGGAGTTCGGCCGGTTCCAGGCGGAGCACGATACCATGCTGCTCCACCGCGCCGCCCTGAGGCTGGGCGGGCCCGGGGTCATGATATTGGAGTCCGACCAGATATGGCGCCGCTATCATGACACCGGACATTTCAAAATATACGAGGTGTTGCCCCGTTCCGCCAGGGCCCGAGTGGAAGGGATGGAGGGCGGCGGTCCCCTGCTCTGCGCCGTAGTCCAGGGGTTCATCGCCGCTGGCCTGGAGCTGACCGGGGCCAGAGAGGTCAAGGTGGAACATATCGCCTGTCGCTTTCGGGGCGACCAGGTCTGCGAATACATGGGGACTTGGGAGAGATAAAGATGTCTGAGCCTGTGGCCAATTATTCGGGACGCCGGGTGTCGGCGTACTTCGGAGAGAATACCTTCGGCTTTGCCCGGATGAAGGAGAAACTGCCTAAGCATATCTGGGGCCAGTTGGCACAGACCATCGTTGAGTTCCGCGGGCTGTCCTCCGAGGTCGCCGAGGCGGTGGCGGCCGCCATCCGGGAATGGGCCATCGCCAGAGGGGCTACAGCCTACACCCATTGGTTTCAGCCCTTGACCGGTGCCACCGCCGAGAAACACGATTCCTTCATCGAGCCCGACGGGCAGGGAGGCGCCATCGAAAAATTCTCCGGAGAGATGCTGCTCAAAAGCGAGCCCGACGCCTCCAGTTTTCCCCACGGCGGCATGCGCAGCACCTTCGAGGCCCGGGGGTATGCTGCCTGGGACCCCTCCTCGCCGGCCTTCATTCTGGAGGGCCCCTGCGGACGGACGCTCTATCTGCCCTCGGTCTTCGTCTCCTACGACGGCCAGGTGCTGGACAAGAAGGCTCCGCTGATAAAGTCCATCCGGGCCTTAAGCCGTCAGGCCCAGAGGCTTTTGGCCCTGCTGGGATATCAAACCGATTGGGTCTATCCCACCGTGGGGGCAGAGCAGGAGTATTTTCTGGTGGAGCGGGATTACTATCTGGCTCGACCGGATCTGCGAGTTCTAGGATATACCCTCTTCGGCGCCAAATCGCCCAGGGGTCAGCAATTCGGAGACCATTACTTCGGTTCCATCCGGGACAGGGTTTTGGGCTTCATGCAGGAACTGGAGATCGAGCTCTACCGGCTGGGGATTCCGGCCAAGACCAGGCACAACGAGGTAGCCCCCAATCAATTCGAACTAGCCTGTCATTACGAGCTGGCCAATTTGGCCGCCGACCACAACCAATTGGTGATGGAGCTCATCAGAAGGGTGTCCCGCCGGCACGGTCTAGCCGCCCTGTTGCACGAGAAGCCGTTTCGACTGATAAACGGCAGCGGCAAGCATAACAACTGGTCCCTGCAGGACTCGTCCGGCGGCAATCTTCTGGATCCCGGCTCCACCCGGGAGGACAATATAAGGTTCCTCTGCATGGTGACGGCCCTGCTCGACGGGGTGTCGGAGTTCGGCGATATATTACGGGCCATCATCGCCGACCCCGGCAACGACCTGAGGCTGGGGAGCCACGAGGCGCCGCCCTCGGTGATGTCCGTCTTCTTGGGCGAGGAGCTGACCCGGATCTTCCAGGCACTGGAGAAGGGCGAACTGCTGAGCATGGGACAGAGGGATGTTTTCCGAACCGGGGTGCCGTTCATCCCGCATTTCCCCAAAGACGTCACCGACCGCAATCGAACTTCGCCCATCGCTTTCACCGGGAACAAGTTCGAATTTCGGGCCATCGGCTCCTCGGCTTCGATCGCCATGCCCAACACCGCCATCAATACCATCATGGCCGAGAGCCTGAGGCGGCTGGCCGATAGCATCGAAGCCAGGATCTCCCAGGGTTTAAAGCCCAGCGAGGCCGCCCTGGAGGCGGTCAAACAGACCTATGCCCGGGCCAAGGCCGCCCATTTCGACGGAGATAATTATTCTCCGGATTGGCACCAGGAGGCCAGGCATCGGGGCCTGGCCGTCGCCCAGGATACCCCCGAGGCCTTAAGTTTTCTGTCTAAAGAAAAAAACATCGACCTCTTCCAGAAGCATGGGGTGATGACCCGGGAGGAACTGGAGGCCAGGAGAAGGGTGAAGTTGGAAGTCTATGTCAAGACCATAGAGATGGAGTTGCGCACCGCCAGGAACATGCTGCGCACCCTTTTTCTGCCGGCCGGGATCAGATATCAAGGGGAGATGGCCAGAGCCCTGGAGGCGGCGGCCGCCGCCGGTTTGGAGTCCGAGCAACTAAGAGGCCAGAGGGAATACTTGAAGAAGGTCAGCCTGCGTCTGGAGGAGTGTATTCGGATGCTTTCGCTTCTGGACGGATTCAACGAAGAACTGAAAAATTCTGACCTAGAGACGGCCGCGGATTTGAGCGCCAAGAAAATACGTCCCGCCCTTAGTTCGGTGCGGGAGATGGTGGACGATCTGGAGGAGAGGGTGGACGCCGGGCTGTGGCCGATACCCAGGTACTGGCAGATGCTGAGCGGACTTTGAACCGAACCGGTAGGGAAGTTAGCCGATGAGTTTGCAAAATTTTGTGGATAGGCCTGCGGTAGGCACTGTAGGCTCTGGGGTTATAGGATTTATTAAAAATCCTTGACAAAAAAGTCTATTTATTATATAATTCCACCGGTTGTCAATAAAGCCTAAAGATTGAAAAGCCGATGCGCCTCTCCGATTCAAATATTTTCTCCCGTGTCGAAAACGACAGGAGAGAAGCGCCCATCGGCCTTTATTTATAAGTAATTGACACTCATATAGTTAAGAATGGCCATGGGCGATAGATGCCTGTGGCCTTTCTTAATTTCATTTCTGATTGATTAGAAAGCCGCAGGCGATATGGGCGGCTTTTTATTATAAATTGAGGAGAAATGAAATAAATTGACCCGGCTGCTATTATCTTGCCTTTATATAGATGGCCATGTAAGTGAAATTTGAATCCGACTTTCTGACATGGTTCTGGGCTCAGCTGCTGGCAATAGCGTTCTATTTAGAGATGAAAAGGAGACCTGATAGAGGGACGGTCTCCACTCCGGAACAGCCTGCGGCCCTTTAAAATTTTACGAACTCTGGGGCCTGCCATAGGAGCATCTATGATCAGGGTTTTCTATAATACTACTCACCGTTTTCACTCACCCAGCGACGACTACGAGGAGGGTCAGTGGTATCCCTATGTCGAAGTGCCGGAGAGGATCGATGCCTGTCTGGCGGTGCTGGAGACGCTCGATGGGCTGGAACTTTTAGAAGCCAAGCCCGCTGCCCACAAAGACCTTTTGACAGTACACGACCCGGTTTTGGTGGACGGGATCGAGCAGATCTCAGGCCGCCTGAAAAGGGGCGAGGTTTATCAGCCCATGCCGTTCAAGGAGAGGATATTCGCCGACCTCTCGGCCCCGGTCACTGCCGGCACTTTCCCAGCCGCCTGCGGGGCAGCCGGCTGCGCCCTGGACGCGGCCGGGGCGGTGATACAGGGAGACCGATTGTCGATTGCCCTGAGCCGGCCGCCGGGGCATCATGCCGGCCGGGCCTTCTGCGGAGGATACTGCTACTTCAACAATGCGGCCCTGGCAGCCCAGAAACTGCTCTCTCTGGGAAGGGTCGGCATACTGGACCTGGACTACCACCATGGCCACGGCACCCAGGACATCTTCTACCAGCGTTCCGACGTAGCCTATGTCTCCCTGCACGCCGATCCGGCAGTGGAATATCCCTACCGCTGGGGCTTCGCCCATGAGAGAGGGCAGGGCCAGGGTTTGGGTTTCAACTTGAACATGCCCCTGTCTCCTGGGTGCGGCGAGAATCAATACATGGAGGCGTTGGAAGGGGCCTTAGGATTTCTTCAAAGCAAAGGGATTAGCAGCCTGGTCATCTCTCTGGGCTTCGACACCCACCGCTTGGATCCCTATGCCGGACTGGGGCTGGATGAGGAGGGCTATCGCTCTATTGGAAGACGGATCGGGAAACTGGGATGCCCCACCGTGTTGGTCTTCGAGGGCGGCTACAACCTGGCTGTCCTGGGCGACTCCTGGAAGTGCTTCATCCAGGGGCTGGGGCGTTAGATTTATCTTGGGTCAGTTAAGAATATGTGGTATGACGACAAAATAGACGATCTGCCGATAGGCAGGATATACGACCGCCAGATATTGAAGAGATTGGCGCCTCTCCTCAGACCGTTACGCCTGCGTATAGCGGCTGCCGGACTGGTGCTTTTGGCCTCATCCGGCTTGGGGCTGCTGCCGCCGCTCCTTCTGCGCCGTGCCATAGATGTCGATATCGGCGGAGGCCGCTTTGCCGGACTGGCGCTCACTGCCGGAGCCTATATCCTCGTCCAGGTGGCCATGTTCGGCATAAACTACCTGATGGCCGTGGTGCTAGAGGGCCTGGGGGTGCGTTTGGTCTCGGCCCTCAAAGAGAGACTGATGGGGCATATGCTGGAGTTGGATGTGGCCTTCTTCGACAGACATCCGGTGGGCAGATTGATCGCCCGGGTGGAGAGCGACACTGAGGCCATCCGAAGGCTTTTTACTACCACCATGTTCACCCTGCTGGGGGCCCTGGTCAGCCTGGCGGGGATGGTGGCCGTTATGCTCTCGGTAAGCCCCAGACTCTTTCTGTCCATTCTGCTGCTGGTGCCGCCGATCGCGGTCCTGACCATTCTCTTTCAGCGCCTGGTGCGGCCCAGGTTCGCCGTGGTCAGAAGAAAATATGCCGAGATCGTAGGATACCTTGCCGAGACCATCCAGGGGATGCGGGTGATCCAGGCCTTCTCCCGGGAGCCCCAGGCTGTCCAGGGCATGGAGAGGTTGAACCGCTCTTACCTGAAGACCCTGATACCGGCCGAGATCATGGACATGGGCTTCTTCTCCCTGGTGGGCCTGTTCGAGATCTTGGGGCTGGCCATGGTCCTGTGGGTGGGGGGGAGCCTGGTCTCCCGGGGGGGCCTGACTATAGGATCCCTGGTGCTCTTTCTGGGATACCTCCGCCAGTTCTTCATGCCGGTCTATGCCTTCTCGGAGCAGGTGGGCATCATGCAGCGGGCCTTTGCCGCGGCCGAGAGGGTTTTCCAATTGATGGATATGCGTCCCCGGGTGGTAACCGAAGGGAAGGCGGTCCGGCCGACCTTCGAAAAAAGCATCGAGTTCCAGCATGTCTTTTTCCGCTACCACGAGGATCCCTCGGACCCGGAGTCCGACTGGGTGCTCCGGGACGTCAGTTTCTCCATCCCTCGGGGCCATAGGGTGGCCCTGGTGGGCGCCACCGGCGGCGGCAAGACCTCGATCATCAATTTACTTTTGCGGTTCTACGACCCCCAGCAGGGAAGGATTCTGATGGACGGTCGGGATATCCGGGAGTTGAAGTTGGAGGAGCTGCGGGCCAAATTCGGTATGGTGCTCCAGGATGTGTTTTTGTTCCCGGGCAGTTTACAGGAGAATTTGACTCTGGGTTCGGATATAGATCCCCAGTCCCTGAGCCGAGCAGTAGAGACCCTGGGGCTGAGGCGGCTCTTGAAGCGGATGCCGCGGGGCCTCCAGTCGGAGCTGGCCGAGCGCGGCGCCAATCTGTCCCAGGGTGAAAGACAGTTGGTCTCTTTCGCCCGGGCTCTGGCTTTCGATCCCGAAATATTGATCCTGGACGAGGCCACCTCCTCCATCGACCCCCGCTCCGAGGGGCTGATACAGGCTGGCATCAAGCGGCTGCTTCGGGGGCGGACGGCCGTCATCATCGCCCACCGGCTGTCGACCATTATGGACGCCGATAGCATCCTGGTGATCCATAGGGGACAGATAAAGGAGAAGGGCACCCATTGGGAACTTTTACAGAGGAACGGATACTACGCCAGGCTATACCGGATACAGTTCAGCCAACAGGCATGAGGATCGCTCTAACCGTGAACCCAGTTACTGCCGACCGTAGAGCCAACATCGAGACGATATTTCATCTATCCCGAAGGGCTGCCGAGGACGGCGTCGGACTGGTCGTCTTCGGCGAGATAAAGAATCAACATCCCATCGGCAGGACAGGCATCCTGTTCTGGGATTGTGAGGGAGATTAGAATATGCCAAAACAGATAGAGGCAGAGGATCAAGGCAGTCTGCGGCTGATCTTAGGCTGGGTGGTCCAATACTGGTCGAGGCATCCCATGAAACTGGCGATCCTGGTGTCCCTGACTATGGTCTATACCGCCCTGGCCATAAGTTACCCGGTGTTCTTCAAACTGGTGGTCGATGGTCTCAGGGCCGGGGCCGAGTCCACGGAGATCCGGCGCCACATCCTGTTCCTGTTTGTACTGGGAACAGGCGCTGCCTTGCTCAACTGGGCCCTGATGTCCACCCGCGGCTGGACTAACATGAAAATCGAGGCCGGGCTGAGGGAGAGGCTCTTCGCCCACCTGACCAGGCTGGGGCCCGGTTTCTTCGCCCGGCACCGTACCGGAGATCTGATCACCCGGATGACCGACGACCTGGGCGAGAAACTTTCCTGGTACACCTGCTCCGGGGTGTTTCGGGCGCTGCAGGGGCTTTTCGTCTTCTGTTTCGTGATGGCCGTCATGATACGGATGAACCCGGCCCTGGCCCTGCTGTCACTGTTGCCGATGCCCTTCATCGTCGCCGTCTATGTTATCGGGGAGAGGGGCTTCGAGAGGCGCTACCAGGGCCTGCAGCAGGCCATCTCCGATGTCAACGACTACTTGGAGTCTTGCTTCTCCGGCATCCGGGTGCTCAAGGTCTACAACCGCCTGGCCCACCAGAGGGAAAGGTTCCGGGACCTGATGCGCCGCCGTGTCGGCGCCGAGATGAAGAGCATCCAGGCCGAGGGGCTCTACAACGCCGGCAATGGCTTCATCAATCAGGCCGGGGTGATGGTGGTGCTGTTGGTGGGGGGGTATTTGGTCATCGAGGGCCGGCTGTCTTTGGGGAGCTTTGTGGCCTTCAATACCTATACCATGATGTTGATCGAGCCGCTGTGGAACATGGGCTATTTCTTCATCACCAGCAAGAGGGCGGCCGTGTGTTACGGACGGGTGCGCCATATCTTGGAAGAGAAGCCCCAGGTGGCCGATCCCCAGTGGCCCCAGCGCCCGATGTTCCAGAAGGAGATAAGGTTCGAGGGCGTCGATTTCGGCTTCGGGGGCAGGCCGGTGCTGCGCCAGATCGATCTGACCATCTACCGGGGGGAGAAGGTGGCCATAGTCGGCGAGGTGGGAAGCGGCAAGAGCACTCTGGTCGGCCTCCTGCTGAGATTCTACGACCCGGACCGGGGACGGATCACCATAGACGGCCGGGATATCAAAGAGATGAGGCTGGCCGAACTAAGATCGCTCATTGGCTATGCCCCTCAGGAGGCTCTGCTTTTTACCGAGACCATGCTGAACAACATCATCTTCCACCGACCCGAGGTGGATCGGAAGAGGGCCTTGTCCGCCAGCCGCATCTCGCAACTGGACCGGGAGGTGGCGGGCTTGGAGAAGGGCTATGATACCCTAGTGGGCCAGCGGGGGTTGAACCTGTCCGGCGGACAGAAACAGCGGGCCAGCCTGGCTCGGGCCATTGTAGAGCGGATGGGGTGCGGCCATCCCCAGATCCTGATACTGGACGACATCACCTCGGCCCTGGATGCGGATACCGAGGCTTTGGTGTGGCAGGGACTGGAGAAAAGCCTGCCCCAGGTGACGGCCCTCATCATCTCCCACCGCAGCTCGACCATCGAGCGGGCTGATCGGATAGTGGTGCTTAAAGAGGGGCGGATAGTGGAGACAGGGAGGCATCAGGAGTTGATGGCCCGAGGCGGATACTATGTGGAGCTGAGGGAGAAGCAGAGGCTGCAGGAGAACGGCCACGGGTTTTGATGTGGCCGGGAATGTTTTTACCTAGGGAAGGGGTCGGCTTCCGCAGGGATGCCGGTCGAAGGGCCAGGGGATCAGCGGAGCAACAGCATCCTGCGGTGGGCCACGGGGAGGCGGTTTACTCTCAACTGGCAGAAATAGATCCCTGGAGGCTGGGGCTGACCCTTTGGGCCCCGGGCCAGCCAGACAACGGAATGTTCGCCGGGGCCGGACGGCGCACTCAGCCGGGCCAACTCCTGCCCCAGCACATTGTAGATGACGACCTCGGCTCGGCCGTACCCGGACAGTCTATAGCGGATCTCGGTCGATTCCCGGAAAGGATTGGGTCGGTTGCCCCCAAGACGGTGGCCCAGGGCCAATGCCTCTGGCCCGCTGTTTACGCCCATATGGGGAAAATAGGCGCGGCGTACCAGGGTGCTGTCCAGTATATAGGGATTGGGTTTGCCCTGCTGGTAGGAGGCGATCTTGCGGGTGCGGGCGATCTCGGCGGAATCGGCCGGGTCCGCCATGTGCCAGGCTAGGAGGTCGTAGATATAGGGCAGCTGTCCCTGCCACCAGGTCTCGATGGCCGGATGGCTGTTCCGGTACATGTTATAGAAATAGAAAATGCCGCGGGAGACGTTGCCGGCCCATTGTTCCCGCACCTCCCAGCTGCCGCTGCCGGCGTTGTCCAGTTCGCTGTAATTATCCCTGACCGCGGGATCGGGCGCGGTGCTTGTTTTCACCGTGCGGTAATACCAATAGTCTGTCTCGCCGTCCGGGATCTCGCGGAAGGGCAAATCCCCCCGATCGCCGTTGACGCTAACCGGTGACCGCTGACAGGCGTATAGGTGGTGCATGTCGGCCCGCGGCAGGCTCGATTGGTTGAAAGACGATTGAGGCCAAGTGTGCTCGCAGTCCATTCCGTTGTAATAGACCCAGGCCCGGTAGCTGGAATCGACATAGGTTCCCGTCCTTATCATCGATATCTTATGGCCGGAGTAGATGCACTGCAGGCTGTCGTTGACATCGCGATCGATAACACCGTACAGAGTGTCCCGAGAGCCGTTGTATCCCAGATTAGTCGAGGCCCTGTATCTGGCCTCCAGGCTGTCCATAAGTTGTTCCCCTTTGAGCCCGGGGAAAATGGTCGAATCCGGCGGCACGATACCTGCCAAGGTTACGGTGCTACAGGATACCGCCAGGGCGGCGGCGAGCACCATATATTGTATGGCCTTGTTAAGAGGGGTCATATCTAGCTTCCTCGACATTCATTATTTATAATCATACACTAATGCCCGTAAAAGTCAAGCATAATATCTAAGAATGATTATCCCCTTAGCTCAGGAAAAACACTCCGCCCTCTCTGACTGCCCAGTTGCACCGCCCCGCCGTGGCGGGGCGGCCCCCCTTTGCCAGCGGTAGAACGGATTGACCGTCCACCGCCGGCCAGGGTATAAATCGAGCTTTCCTGAACCGATGGGATAGTCATTTATCTAAGAATGATCAGGCTGGCCAACATAACCGTCCGCTTCGGCGAGGATTTCCTGTTCCGCGACCTTACCTGGAATATCGGCCTGGGCGACCGGGTGGCTTTGGTGGGCCCGAACGGTGCCGGCAAGTCCACCCTGTTCAAGATTGCTTTGGGTCTGTTCCCGCCGACCTCGGGACAGGTGATAAAGTCCCGCTGCGCCAGGCTGGGCTACCTTCCCCAGGAGGAGGTGGTTGTGGGCGGCAGCACGGTACTTAACGAGGCCATGTCTGCCTTCGGCGACAGGCTGGCGCTTAAGGACGAGGCCGATGATCTCTCCGCCTTGTTGTCGGAGATGGCGCCGGATGACCCGGAATACAATGGAAGCCTCCAGAGATACGGCGAATTAACTGAGCGCTTCGAACAGCAGGACGGCTACCTGTTGGAGGCCCGGGCCAAGGAAGTGCTGCAGGGATTGGGTTTTTCGGCCGGAGATTTCGGCCAGCGGGTGGAGACTTTCTCCGGCGGCTGGCAGATGAGGCTGGCCCTGGCCAAGCTGCTTTTGTCGGAGCCCTCCTATCTCTTCTTGGACGAGCCCACCAACCATCTGGACATCGAGGCCATGGACTTTCTGGAGTCCTTCCTGAGGGGGTCCAAAGGAACGGTCGTCGTCATTTCCCACGATCGATATTTCGTGGACCGAACGGTGGACAAGGTTTACGAACTGGAGCTGGGGCGGTTTTCCTGCTATCATGCCAATTACACCGGATATCTGAAAGAGAAGGAGAATCGTAGAGAGCAACTTTTGAGGCAGAGAGAGAACAGACCCCAAAGATCGAACACGTCAAGGAGTTCATCGCCCGCTGGAAGGGCAACTACCACAAACGGGCCATGGTGGCCGGCCGGTAGAAAATGCTGGAACGTCTGCTGGCCGAAAGGATAGAGATGCCGGCCGACCCCAGGGAGGTGCGGCTGCAGCTGCCCGATCCGCCGCACTGTGGGAAAAGACTGGTGGAGTTAAAAGGGGTATTCAAGAGCTACGGGGTGAAAAGGGTTCTAAGCGGTATAGATCTGTTGCTGGAGCGGGGCAGAAGTACGCGCTGGCCGGGGCCAACGGCGCTGGCAAATCCACCCTGATGCGCCTCCTGGCCGGCCAGGACCAGGAGTTCCAGGGGGAGCGTCGGCAGTATCCGGAGGTATCTAGAGCCTACTTTGCCCAGCAGACGGCCGAGATGCTGGACCCCGAATCGACGGTGCTGGAGGCCGTGGCGGCGGCGGCCCCAGAACTGAAGCCCGAGCAGGCCCGCACCATCTTGGGCGCCTTTCTGTTCTCGGGAGACGCTGTCAACAAAAGAGTCAAAGTGCTCTCCGGCGGCGAGAAGTCACGGCTGGCCCTGTGCCGGATACTGACGACGTCGGCCAACCTGCTGATCATGGATGAGCCCACCAACCATCTGGACCTCTCCAGCGAATAGTCCTGGAGCGGGCCCTGCAGGCCTACCAGGGCACCTTGGTTTTAGTCACTCACGATCGTTATCTCATGGACCAGCTGGCCGACACTATTATCGAGGTGGCCGGCGGAGGCATCCGATTCTTTCCCGGGGACTATACGGATTATATCCAGAGGAGGCCGAGGAAGTAAACCGAGGCCGATGATCGAATGATAGACACCGAGGCCGGGAGAGCGGCCAGGGAGAGATGGAGAGAGAGAACAAGAGGCGGCGGGCCGAGGCCGAGGCGACGGAGCAGAAACACCGGCGGGGGATCGAAGATCTAGAGCGAAGAATAGCCATACTGGAACAGAGACAGAAGATGTTGGAGTCCGAACAGTGGGGCATGGCCGATCCCGCTGTCTACAGCGACGGGGAGAAGATGAAGGCGCTGAGGTGCGAGCATCAGGAGAACCAGAGGTCTCTGGAAGCCCTGTACCGAAAATGGGAGGAGCATTATATTGACCCTGGAGTGTTTTCGCCGGATGCTGAATAGTATTGACAGGAGACAGGATTTGGCATAGAATAATCTGGTCGATGAGCTCAGGGGGGAAGGGGAGTATTATGATGTGGTATCTTTCGACGGCGCTGGCTTTGCTGCTCGGGGCCTGCCCGGTCGTGATGGCGCAGGAACTGAGGGTCTCTCTGGGCGATTTTCGTATCGAGGGAGACCGAGCCAGGCTAACGGCCGCCAGGATCGGCGGATTGATCGAGGCCGAACTGTTGAAGTTGCCCGGGATTCGGGTGGTGGAGAGAAAGGAGAAAGCCCAGGTCTTTCAAGAGCAGGCCGTCCAGCAGAGCGGAGCCACCGACTTGGCTACGGCGGTGGAGTTGGGAAAGAACCTGAACGTCGACCGAATAATCTTCGGCACGGTGGAGGACATCGCCGGTAAAGTCCACATCACCCTGAAGGTGGTCAAGGTGGAGAACAGCGAGCTGGTGTTCTCCGAATCCGGCGAGGCGTTGTCGAACGATGAGAAGGGGTTGCCTAAACTCTATTACGATCTGGCCGAGAGGCTGCTCTCTTCCCTTTCCGGCCGCGTGGTCTCGATCGTCCGGCCCAGCGGGCCCCAGCGTTTGGTGGTCATCCTCAGGGAGGGTGATATCAACAGCGAAATCAAGCTGCCCAAGAGAGCAGAGATCCTAGCCATGTTGCTGGTCGAGGAGACGGTGGTGGACAGCGTGGTGGTGGCCAGGCGCACCGGCTGGGGACAGTGGAACGTCAGGCTGGTGGCCCCCCAATACCAGGCCCAGGCGGCCTCTATAAATTTCTACGTCAAAAGCAGAGGACAGAGACAGCTCCTGGGCGGCTGTCATTTCGAGACCATGGACGACGGAGTCTACTCCTTCTCCACCCCGATCCATGCCGGCCGGTCGGTGGGCAGCCGGTTCCGGGTCCTGTTCGAAGTGGAGTAAGTGGGAATAAAAGATGGGGAGCAGATCAGGCCGAAGGCAGACGTCGCCCTCGGCCTATTTTCATTTCCTGGGACTGGAGGAGGCCAGGTTTAGAAAGGCTCGATTCTTAGACCCAGGATCATCGATATTTTTTTAGGCTAATTGTCCCCGGCCTCGGCTTTTGTATCCGGCTTGGATCGACTGTTTTTGGGGGAGATATTTTTGGTGATGTTGGGCTTGAAGAGTATGGAGCAGAGCAAGATCAAGCCCCAGGCCTGCCAGAAGCCTATGGCCGTGAGGCTGAAGATATCAGATATGGTCATCCTCCAGAGCCAGGCGATAAGGTGGCCCAGGGCGATGAAGAGCAGCGCCGCCGCCGTTAGGCCGGCCGGGATCAACCATAGCAGGCGTTTTTTTATTGAAGCCGCCGCAGCGCTCGGCGATCACCATCTTGAACGCTGGCAGGCGCTGGGCGAACTTCTCGAGCAGGTGCGCGCCGAGCTCGCCGCCTGCGGCACACGCACACTCTATGACGCCATTCACACTGCGTTGCAAATCATTACCGACGGCCGGGCGCGCGCGCTGCCGAATACCACTGATATCGTCGTGGCCGGCGTCGTGGACCAATTCCGCCTCTTTCAGGAGTGCCTCGCGGTATGCAAGGAACGCCTCACCGTCATGACGTATGGGCCGCACACGTGTGCGTGGTTTGATGAGTATGGCGCACTGCGCCGTGA
>FWPV01006478.1_pt1 | contig 22315 bp, 18 predicted proteins | sample 2228371 | NCBI WGS metagenome assembly FWPV01 (sample SAMEA103939776, study PRJEB20133) | metagenome | reverse complement strand
TGGAAGCGAGGTCTCAACGAAGTAAATGGAGATCGGAGGATGAATTTGGATCCCACTGGAAACAAAGACAAAAACCGTCATTAATGCCCCTGTAACCAAGGCAATGATCGCATCTCTGAGACGTTCTGGTCTGGGTGTCAGTTGGGCAAAATTCGGTAAGTGATAGAAAGCCAACACAAACAAGACCACGGTCAACGACTCGACCATGAACTGGGTCATCGCCAGATCCGGAGCCCCGAAAAGCGTATAGATAGAAGCCACACCATAACCGACAACCCCTAAGGCAACCACTGCTCCCAAGCGCGAGCGAGAGAGAACTGCCATCACGCCAGCAAGGATAATGATGACCGCAATACCCAACTCATAGAAATATAAATCCACAGAAAGGTGCGGTAGATAACCGCCCCCCCAACGCAATAAGCCTCCCGCAGTTATCCCCACAATCACCACGACAATTGTGATCAGGTAATAGCGCAAATACCCATGCTGAAGATAGCGGGTTTGGAAAGATGCCACTGCGATCAATAAATCTATCGAGCGTTTATACAAAGAATTGAGTCCCCAACGCACCGTTAGCCGCTCGGCAAGGCGCTGAACATCATTCCGTATTCCCCCTAGTCCTACACCCAATCCCAGCGTCAGCAGGCTGAGTAGGAAAATATCGTTCATGCCATGCCAAGCAGCCAGCTTGACCTTGCTGATTTCTCCCAACGCAGCAGACAAAGCCGGGGAGACCAGCGAGGTGCTTAATGTCTGGGGAAACACTCCCAAAAGAAAGCTCAACCCTCCCAAAACAAGAGGCCCGACTCTCATACTCCAAGGAGCTTCGTGAGGGTTTTTGGGTAGCTTTGCACCGCCTGGCTGAGGCAAGAAGAAGGGAGCAATCCCAACCCGAAAAGCAATAAAGACATTCAGTAACGCACCGAGGACAGCTAAGCTAGTCCATAAAGCTCCACTGTTATAGGCTGCTTCATAGAGATATTCTTTGGCAACAAAACCGAAAAACAACGGAAAGCCGGCCATCGAAAATGCCGCTAGCCCAGCACCTACAGCCGTAAATGGCATCATTCGCCACAGCCCCCCTAGTTGTGTGACATCACGGCTGCCGCTTTCGTGATCAACCGCGCCGGTCACCAAAAACAATGTCCCCTTATACAAACCATGAGCCAGCAAGAACAGCACCATTGCCTTGAGAGAGGTCTCACTGCCTAGACCAATTGCCATCACCAAGCTGCCCAAAGCGCTAATCGTAGAATAAGCAAGCAAGCGCTTCATGTCGGTTTGGCTCAATGCCAAATATCCACCTAAGATCATGGTAACTGCCCCGATTCCACCAACGATCCAAAACCAGAGCTCAGTCCCACCTAAAATGGGAAATAAACGCGCTAGAAGATAGACCCCAGCCTTAACCATTGTAGCAGCGTGCAGATAGGTACTCACCGGGGTTGGTGCTTGCATCGCGTTGGGTAACCAGAAGTGAAATGGGAATTGAGCCGATTTGGTAAAAGCGCCAAGCAGAATCAAAATCAAAGTGACCAAATATAGGGGATGAGCGCGGACCACCTCCCCCCTGCTCAGTAAGGTAGAAATCTCCCATGTTCCTGCAATCTGGGCGAGGATAACAAAACCGGCGAGCATCACCAATCCACCACTGCCAGTGACCAATAAGGCCTGGATGGCCGCCGCGCGAGCTTCTTCCCGCTCATATTCAAACCCGATCAACATAAACGAGCTCAGACTGGTCAGTTCCCAGAAAATGAACAAGAGGAAAAGATTATCGGCAAAAACCACCCCTAACATAGAAGCCATAAAGAATAACAACCATAAATAAAAACGCCCGATGGCTGCTTTTAGCCCAAAATAACCCGCAGCATAAATGGCTACCAGTGCCCCAATCCCACTAATCAACAACGCGAATGCCAGACTTAACCCGTCCGCTCGCAATGACAAGCTCAATCCTAATTCTTCAGACCAAGGGAGAGAAAGACTTTCAATTTGTCCCGCCGCAACACGGGGAAGCAAAGACAGAAAATATATTGTCAGGCTGGCAGGTAAAATCGCTAACCACCACCCGCTTCTTTCTTTTGTTAAATGGCAAACAAAAGGAGCAGAAAAAGCCAACCCCAAACCAGAAAGCACCGCAAAGAGGATCACGAATCTTTCTCCTTCGTCATAGACAGATGTGGAGTCAAGTTGGGGGTATTATAACCGCTTCTTTTCCGTTACCTTTTATTTTAGCGTTTTTGGTCTGACCAATTTGGACGAGAATGATCGGTCAGATTTCTTTCCACAAACATCGGTTGATTGACCAGCCAGACCCCTCCTAAAATCATCAGCCCGCCCAAAAAAGATACCCATGTCAACGTTTCTTCCAATAGAATCGCCGCAATGAGCACCGTTACCAATGGTTCGAAATATAGAAAAGCTCCCACCTGAGCAACAGGTACAGCCTCTAAGCCATCGTACCAAAAAAGATATGCCACACCTGAGCAAAAGATGCCCAGAAACAATAAGCTCATCCAGCCGCCCGACGATAGAGAGACAAAGGATCGCCATCCTCCTTGCAACACCAACCAGAGCGTTGTAAATGCCCACCCCCAAGCCAACACCCAGAACATCATCTGGGTCGCCGCCATCCGCTTCAAGCCGGCTTTAGAAATGGCTGAAAAAACTGCCCAATTTACAGCACTAATCAACATCAACAAGTCCCCCATACCGCCGAAGCGTCCATCCACGATCCCTTCCCATTCCCCGCGGCTGACCACCAAAATCAAACCCAGGCTGGCGACAACGATTCCCATTCCCGCCAGCCAATCAAAGCGTTCATGGAGGAATAACCATCCCAGAAGCGCCATAAAAATCGGGGCAGTTGCGACAATCCATGAAGCCGTTGAAGCCAAGCTGGTCTGAAGCGCTGTGGATTGCAACCATTGGTGGAAGGTGATTCCGAGAAATCCTACAAAGGCTAAATACGGCATCATCTCTCGTGACGGTAAAGTCAGTTGACGGCGAAGGAGCATTGCCACTGCCATTACCCCCACTCCCATTGCGAATCTAAGCCAAACGATCATGATCGGGGGTAACTCCTGTAAGGCAACCTTGGTTGCAACAAAGGATGCCCCCCAGATCACGATCGAGCCGCCGAGTTCTAAGTAAGGGACAAGAAAGGGCTTCTGTTTCCTTTTCAAACAAACCTATTTTGTGGAAAGAATAAAACAGCAATGATTGGAGATATGGCAATTCCCGCCCGACGATTATAGCCCTCTCAGTAAAGGTCGATCCCAGGGAATCATGCTCAAGACCAAGAGAAACGACAAAGAATACCAAATCACCGACCGACGGAACTTGATGCGATCGTCCACTGCTTTCTTGGCAAGCACGCTTCCTAAATGGGCGAACACCACCGCCAGTAACATCACAAAACCATGCTCCACGACAAAAAAGCGTTGCGCTGCATTCTGCATCGCCGCGCCAAAATTGGCAAACGCGCTAGTGGTTAGGGGGCTAAAGACAAAATAGAGCAGGGCTCCTACCAAAAGCTGAACATCCATGGCTGAGTTGAAGAACATCCCCCACATCCGTTCACTCTTCCCCCAGGAGCGTTTTCGCAACCAACCACTCCAAGATAAAACCACGATCCCTACTCCAGCAATCAGAACCAACCACCGAAGCCAGTTGTGAGCATATAGAAAAAAGGGATACATCTTTTACCTCCTTCAAATAGATAAACTGGCAAGAATGTATCAAAGAGCAGACGGGCTGTCAAGCCTTGAAACATAAGAAATCTATAAGTTCTTGCCCTGCAGAATTATGCTGGTTTCCGAACCTGTTATAATCCCCGCAAGGAGAGAAATATGAATAAACACGACGTATTAGTCCTACAGCAGGTAAAGGGTTATCCACTTGTTACCATCACCCTACCCACACACCGCACAGCTCCTGAAAATCAACAGGACCCCATTCGAGTCAAAAACTTGGTTTCCCAAGCAGTTGATCGGCTGTTGAACGAATTCAATAAGCGGGAAGTCGAGGCGATTTTAAGAAACATCGATCAAGCTGCTAATCAAATCGATTACCGCTCTGCGCTTGATGGCTTGGCAATTTTTGTCCACCAGGATTTTTTCCGCCTGTTTTACCTTCCCTTTACCCTCAAAGAGAGGGTTGTCATCGACGAGACTTTTTTTACTCGTGATCTGGTCTTAGCCCTTAACCGCACTCAGCGCTATTGGGTGTTAGTTCTGAGTGAAAAACCCACCCGCCTATTCGAGGGAGTGCGGGATTCCCTTTATGAAATCCAAGCTGAAGGTTTTCCCATGGTGCATAGCGGGCCTGGCGGAGAAGAACCGCTGCCTGGAGGTTTTGGGGTACGCAAATCCCATATCCGCGATGAATATCATCGCAAATTCTTCCGACAAGTCGATCAGGCTTTGAAACCTATCCTAGCAGATGACCCGCTTCCACTGGTTGTCGTTGGGGTTGATCGCCACTTGGCGTTTTTCAACGAGGTCACAATACACCAAGCTCAAATCCTGACGACCCTTAGCGGCAGTCATGACAAGACGTCACCCGCTGAACTGGCAAAGCTGGTCTGGCCGTTGGTGGAATTAAACCTCAGCGAGCAGCGCAAACAATACCTGCTAGAATTGGAAAAAGCAATCGGCGAACGCAAAGTAGGCTCAACCATCGGTGAGGTTTGGCGGTATGCCCATGAGGGACGCGGTCGATTGTTGTTGGTAGAAGAGAATTTTCATTACCCGGCTATAGTGGATGAGAGCCGACGAACCCTCGCACCCGCCAATGACCCTACTGTACCTGGAGTCATTGACGATGCAGTTGATGAGGTCATCCAAGCTGTCCTAGCCCATCAAGGCAAAGTCACCTTTCTAGAGGACGGATTATTGGCCGATCATCAACGCATTGCCCTGATCTTGAGGTATTGAGTTCCTTCGAAGATGGATAAGGGAACGTACCCTGGAACGCTTCTCAGAACCTACAGACCTGAACCCTTACACCTGACTTTTCCTTTTGCCTGGCAATGTTTGTAACGTCAATGCGCAAAGCCATTCCACAGATCAATTTGGGCAAAATCGCCAATCTCTTCGTTTTTTTGTGGTTGTGTATCTTTCTCTTGGGTGGAAGCACCATTTTCTTGTCTAATCCGATTGAACAAGTACGGGCGTTTACACGGCCGATCGAGTTCGATTATGTCAGTTGGATCGGCAACGCAGCCTATATCAAAATCGGACAATCCGCATTACGAACGGTTCAGTTCATTTTACCCGCCGAACGCAAGCAGATTGTCTTGGATTATCTCAACCTCATTCGCGAAATCGAGGCTATCGACCGCGAGTTGAATCGCATCTATGGCGATCCGACCATCCCCAACCCTGAGCAGGCTTCCCGCCAAGTTCGTCAACAGCTTTCGGAATTGCGCCAGCGGGAAGCTCAGCTTGCGCAACTCGCTGAGGCGATCTTTGAAGATCAACTCTCTACGGTCATCGCAAGGATGGACTTAGCTTTTGGCGGTCAACCGATTCCGCCGGTTTCTTATCACGTTTCCCCCGTTCCATCTTCTTTGATTGTCTCCCCACGTCACATTATCCGCCAGGATGCCAATATCTCTCTGACGGTCGGATTAACCACCGATCAAAAACAAGCCCTAGAAGAGAAAGTAGACAAGGCATTGAATGTTTCCTCTTTGGTGGTAGCTATCGGTGGAGTAGGTGTCTACCCAACCATGGTCATGCAAACGACCGACATCAATTGGCTTAGCGAGGTGGTAGCACATGAATGGATTCACAATTTTCTAAGTTTTCGCCCTCTTGGAGTAAATTACGCTACCAGTGGTGAATTACGCACCATGAACGAAACCGCCGCCTCGATTGGCGGTAAAGAATTGGGACGCGCCTTGATCGAGCGCTATTATCCTGAGTTCCTGCCCCCTCCACCTCCTGAAAGCCCCCCTTCTGCGCCGCCCTCGGAGCCCCCCCCGCCTCCTGCCTTCGATTTCCGCAAAGAAATGCACCAAACCCGCCTACGGGTAGATGAGTTGCTTGCCCAGGGACGCATTGAAGAAGCGGAGGCCTATATGGAACAACGCCGAATTGTTTTTTGGGAAAACGGCTATCAGATCCGTAAACTCAATCAGGCATATTTTGCCTTTCATGGTGCCTATGCTGATGAAGCCGTGGGGGCAGCCGGTGAGGATCCCATCGGGGCAGCCGTGCGCCAACTGCGCGCCCAATCCCCTTCGCTGGCAGCATTTCTCAACCGCATTTCGTGGATGTGGTCAACCGAGCAACTGATGGCAGCAGTTCATGAGTAGCTACCGATTCTTGTTTCTTCTATTGTCTTTATTGCTTGTTGTAAGCTGTCAGTCGAACACGGCGACGGCACCCCCTTCCCCCATGCCGTCACCTAGTATCCTCCCCATCCTACCGACAAAGGGCAATGCCCAGCCAATTTCTCTCTCCAAAACCGACTTAACTCTACGCATTGCCAACGGCTGCACGGCGAAAAGCCCTCGCCCCACCCCAGGACCGACGGAAGTCTCGCTCTTCCCGCCTGTTGGCGAGAATGAGTATCAGCGCGGCACTGCTGAGGCACGGGTAACGGTCATCGTCTATTGTGACTTTCAAGCTCTCCCTTGTGCCCAATTTTCCCTCTTAATGGATCAAATCCTGCTCGATTTTCCCAACAATGTCCGCTGGGTCTATCGCTATTTCCCACTGGTCGAGGTGCACGATAAAGCCATCCTAACTGTGCAAGCTGCTGAAGCGGCAGCCCAGCAAGGAATGTTTTGGAAAATGCATGATTGGCTTTACCGCCACCAATCGGATTGGCTTGAACTTGCTCCATCCGAGTTCGAGAATTGGCTGCTTCAACAAGCAACCGAATTATCCCTCGATACCGACACCTTTGCAAAGGATTTGCGCAATCCCGAATTTGCAGCCAAAGGCGAAACCGCTTGGAAGCAAAATCAAAGTATCGGTTTGCCAGGCGTACCCTTCATTTTATTAGACGGGCAAATCTGGCCAAGCAATTTGCCCCTCAATTACTACACGATGCGCAATTACATCCTGCTGGATCTGCTCGAAGAACGTCAATTTGAGAGCTGCCCGCCCGCGGTGATTGACCCCTCCAAGCAATATACGGCACGCTTGGAGACCGCTAAGGGCGATATTCTGGTGACACTCTTCGCAAACCAAGCCCCCATTACAGTGAATAACTTTGTGTTTTTAGCCCGTCAAGGGTGGTATAACGGGATTACCTTTCATCGGGTGCTAGAAAACTATATCGTCCAAAGCGGCGATCCCAGCGGTACAGGCTATGGCGGTCCCGGTTATACCTTTGTCAACGAGATTTCTCCCGATTTGACCTTCGACCAAGCCGGGTTAATCGCCATGGCGAATGCCGGGCAAGACACCAACGGCAGTCAGTTTTTTCTCACCCTTGCCCCTGCACCTCACTTGAACGGCGCTTACACCATCTTTGGCAAAGTCATAGAAGGCATAGAGGTGCTAAAGCAAATCAACCTGCGCGATCCGAGCCAATTTCCGCCTCCCCCACCCGGCGATACACTCATCTCGGTGACCATTATCGAAGAGTAAAAAAAGAACACCAAATGAGGATAATTTGAACGCAATCCCTTCTGAGCCGCTTACCGCCTCCCAATCAAACCCTCAGACGAAACGCTATTCTTTATTGCAAGCAGTAGCGACAAGCCTGGCAGCATTCTTGATGCTGAACCTCGCTTTCGGTTTTTTTCTATACAGCCTATTAGAGATACTGACCCCCAATGCCGATTCAGAGAATGCGTTTTCTTTGCTGCTGCTCTCCAGTGGTTTTCTTACCGTAGGTCTATTGCTCATTCCCCCTCTCGTTCTTGCTTTTTGCCGCTTTGTTGGCTGGAAAACGCCAGCTTTGATCACCAAGCTACGCTTTCCATCTCTGCCTGTGCTCCTTGGAGCATACGTTCTAACCCTGATTAGCGGCAATTGGCTTTCCAATCATTCAATGCTTGCCTTTGTGTTTCTGCCTCTATTTCACGTGGTGGCGATCGGAGTTCCCATAGCGGCAATTTTACAGATTAGCCTAAAAGGCATTGACAGCATCTCCCTCCAACGCAAATGGGGCACATTTAGCATCGGCGCCACCTTAGCGCCGTTCCTGATCTTTATCATGGAATTATTCGCCTTTATCATCCCTATCATCCTTTTGGCGATTTGGATTTCCCTCGATGCACAACGCCTCCATCAGCTCGAGCAATTGAATCAAATTCTACGTCAGCCTTTTGTCGATCCCCAATCCTTGCTCGATGCCGTGCAACCTTACCTCGTTGAACCGGCGGTGGTTCTGACCCTCCTCTTTTTTGCCGCTCTGATCGTGCCTCTGATCGAGGAGGCAATTAAACCTTTAGGAGTTTGGCTGCTTTACGGGCGGACTCGCGGCGCGCTGGATGGTTTTGTTGGGGGAGCTTTGTGTGGCGCAGGCTATGCCCTACTGGAGAGCTTCATGTTAGGCAGTTCCAAAGCCGAGTGGCTGCTTGCTGTCGTGGGACGCAGCGGTACAGGTGCGATTCATATCTTCACCTCTGCCTTGGTTGGAGCTGCACTCACAACCGCTTGGCATCGCAACCGCTATATTCGCTTGGTCATCGCTTACTTAATCAGCGTGTTCTTTCATGGCATCTGGAACGGGTTTGCGATCCTTGCTGCATTGCGTAGCATTTCAGCAAGCGATCAAGGTTTTTGGAGTTTTTCTCTATGGCGCAATTTTGCTTCGGCAGGCCCTTTTGCCATTCTCTTTCTGGCATGTCTAACCATCGTAGGCCTATGGATTTTCAATCAACAAATCCGCAAAGAGTGGAGTACAATTAGCTCATCGTATTCTGAAAAATAAGTTCCCCGATGATGGACACATTGGTTTCTTTGTTAAACCTCTTTCTGCATCTTGATCAATACTTGAGCTCGGTGATACAAACCTATGGTTCGTACACCTATATCTTGCTCTTTCTGATCATCTTTATGGAGACCGGCTTGGTCGTAACTCCGTTCTTACCCGGCGACTCGCTCCTATTTGCAGCCGGCACTTTCGCCGGATTGGGAGCGATGAAGGTCGGTGTTTTATATTGCATCTTGGCAGCGGCAGCCATATTAGGAGATACGATTAATTACTGGATTGGTCACTTTATCGGTCCACGTGCGTTCAGCGGCAGGGTACGCTTTCTAAAACAGGAATATTTACATCGCACCCACCTATTTTATGAAAAACACGGTGGAAAAACTATCATCTTAGCCAGGTTTATCCCCATTATTCGCACCTTTGCTCCATTTGTCGCCGGCATTGGCGAAATGACCTATTGGAAATTTATCTCTTACAATGTCGTGGGCGGTTTATTGTGGGTGACGATCTTTGTCTTTGGAGGCTATTATTTCGGAAACTTAAGCATCGTCCGAGAGAATTTTACCCTCGTCGTGCTGGCAATTATTTTTCTTTCGATCTTGCCAGGCCTTGTGGAGTATTTCAAAGCCCGTTCCGAGCGCAGACTTCAAGCATAAGCCTAGCCTTGAATACTGCGACCGAGACGAAAACCCAACGCTGGGGAGGTAAACGTAGCTAGGACACCTTCACGCACTGTCGTGCGTGCTAATTTATGGCTGTAATACCATGAACCACCGCGAATAACAAAGCGCGACATGGCATCCCCCCTTTCGCGACCATCTTGTGCATCGTAGGGGTATGCTTTCAGAACCGAGCTGGTCCACTCCCAGACATTGCCTGCCATATCAGCTACCCCAAAGGGACTATCTCCGCTGGGCGAATACTCGCCCACCGGGGTTGTGCCTCTTTTCCCGCTTTCGAGGGTGTTACAACGCCACGGATCGAAATCGCTTCCCCATGGGTATAGACGGTCATCGCCTCCTCGCGCGGCACATTCCCACTCCGCCTCGGTTAATAGACGGTAGTTGCTACCTAGAGTCTCATTCAACCACTGACAATACGCCTCGGCATCCTGTTTCGACACGCTTACAACGGGATGATTATCGGTGCCTTCCGCATACCGAAATCCACTCCATTCCTTCGGCACGCGATAGCCGGTTGACCAGATGAAGAGATAGTATTCCGCATTGGTTACCGGATAACGACAAATCTCAAAGGTTGGAATTTGAATGGTATGCTGCGGCTGTTCGATGGCAAACAGATCCTTTTCCACCCATTCTTCCGCCCACAGTTCAGTGCGGTAAAGATGCTCGATTTGATCATCACTGATACCCAGAATATACTCACCGCCAGGGACGGTGATCATGCGCGGCGGGGTCACTTTTAGCTTTCGAAGCGGTGATTTTCCAAGTTTACTTTTCTCAAACATCCCTGCCGATTAAACCCTTCGTTGAGTAAAATGTCTCGCGGTGAGCGAGCTGTGCCTGCAATCTCTAAGGTTGTCAAAAATCCCTGCGCTGAAATCAAACCTTGCTAAACTGCAATGGGTTGCCCGAGCACCTTCTCATAGATCGTGGCGTATTGGCTCAAAGTTCGATCGATGTTTTCATCGATGGATTTCCCAAGCGCTGCTAGATAGACTTCTCCAGCGGCTTCTTTTTGATACTGTTCTAAATGATCAACAACATCAAAGAGTACCCGTTGCCATGCCTGAGCAGTGTTTTGCACTAACCAACCAAAAGATCGAAACTCTTCGTAGGGAGGCCCTTCACTGGCAATCCACGGAATCTTCATCACCATATATTCTAACACTTTTATCCAGCTTCGTCTCTGGTCATATTCACCACATAACGGCGCTAATCCAATGTCAAACTGTGCCAAAACCGTTGACCAGCGGTTGTGCGGCACCCAAGGGACTTGAATCAATTGATCTTTTGCGATGTTCATCTGTTGAGCAATGCGCAAATCATTCCCACACAACATCACGCGCACCTGCGGCCTGGCGCGGCATAGACGTTGTAAAGCCGGGATCACACCGCTATCCACAAAACTCTGATAATGGGAAATGCTGCCTCCCCAACCGATGATGATGCCATCATGTTCTTGCGTTTGGGTGTTCTGATAAAGATTCAAGTCAATATAATTGGGGACGTAGATGGTTTCGGCATAAGCTCGCCAGTCATCGGCTAAACGTCGCGATGGCGTGGTGGCAGCATGAACCAGACGCAATCCCCATTTGAATTGGGTCAAGGGTGGCGGTTCGACCTTTTGACCGTTATCGCGTCGTACCCCTTCGCTCCAAAAAGAATAATTTAGATTGCTCGGATGCATCAGATGATAAGCATCATCGAAATCTGCTAGCACAACCTTATCGCGTGCCTTCCAATACTGGATAGCCGATAGAACTGGACCGAACAAATTGCGTTCGACAATCAGAATATCGGCCGCTTGGCAGATTTCATCCGCCTGCGGGCTGTGATGGGCAAAACTTTCGATATCAACCAGAAAAGCTTGATGGCGACCGGTGCGGTTTATGGCACGATATGGGATTGCACATCGCCACTCACTGCTGTTCCATTCTTCTTTGCTGTCCGCATAGATATAGACGATCTTCATGCCTTTTTCCCTTGAATGACCTCGCGCAAGGTGTGATACCAGAGGCGGCTTTGAAAATTCAGCGAGCGCAATTGCACCTGCTGCTTCCCCGCCGTCCCTAGGCTCACGCGCAAATCGTTATCCAGCACCAATTGGCGCAAATAGGTGTGCCACTCATCCAACGAACGGGCAATCAAGCCCCCACTCGCCCAGTTCACCGCTGGAGCAACCGGAGAAGCCAACCAAGGAATGCCTCGGCCGCCTGCGTCCATTAACCGCTTATCGGACAAGGAATTATGGAACGGTGTATTGCGCAAAGGCAAGATCAGGATATCCATCTGTTTGAGGGCATACCAATAGTCCTCCGCTTCGAGGATCGGTAAAAAGATGCGCCGGCTCTCCGGCAAGCTATCAAAGAGCTGATAGACTTCGACGTCCCCGCCAATGACCAAGCGAACATGGGGAAATTCCCGCAGAACGCGCACAATCATGCGCTTGACTTGAAAAACGTCTTCCACCTCACCGCCCAACCCCAACCAGCCAATGTTCAGTGTATGGCGGGGACGGACGGGTTTGGAATTCGACTCATCTTCGGTATCCCATGCCGGCGGGATCACCGTCACCTGAAAATTGGATTGGTGCAAGACATTGGCAAAAGCTTCACTGGGGACAACGATGCGATCCGCTAACCAACAGGCTGCCGAATAGGCTTTGGCACGCGCAGGATGGTTCAATCCCACCATCTCGAAAGCCGGATGCTGAAGAGGAATCTGCTCAAAATCTGCTTCCAGATACAATAGGATGGGCAGCTTAAGCGCATGGGCAGCCGCCAACCACTCCATACTTCTCGGATCACTATGCGGGTGTACTGCCAATACGGCATGATAGCCAGTCAAATCGGGTTGTGAATCGACAGTAAGTTTGACCAGTTGACAATCTAACTCGGCCAATTTTGCCGCTGGGATTTTCGAAGCAATAAAGGGCGGATTGGTAAGCGGGTCAATCCACAATACCCTCAGGGGTTTTCCTTCTACAATCGCCATAGAAGGTGGCTGCACAAACGAGTCCGGCTTTCCTCCGTGCACTTCTTTTTGAAGGTAAATATTTTGGAGCAAGTTTTCAAGACCGACTGCAAGGTCGTGGTGCCCATCGCGGCGCGCCTGACGGATATTTAGCTCCAACAAAGCGGGGATCAATTCATCGATTTCATCCAATCTCTCTGCCACCTTCAAAGCCGGATGTGGACTATGGATAATCTCTTCCAGAAGTTGTGCAGCTCGTTCTACTTCTGCGTCTGAAATTGCCGAGGGACGGTTGGCTAATTGCTCTAACAATTCGGCAACTTGTTTGGAAGGGGTGGTGAGTGCAGGGGGCTGTAGTTCACTGCCAGAGAACGCTTTCACCCTTCCCTCCCCTTCCATAGAAGCCTCGACTTGAGCTAAATTGATACGACGTAACACCTTGGGGTCTTGGGGAGCCAGTTCCTGAGCTTGCGAATAGAATGCCAGCGCCGTGGAAGGGTCTCCATCCGCCAGATAGCAATCCCCTAAGACAAGATAAGATTCGATGTCTGCGGGATACTCGCGCAAAATCTGGGCAAACACTTGGATAGCCTGTTCAATGCGATTCGCCTCCAAATGCTGTTTGCCCAGCGCCTTGCGTTGCATCAAGTCCAACGACTTTGTTTCCATATTGATCATCGTCCCAGTTATATAACGAAACTCGTCAAGCGTCTATAAAGGCGAGATGAAGAATGCGTAAAGAGAAGCTAAAGGGCTAGAAAGCCTCTGATTTTTAGCTCTAGTTTACTCTCTTTTTATCTGCACTTTATGTTAATGTAGCACAAGATACAATAAACTTCTGATAGGCACAACAAAAGCAAATTGTCTAGCTGTGGAAAAATAGGACGTTTAGATGAAAACTCACCTTATACCAACCCCTTTAGAAGGCGTTTGGATCATCGATATCGAATATTTTCAGGATGAGCGGGGCTTTTTCATCGAGCCATGGAACAAACGAGACTTTGCAGCAGCCGGTTTCACTGAAGAATTCGTCCAAGAAGGTCACTCCCGCTCGCGATACGGCGTTCTGCGGGGGCTACATTATCAAGACCTAACCGCTCCAATGGGCAAGCTGGTGCGCTGTACGGTTGGGCGCATCTACGATGTGGCTGTCGATTTACGAGTTAGCTCCCCGACCTTCGGCAAGTATTTTGCCGTCGAACTAAGCGCCGAGAATAAGAAGCAGCTCTACATCCCACCCGGCTTTGGTCATGGCTTTGAAGCGCTGGACGAATTCGTCGAAGTGCAATACAAACAAACCGGTTACTATACCCCTTCGTCCGAAGGGACGATCCTGTGGAGTGATACGGATATCGGCATCGACTGGCCGATCAAGAACCCAGTTCTCTCCAAACGAGATCAAAATGGGATGACTTTGAGACAATATCTTGAAAATCCAGCATTTCCGTAGAGGCATTCGATGAAGATCATGGTGATCGGCGCAAATGGTCAATTGGGGGGCGACTTGGTGCAAATCCTAAGCGAAGAATATCCTGAGCACGCGGTTATTCCGCTGACTCATGCCGATCTCGAAGTGACCGATGCCGACCAAGTTCAACAAGTGCTCCAACAATCTCACCCCCAAGTCGTCATCAACACTGCGGCTTACCACAAAGTCGATGAGGTAGAAGGCAATCCGCAGAGAGCTTTTGCGGTCAATGCCATTGCACCTCTCACGCTTGCCCGACAGTGTGGCGAGATGGATATTGCATTGTTGTTTCTCAGCACCGACTATGTCTTTGGGGGTGAGCAAAACCGTACGACGCCTTACGCAGAAAAAGACTGTCCTGCCCCCTTGAATGTTTACGGCATCAGCAAGCTTGCCGGAGAAAAAGCCATTCAAGCCACGTGGCATAAGCACTGGATTGTGCGCACCTCCGGCTTATATGGGCTACGAGGTGCTTCAGGCAAAGGGGGCAACTTTGTCGAACTCATGTTGCGTTTAGCCGCTGAAGGCAAAGACATTCGGGTGGTCAACGATCAACGTCTTTCGCCGACCTTTACCCAAGAACTTGCCCGAGGGCTGATAAACCTAATTGAAAAAGCCCCCTATGGACTTTATCACTTGACTTGCTCAGGAGACTGCTCGTGGTATGAATTCGCGGTCAAGATCTTCGAGCTGGCAAAGCTGCAACCGCATCTCCGCAGAATTCAAAGCCACCGCCCGCCGACCATCTTATTCCGTCTTGGCAAACCAAGCCATTCAAAAAGCAGGCATTGCTCCGCTAAAAGAATGGCAAGCTGCTCTAGCAGATTACCTGAGTCAACGGGAGAAACGAACCAACCAAATCTCTGGAGGAAAACAAAGATGATTTTAGTCACTGGTGGAGCAGGTTACGTAGGCAGTGTTTTAGTCCCCGAATTGCTTGCACTGGGTAAACAGGTCAGGGTAGTGGATACCTTATGGTTCGAGAACCCTCTGCCAGACCATCCCTGTTTAGAGGTGATTCGGGGAGATGTGCGTTATGCCGAAGCAGATTGGCTGGAGGGTGTAGAGGCAATCATTCATCTAGCCGGCTTGTCCAATGACCCCACTGCCGATTTCGCCCCGCAATTGAACGCCGAATGTAATGTGATGGCAACCCAAAAATTAGCCGAGCTCGCAGCCCAAAAGGCAAAACGGGAAGCAAAGCCCTTCCGCTTTATCTTTGCCTCATCTTGTTCGGTGTATTACACCGCCACCCCGGAAGCCGAGCTCAATATGCATGGAAAAAGCGAAGAGACGCCTGTCTCTCCAACAGCTAATTACAGCAAAACCAAGCGCTTAGCCGAAATTGAACTGATGCGCATCGCCGAACAGACTGCAGAGTTCTGTCCAATCATTTTGCGCAAAGGCACCCTGTTCGGACTTTCTCCGCGGATGAGATTTGACTTGGTGATCAATGTCTTCACGTTGAACGCTTGGAAAAACGGCAAACTGACGGTATATGGAAGCGGTGAAGCTTGGCGTCCCTTGCTGCACATCCGCGATGCGGTCGATGCATATATTTACATGCTCTCAGCCCCGCTTGAAAAAGTGCGCGGTGAGATCTTCAACGTGCTGCACAAGAACTACCGAATTTTGGAATTAGCCTTTTGGGTTACCGAAGTACTGGAGCAAAACCGAGGGGTAAGCATCCAAGTCAAGCGCGATCGCAGCGTGCAGAGCGGAGAACGGAGTTATTATGTGCTGGGGAATAAAATCCAGCGCGAGTTGGGTTTCTCGGCAGAACGGGGAGCAGCACAAGCTGTGCTGGAGATCTGGGATGCTCTTGAAGCTGGAGCTTTCGGGAATGACCCCGCAAGCGACCCGCGCTTCTATAACATCCGTTGGTTCAAACAGGAGCTTTTACAACTTAGCGAATCGAAATAATTTATGGAAGGTCTGCTGTGATCGAGTCAACCACAACGATAACGATTCTTAACCCTGAAGAAATAAGTCACGATCCCCTATTTATCGTTGGCGGTGTTAAAACCCAAAAGGTGGCTTCCGCAGAAGAGGCTCCAATCGTCTCCCATCAAGGTCAACCCGCTTCATCATCGGATCGACCTTCGTATAATGTTTTATTTTATATCGAACCAATGATGACTTTTCATCGCCCTCTATTCCATCTACCGTGGTGGAACTTCGCTTACCGGAAGATGAAATCATTGGAGAATGATCCATTCCACCACTATTCTTTTCGAGTAATCACTTCCAAAGCAATCAGAGAACACATTCCTGACTTCGACATCCCTTCTGATCTTCAAATCATCGAAATTGAGAACGAGGAACTATTAAGACCTTTCCAGGGAGACTACCTTAAAGCCAGTTTAGCTTGGTATAACAACAAGTTCACCAAACAACAAATCTCATACACCTCAAATTTAATTCAGCACAAATTGCAAAAATGGCAGCCCGATATCATCATTTCGTATTCTCCGGCACCTTTTCTTCAACAGGCTTATCCTAAAACCTTAGTCCTTTATAGTGAATATGGTATGACCTCCCGTCCACCTTTTCCGGAAAGTTTTTACTTTGATCCGCTCGGGTACTACAAATATTCTTATTTAAGGCATTATGCAGATCGAATTCAATCCACCCAATTCTCAGAAAGAGATTTTCAAGCGCTAGAAAAATACCGAAACTTCTTCGTTTCGCTCATCGATCAACGCAATCCCTTTAAGCCCTTAATTCATAACTTGCTTGCCAAATTCAATCACTTGATTTTGGTTCCCCTGCAAGCGTCGCAACATTGTTCGTTCGATGGAAACTGTGGATTTCCATCCCAATTTCACATGATTGAGCATGTCCTAAACAACACTCCTGAAAATATCGGGGTTATCTTCACAACCCATCCCGATTTTCCCGTTTTCACCCCCGATCTCCTTACCTATTTGCAAAAGCGATACCCTCATTTCATCTATTCAGAAGAGTTCGAACACTACAGCTCGGCTTCTCAATATTTGATCGGATACGTAGATGCAATTGCCTCTGTTTCATCGATGGTCGGCTTACAAGCCTTAATCTGGCAAAAGAAACTCATCGCTCTTGGAGACTCTCAATTAAACTTTGTCGCCGATGCCGCCTCCTTGGAACACATCAACACCTTGCTGAATCAAGAAACCCCCAATAAAGATCATGTGCTCTTATGGTTATTAAGCCACTACTATGTTCCGCTATCGTATGTTCAAAATCCAATTTGGTTTGGGAATTTTCTGGAAAGAGCATACCTGTCTCAGTCGAGCCATATAGGAATGGAAGATTTCTACACTCAAATTGATCACATTCCCACCCTGCTAGAACAGATCATCAAGGACGCCAATCCTGTCATTCCGATCGTAAAAAAGGACAAGGCATCAAAAACGAGTTATCTTCAGGTGTATAGCGAATCCGATCAGCAATACACCGAGGAAAATTCTTTTGTAGCTACTATCCCCTCTGAAAAATGGCATCGTTATTACTTTACCCTTCACCCAAAGGACGATGAGAACCTTCGCATACGAATTGACCCCTGCAATCACGCTGCGCTGGTTGAAATTCGGCAAATTTCAGTTCGCAATCAAAGCACAAAAGAAGTAATCTGGGAGGCAGGGGACTTAGGTTCTTTTGATGATGTTACGATTGATGGGACGGCAATAAAACTCACTTCATCACCAGACTCGCTAATCGTTTTCAGTTATGAAAACGATCCGCAGATCATCCTTCCCCCTCTACCTTCTGGTATAGATTCTGCGCTCGAGATCGAAGTAACCATGAAGATAAGCAACGATTTTACAGAAGTACACAATTACATAACTTCTCTCGAACAATCTATATACACACAGAGACAATCAAAATCAGCTCTTCACCGTCCTGACAATTCGTATATCTTTTCTTTAATCACTTTCGTCAATGACTGTTTGGTTAAGAATTATTACAGAGATGCTAAAGAAACTCTAGCCGCTGTTTTGCGTATTGACTCAAGCAACCCTGAAGCTCTAGTCTTGCTGGATTATTTATGGCGACTTTCTCAATCGAGTCCTGGACACAACATACTTATAGAAAATGGGATCATTGCATCTCATTTGGATTCTCCAATCAATGGTCAGGTAGTAAAAGGTACGATTGATGTTTATGGATGGATTTTATCTCATCAGAAATCTGAACCTTGGGATATTCGAGTCCTAATCGATCGAAAGGATTGTAATTTAACAATTGAGCGAGGAGAAAGAGAAGATGTCTTACAAGCATACGAAGCTTACCGAGACTTCAATCCTTTCCCCGGCTTTGGAACGTATCTGGACACAACCCAATGGCACGATGGAGAACATTTACTTACCTTAATCGCCCTTAACCAATCTACCGTCGAACTAATTGCGAACCTTAAGCTATTCTTCGACAATAAAAACAATATACTTTGAGCTGTGAATAAGGACATGAAACATGAATAATTCGATGCTGTTCACCCTTTACACCAGTTCAAAAGGCAATTACTTTTTCTTTGAAATCCGAGACCTAATCAAAGCCGGCTTGGAACACGCCGGTTTTTCAGTTCAAGTGGCAGATGAGACCCAAGGTTTCAGGGAAAATTGCCGCTATCACCTCGTCCTCGCTCCTCATGAATTCTTCTACTTGGGCAAAGGGAATAACCTTAGGGAAGAAAAATGGCCGGAAAGGGTAATCCTAATAAACACCGAGCAGCCCTCTACAAAATGGTTTGCGCTGGCATTTGACTTGTTTTCAAAAGCTTACCGAATTTGGGATATCAATCATTGGGCAGCAAAAGAAATCAATGAACAAGGCATTCATGCGGATTATTTACCCCTTGGATATGTCCCAAATTTCCCCCTCTTCCAAGATGTTGTCCCTTTGCCCGAACATCCGGGCACACTTTCTCTACCCAAGTCCATCCGACTCAATTCTTTTGTCAACGAACCTTTTATCAATCGGCCAATCGATTTACTCTTTATTGGCAACCTCTCCCAAAGGCGAGAACAGTTTTTTTCATCCATGGGTCGGCTTTTATCGGAATATGATTGTTACTTTCATTTTAGTGACTCTAGTCGGCCAATCTTAGCCGGTATTAATACCTTTATGAATACTCCTACTGTCATCGGACTTTGCCAAAGAGGAAAAATCCTTTTGAATATTCACCGAGGCAATGATTTGTATTTCGAATGGCAAAGAATTGTGATGCAAGGCATTTGGCAAAAAATACTAGTCATTAGCGAACCTTGCGAACCGGCACCCCCTTTCATCGCCAACAAAGATTATGTTGAAGCTGCTCACGATGAAATTGCGGAGAAAATATACTACTTTCTTTCCACTCCTCAGGGACGTACAGAAGCGCAGCACATCATTGATCATGCCTACCAAACCCTAACCGAAAATTGTCGCATTGACCAAGTCCTTAATGAGCTAGTCGCTAAACTTTGATCATCCACCTCGTAATCCACAAGGAAGGTGTTGTCAATGAAGTCCTCTAAAGCACTCCAAAAAGACGATCCAAATCTAGATATCATCTATGAGCGCCTTCAAGGTAATCCCCCCGATGTCACGGTTATTATAAGTCTTTACAATTACCAACAATATATCGAAGAATGCCTCGAGTCCGTAAAAAGGCAGACTCTGAAACCGATTGATCTGATTGTGGTAGATGATTGTTCAAAAGATAACTCGATCGCAATTGTGAAAAGATGGATGCAGCAAAATCATTCACGCTTCCAGCTTTGCTGCCTTTACCGTCATAAACAGAATAAGGGTCTTGCCCAGACAAGAAATTCAGCCTTTGCTCAAGCCCGCACGCCATATGTTTTTGTACTGGATGCAGATAATTCCCTTTATCCTCGTTGTCTTGAGAGGCATCTTGCTGTGCTGAGTGGAAGCGATGCTGCTTTTGCTTATAGCTATTTGGAGGTTTTTGGAGCAGTAAGAGGACTTCAGAATACTATCAGGTGGAATAAAGAGACTCTTCAATACGGTAATACCGTGGATGCAATGGTTTTGATGCGTAAAAACGCCTGGCAACAAGCAGGTGGTTACTCGGTAATGGAAGTGATGGGATGGGAAGATTATGATTTATGGTTCAAGATCGCCAGGAATGGCGGATGGGGCATCCTTGTTCCTGAAATCCTGGCGCGTTATCGAGTCCATTCGAAATCGATGCTTAGGACGATTACAAATCCCAAATCTGATCGCCTCAGAGAGATTCTCCTAGATAGTTACCCTGAATTCTATACCGATCCTTACGTTCGTGTGGATATTTTGTCTAAAGTCAAGAGATTCCATGAAGCCATACCAATCTGCCTGGAGATCCTTGCCAAGAAGCCTGATGATAGCGATATCTGGAAACACTTACTATGGTTATATTTTCAGACCGAACAGCTCGCCGAGTACAAAGATGCTGCGGTCAAGATGTTACTGAACTGTCCGGAAACCGTGAACGATCTCGTGGATAACCCCTATTTAGAGATTCCCCTTCTCAAAACAATTCTCAAACAAGCTATCCAAGAAAACTCCAATAAAGCCCTCTTTCATCAGGCTCTAGCAAAGGTAAATATGCTCGAAGGAAATGCTGAACAATGTATTGAAAACGCCAAGATAGCGAGAAAATTATCTCAGCACCAAAAGGAACAGCTAAAAAGATTAATAGAGACAAACCAAACTCAAACAGCTCAATCTATCATCGATCAATGGGTTAAAGAAGAACCCCAATCTCAAGAAGCACTATTTTACAAAGCGCTTTCTGAAGCTAAGCAGAAGAAGTACTATAGTGCCCTGAGAATATTCGAGCAATTGACCAAGAGTGGAAATCGAGAGGCTGCTGTTTTAGAAAATTTTATTGACGTAGCTCTACGTGCAAATAAGAAAGGGTTAGCTCTAAAGCTTATCGAAGAATTCATCTTACTAGAACCCAATGAAGAATGGAAAGAGTCTTTAAGACGCCTCGCCTCAAATTATGCAGAGCTCCATATTTTCGGACACCTTTGCAAATACGTCGGTGTCCAACCTTATCCAAAACACAACCCGGCTGAGACATTACAATTGCTTTTACAAGCGGATGATCTCCTTGAGGCATTTCAACAACACTCCCATCGATTTGATCAAGAGCTAATTGACTATATTCGACAAAAAGCAACAGAAGCCAGCCATCAACAAGATCAAGAGTTTGCCTCCCTATTACTTGAGTTAGCTGGTTCCATCGAACAATGGGTGAATCAAGATCAATTATCCTATTTATCTACAGAGTGAGGTTAATAAATGGCGTTACGTCTGATAAACGATTCGCTTGTCTCGTTACTGGTAGGTAGATTGTCCATCCATTTTATTACCCCTGCTGTGCTGGCCAAAAGCTGTAATCTAATTTAACTCACCCACACCACTTCCGTCGCCAATCGCTTGCCGAAGCCTGGTTGCTGAACAATCTTCTCCCACTCGGCTGGCGTATATACCAGCACATCAACCGGCACAGGGAGAGCAGTTAAGTCCCATTGTGCCGAACGTCTTTCAAAAGGCAATTCGCTCTCCGTGACCATCAAGACCACATCCAAATCACTGCCCACACCCCAATCGCCGCGCGCATAGGAACCAAAATAACCCACTTGCAACAACTGAGGATGGGTTTCTTTTGCTTTGGCTGCCCAATCCTGCAGCGCGCCGATCACACTTTCCCTATTCGGCCAAACCAGCACGGACGAATTCAAGGATCTCACCGGCATAATTTATCGCCTGCTCGCTGTGTAAGCGGCTATAGTGTTCAAATGGAGCTCCTTCAGGAAATCCATTTGGATAACGAGGAGGAATATAGAACCCATCTAAGACCTGTGCTTTTTCAATCAAATCATCAGGTAAAGGGTAATTGGCTGGGAGCTGACGCAATAATTTGGCTATAACATGTCCCCAGGCTTCTTGTCCGAGAGAAAGGTGCAAAGCTTTGACAGCTTTTTCGGCTGCTTGTTGAGCAGCAAAGCATGCCCATTCGTGCAAATCATCTTCCTGTGATTTTTTAGCTTGCTCTAAATCACGTTCAGCTTGTCTAAACCAATCTTGTGCTCGATTGACCATAAGGTAATTATAAGCGATAGACAACTTTGTCTAATCAAGTTTGGCTATGTTCCCCAATCGCGCAGATAGAGAAAGTCGTATCCGACCGTACGGTTGGTGAGCTTGGCAATCGGCGGCAGGACGCGCTTAAAGTGATTGCGACGCACCCGTTCAACCACTTTTTGCACAAATTCAGGCGCAAAACCCGCCTCGATGCAATCCTGAGGGCTAT
>FWPV01004769.1_pt1 | contig 22315 bp, 17 predicted proteins | sample 2228371 | NCBI WGS metagenome assembly FWPV01 (sample SAMEA103939776, study PRJEB20133) | metagenome | reverse complement strand
AGGCCTTATCGCCAAACTGGTCCGTCACCACCCTCCGGCAGGGTACCTCCCCCAGGATGTTCTCAATGACCCGGGAGTGTCCCCAGGCCAGGATGCGGTTTAGGTTGCGGAGGTTGGCATAAAGCTCATTGTACCGTTCCGGGCCAATGGCAACGATGGAGTGTTTATATCCTTTCTTAATGATTTCGGCCAGCTCCCGGACGCGATGGTCAGAGAATGTCTTGCTGTCCCTGACCCCGAGCTCCCGGAGAACAGGCTCCTGGTCATCGAGCAAAAAAACGCCGGCTATGACAAGGGGTCCGAAATAGTCGCCTTTGCCTGATTCATCAGTGCCGATATACCCTCTCTCAGGAGGAAAAAGCTCGGCTTGCTCCATCGCGCCGAACGCGCTCCTACTTCAGGAGATTCCTCGCCTTGGCTTCCCGGATGAGGTCGGGACGGAACTTCGGATGGGCAATATTGATCAGGGCTTTGGTCCGTTCCTGGAGGTTCTTGCCAAAAAGATAGGCCACTCCGTACTCGGTGACAACATACCTCACATCCGCCCTCGTCGTGACCACGCCCGCGCCCTTCTTAAGGAAAGGAACGATGCGCGACATCTCGCCATCCTTGGCCGTCGACGGCAGGGCGATGATTGGCTTTCCCCCTCTTGAATGGGCGGCGCCGCGGATGAAATCCACCTGGCCGCCAAACCCGCTGTAGATGTACGTGCCGATTGAATCAGAGCAAACCTGGCCGGTGATATCCACTTCAATAGCCGAGTTTATGGCCACCATATTGTCGTTGCGAGCGACGTTGAACGGATGGTTAACATAGTCCGTCGGATGGGCCTCAAAAATCGGGTTATTATCGATGAAGTCATAAAGCCTTGTGCTGCCCAGGGCAAAAGTGATGACGACTTTGTACGGATGGAAGGTCTTCCGAGCTCCGGTGATGATTCCTGCCTCAATCGCTTCCATGACGCCATCTGAGACCATCTCAGTGTGAATCCCCAAGTCGCGCCGGCCGGAGAGGGCAGCCAGGACGGCGTCCGGGATACCTCCAATCCCCAATTGCAGGGTCGAGCCATCCTCAATCAATTCGGCGATATACTTGCCAATCATCCTCTCCACTTCGCTGAACGGCTTCTTCTCCAGCTGGGGCAGGGGCTCGGAGATTTCGACAATTTTATGAAAACGGGAAACATGAATGAAGGAGTCCCCGAGGACACGAGGCATTTTGTCATTGACCTGGGCAATAACGATTTTCGCTTTTTCAGCCGCGGCTTTCGAAGCCAGCACTTCCACTCCCAGGCTCATGAACCCGTGCTCATCGGGAGGCGAAACGTGGAGCATGGCCACATCGAGCGGCATCTGGCCGGTAAGAAAGAGGAGCGGGATCTGATGGAGGAAAATGGGGACATAATCTGCCCTCCCTTCGTTAATGGCCTTGCGGTCGGCTGGTCCAACGAATAGCGAGTTATGACGGAAGTGGCCCTCCATCTCTGGCCTGGAAAGAGGGTCTTCGCCAAGAAGCAGCACATGGACGAGCTCCACATCCTTCAACTCGTCTTTCCTGGCGGCCAGAGCGTTCATGAGAACATAGGGAGTCGCCGCATTCCCGCTGATGTAAACGCGGTCGCCGCTTTTTACCACCGAGACAGCTTCCTCAGCGCTCACCAGCTTTTTTTTATAATCATCCACCCAGCTCATAGTCATCCTCCCGTGTTTTTCAAATATTTATCGATTTCTGAGGCAGCCAGCCGGCCATCTCCCATCGCCAGAATCACCGTCGCTCCGCCCCGGACGATATCTCCACCCGCATAAACTCCAGGGATGCTCGTGGCCATCGTCGCCCAATCGACCTCAAGGTTTCCCCATTTGCCCACTTTTAGGTCGGGTGTGGTCTGGGCCATCAAGGGGTTCGGGCTTTGTCCGATGGCCACCACCACCAGGTCGACTTCTGTTATAAACTCTGACCCCTCAATCGGAACTGGCCGACGCCGTCCAGAAGAATCCGGCTCTCCAAGTTCCATCCGCAAGCATTCCATAGCTTTCACCCGACCATTTTCGTCCCCGATGTACCGTGTCGGAGTGGTCAAGAAGTGGAACTCAATTCCTTCCTCCTCGGCATGTTTGATTTCCTCTTCTCGCGCGGGCATCTCCTGGCGTGAACGGCGATAAATGATGGCCGCCAGCTCCGCTCCCAATCGCTTGGCTGTGCGGACGGAATCCATGGCCACGTTGCCGCCGCCGATGACAGCGACGCGCCTTCCCCGCAAGACGGGCGTATCATAAGCGGGAAAAGCATAGGCTCGCATCAGGTTTACTCGGGTCAGGTATTCATTGGCCGAATAAACACCGACCAGGTTTTCCCCCGGGATGCGCATAAAATTAGGAAGTCCCGCTCCCGTACCGATAAAAAAGGCATTGTATCCATCTTTCCGGAGGTCTTCCAGAGTGGCTGTCTTGCCGACCACAAAATTCATCCTCAGCTCCACACCCAGCTTCTCGAGATATTCGACCTCCGCCTTGAGAATGGCCTTGGGCAACCGGAATTCGGGGATGCCATAGACGAGAACACCCCCCGCTACGTGGAGGGCTTCAAAAATCGTAACTTGATGACCCTTCTTGGCAAGTTCACCGGCTACCGTCAGGCCAGCAGGGCCAGCGCCGATGACAGCAACCTTTTTTCCTGTCGGCGGCGGAATTTTCGGGACAAACACCTCGCCCGCCAGCCGCTCAACATCAGAAACAAACCGCTCCAGGTTGCCGATGGCCACGGGCACGCCGGTGGCCTTTTTCAGATTGCAAACGGCTTCGCACTGTGTCTCCTGAGGACAGACGCGGCCGCAGATGGCCGGCAAGCTATTCGTTTCCTTGATAACACGCAGGCTTTCCTTGAAATCCCCCTTTTCGACAAGCTTCACAAACGTGGGGATATCGATAGACACCGGGCACCCAAGAACACAAGAAGGGTTCGGACAGTCAAGGCAACGTTGCGCTTCCCGCCGGGCCGCTTCAGCCTCGAGACCAAGGTTGACCTCATCGAAATCCTTGTTCCTGACGCTGGGCTCCCGTTCAGGCATTTTTTGCCTTGAGATCTTCATCCTCTCTTTGACCGGAATGGCTTTGCGCAACTCCTTCCGCCATTCTCGGTCGTATTCAGCCTTTAATTTGGCCTTGACCTCCGGCGAAAGCTCTTGTTTCTCGTTCATGGTCAATTCTTACCTAAGCAAAGCGGTCTTTTTCCCATGCCGAAAGCGAACGGATTTCGTCCTCAAAATAGGACTTGCGACGGGCAAAAAGCTCCTTCCAGTCCACGGTATGGCCATCAAAATCCGGGCCATCCACACAGGCGAACTTGGTCTTCCCTCCTTCTGTCAGCCGGCAAGCGCCGCACATCCCGGTGCCATCAACCATGATCGGGTTAAGGCTGACGATGGTTTTAATCCCGGCTGGCCGCGTCGCTTCAGAACAAGCGTACATGAGATACGTGCACCCAATGGCGATGACCCGGTCGACCTTTTTCTCCTTCTCCAGGAGGGATTGAAGTTTTTTGGGCACATAATCTTGGCAATCGAAAGTCTTGTCTCGCGCCGAAATGTAAAGCTCATCGCTCCATCTTTGGAGCCTTTCCTCCCAGTAAAGAAGATAATTTGCCTTGACATCGAGAAGCGTGATTACCCGGTTGCCCGCTTTTTTTAAGGCCCGGACGATGGGATGGATAGCTCCAATCCCAAAACATCCTCCCGCACAGAGCACTGTCCCGAAATTCCTTATCTCAGACGGACGGCCCAAAGGTCCGACAAAGACGGGAATTTCATCTCCATCCTGAAGAAGGGAAAGCTTCTCGGTCGAGGTACCGACAATCATAAAAACTGAGGTAACAGACCCCAGCGCCTCATCCCAGTCGGCAATGGTTAACGGAATCCTCTCCCCTCTTTCATCGGGCATAAGGATGACAAACTGCCCCGGCTGGCACTTGCGCGCGACCTCGGGCGCCTCGACTTCAAGGAGATGGATGTTAGGAACCAAACGTTCTCGGCGGAGTATTTTGGCCATTATCTTTCTCTCTTTGTCCTCAGCCGGCGAAGACCTTTGCTCTCGTCGAGCAAGTTCAGGCTCCGGTAATGCTCCTTTGCTTGACCGAGTTCCTCCTCTTCAGGCTCTCTTCTCTGAGAGGGCGACAATATCCCGTAATCCTTCGTCAAAAAAACCCTGGCCTGGCTTTTTTTCTCGCCGAGGAAGCCAGATTTCCCTTTTTTCTGGAATCGGGAAGAGACTGCCTCGAAAGGAGGCCGGAGCTGGCTGATTTCATCGCTAACTTCGGCGACATTGTGGAAATTAAAATTTTTTGTCCCGAGGCGCTCAGCCAGACTGGAGATAATCCACCAATCTGGTCGGGACTGCCCGATGGGTTCAATCACTCTTTTGAACTTCTGAATCCTTCCCTCAGCGTTGATGAAAGTGCCGCTGACCTCGGCAAAAGTCGCCGCCGGAAGAACGGCGTCAGCTCGTCGGGCATTCTCGCTCCAGTAGCAATCCTGGATGATGATAAATTCCGCCGCTGCATCAGGCAGGGGCGGGAGCGGGCCAGCAAGGTAAAGGCTCCGGAATTCTCCGGCTCTGGCCCGATGATATATTTCATCCACAAAAACAACCTTCCCCGGCGACGGAATTTGGAACTCCAGGCAGGCTCTTTCGTTGATCTCAGAAGCGAGGGGAAGGAACCGCCCTCCTGTAATCAGGGCTAAGTTCCATAAGGAACCGATATAAGAATGCGCGGCAGATGACCGGAAAGCCAAAGGACCGACCAAGAAAACTGTTTCTCGACTGTCGATGAGGAGTCGGGCCGCTGTTTCAAGCATCTGGAAATCGATCACCTCTGCTTTTGGCAAAGCGGCGTTCTTTTTAGCTAAAGCTGCCCGCCATTGTTCATACCCAGGAGCATCGGGAAAAGGGTTTCGAGGTCTCATCTCGATGATGAGCTGCGAAAGGCGATCGATGAGAGCAAATTCTCTTCCCCGCTCTCCCGCCAAAACAAACGAGGCATGCCGGTCCAGACTGGAGTTTTGTCCGTTGAGGACAATGAGCTTTGCTCCGCGGCGGAGGGCTCGATAGACTTCAAGCCAGAGAACAGGGTGGGATATAGCCAAGTCTGCTTCGGCAACGACAATGACCTGGGCTCTGGCCAGGGAGCTCATCTCGAAATTCAGCTCCAGCTCTCCGCCCACTTCTTGAAACTCCTGCCAGAAAGTGGCCAAGGAGGAACCTGTTTCAAGATAAGCAATATTTTCTGTTCCCAGCACATCTCGCGAGAATCTGTCCAGAACATGAAGGTCTTCTAAAGAAACCTGAGGCGAGCCGACGATAGCAATCTCCTTGCCCGAGTACTTTCCAAGCTTTTGGGCCACGAAATCCAGTGCCTTTTCCCATGTAGTTTCCTCCAGCTGGCCGTTATGCCGAATCAGAGGATGATGAATCCTTTTTTGGCTGTACACAACCTCGCGAATAAGGAATCGGCCTTTGACACAGACCTGACCGCGGTTGAAAGAGAGCGGATCACCGGCCTTGCTGCTGAGAATACGGCCGTCTCTTAGGTTAACCTTAAGCTCGCAGCCAAGGCTGCAAAGAGGGCAGATTGTCTTCAACTCTTCTACGGGCTGAAGCTCTCCTCTGACGGCCCGCTCGGTCAATGCGCCTGTCGGACAGACATCAACACAGGCGCCGCAAAACTGGCAGCCCGACTCCAGAAGCGGGCGGTCAAAGGCCGTCCCCACAACCGCCTGGGAGCCCCGGAAAACAAAGGAGATGGCCGACGCGCCTCTGACCTCGTTGCACACCCGCACACACCGGCCACAAAGGATGCAGAGGTTATAATTGCGGTCGAAGAAGGGGTCATCCCGCCGGACCTCAAAGTCACGATAGAGGGCGGGAAAATTGACTCTGTCAATCTTTAGGGCTTCGACCACCTCCTGGAGCTGGCATTGGCCGTTTTTCGGACAAAGCACACAGCCTGTCACCTCTCCAACTTTTCGGATGGTGGACTTATAATCGTCGCAGTTCTTCTTCTCAGAGCAAATAAGGCAAGCATGGGGATGTTCAGAAAGGATAAGCTCAAGGACCTGGCGGCGCATCTCTTGAAGCTCGGGTGTCTCGGTCAAGACCTCCATGCCCTCTTCGGCAAACGTAGAACACGCCGGCGGAAAACCTCTTCGGCCCTTGACCTCCACTAAGCAAAGACGACAGCCTCCGAAGGGAGCCAAGGCTGGATGGTCGCAAAGAGAGGGAATGGATATTTTGTTTTCTCTTGCTATCTCCAGCAAAGTCTTCTTTCCATCGACTTCCACCTGGCGACCGTTGATTGTGATTTTCATCTCAAGCTTTCCTTTTCTGCTCTCGATGGAGAATTCTATCCCTCTTTTTTCCCGTATATTTAGATACAGCCTTTATTTTGGGCGGACAAACTTCAAAGCACGCTCCGCATTTAATGCACAAAGCCTGGTCAATGACATGCACTTTCTTCCTCTCTCCGGCGATGGCGCTAACTGGACAGCCCTTCTTGCAAAGCAAACAGCCAACGCATTTTTCCGGCTCAATGAAATAAACAAGCAGGTCCTTGCAAACCAGCGCCGGACAACTTTTTTCCCTGATGTGGGCTTCATATTCCTGACGAAAATAGCGGAGGGTGGTAAGCACAGGGTTAGGAGCTGTTTGGCCAAGACCACAAAGCGACGCTTTCTTGACGGTGGAGGCCAGCTCTTCGAGTTGGGCGAGGTCTTCTTCCCTGCCCTGGCCCCGGGTGATTCGAGTAAGGACCTCGTGCATCTGCCTGGTTCCCACGCGGCAAGGAACGCATTTGCCGCAGGATTCTTCCTGGGTAAAATGGAGGAAATACCGGGCGACATCCACCATGCACGTGCCTTCATCCATAACAATCATGCCGCCCGAACCCATGATCGATCCTGCCTTGGTCAGGGTATCGTAGTCAATCGGCAGGTCAAGTTTTTCGGCCGGGATGCACCCGCCCGAAGGCCCGCCGGTCTGGACAGCCTTGAACTTCTTCCCGTCTTTAATCCCCCCGCCGACGTCATAGATGATCTCGCGGAGCTTGATTCCCATCGGAACTTCGACCAGCCCCGTGTTGTTGATCTTCCCCACCAGCGAGAAAATCTTGGTTCCTTTGCTCCCGGCTGTTCCGACCTGGCTGTACCAGTCAGCACCACGGTTGATGATGAGGGGAACGTTGGCCCACGTTTCGACGTTGTTGATGTTCGTCGGTTTCCCCCACAGTCCTTCTTGAGCGGGAAAAGGCGGCCGTTGCCTGGGAAAAGCCCGCCGGCCTTCGATTGAAGCCATGAGCGAGGTTTCTTCCCCCGAGACAAAGGCACCCGCCCCTTCCACAACGTTAATGTCGAAGTGAAATTCAGAGCCAAGGATTCTGCCACCAAGCAAGCCGCAAGCTCGAGCCTGGTCGAGAGCGATCCGCACATGTTTCACGGCCAGCGGATACTCAGTCCGGACATAAATATAGCCCTCGCTTGCCCCAATCGCATAGGCACCGATGACCATGCCCTCGAGAATGGAGTGGGGATTCCCCTCGAGGAGGCTGCGGTCCATGTAAGCGCCTGGGTCTCCCTCATCCGCGTTGCAAATGATGTATTTCTGGTCAGAAGGAACTTCCCGGCAAATTTGCCACTTCTTGCCAGTCGGGAATCCAGCCCCTCCTCTCCCCCGCAACCCCGAACGAGCGATTTCGGCGATGACCTCGTCGGCTGTCATGTCGAAGAGAACCTTCGCCAAGGCCTGATACCCCCCGGCCAGGATATAATCTTCAATTCTTGTTGGGTCCAGACGGAGGTTGTTTTCTGTGAGGAGGCGCATCTGCTTTTGATAGAATGGGATATCTTTTTGATAGGGGAAGCGACGGCCCGTCTTCGGGTCCTCATAGACAAGAGAGGGAATAATTCTGTTCTTTAAGAGCGTCTCTTCGACGACTCTCGGGATATCCTTGGCGGTCAGCTTCTTATAAAAAATACCGTCCGGAGAAATGATGACATTCGGCTCGAGTTCGCAGAAACCGTGACAGCCCGTAATCTTCAGTTCAAACGCTTGGCCCAGCCCCCTCTTGTCCAGTTCTTCCTCAAACGCCGCGATGACCTGAAGCGAACCACTCGCTTGACCGCAAGTGCCCGAGGAAACAACGATTGTCTTCTCATAAGCTGGCCGCGTCTGAAGGAGGGACGCTTTCCACTCTTCAAGCCCTGAAGGATGGGTTATTCTCTTCATCGTCATCTCATTCCGAAAGCTTACATCCGCCAAGAATAGATTCGACCTTCTGAAGGTTGACGTGAGAATGGTATTCACCGTCAACAACGACCACCGGTCCAATGGCACAGCAGCCCAGACAGTTGACAGTTTCCAGCGTGAACTTTCCGTCTGGCGTCGTCCGACCTGCCCGAACGCCGAGCTTTCTCTCCATCTCCTCGACAATTTGCACCCCACCGCGAACGTGGCAGGCGGTGCCAAGGCAGACGGTTACCAGATGCTGGCCTCTCGGCTGGAGGCTGAAAGCTTTGTAGAAGGTAAGCACCCCAAATATCTCGCTCGGGCTTATTTTCAGACGCCGGCTAATCGCAGCAACAGCCTCCGGAGAGATGTAGCCAAACGTGGACTGAACACGATGCAAAATATGGATAAGGTCTTTCTGTTGGCCGGGAAATTCCCCGAGGATTTTTTCTATTTCCACCATTCCCTCAAAACCCTTCAACAAGGAAACTGTTCTTTGTATTCAAGGCCGAATCGCTCGGCGATGTTTTTTTTCGTGATATGGCCGCGGCACATGTAGACGCCTCGGGCGAGCGACTTGTCTTTCTTTAGCGCTTCGTCAATGCCATAGTCCCCAATCTCATGGAGATAGCGAACGACCAGGTTGGAGAGCACCTTGGTCGAGGTTCGACTGACTGAGGAGGTGATGTTGGGCACACAATAGTGGATAATGCCCTCATCCGTGTAGACGGGATGCTCGAGTGTTGTCGGCCGACTTGTTTCGATGCACCCGCCGTGGTCGATGGCCAAATCGATGATGACCGAGCCCGGCCGCATGGTCTTGACCATCTCCCGGGTAATCATGATTGGAGCACGCTCGCCAGGCCGGAGAACAGCACCGATCAAAACATCCGCCACTCTGGTCATTCGCGTCAAGTTGTACTTGCTGGCCATCAAGGTGATGACCCGGCCGGCGGTCATCTCTTCTATCCGGCGGAGCCTTTCCATGTTGTGGCCGAGGACGATGGTATGCGCTCCTGCACCAAGGAGGGCCCGAGTGGCACTCCGGGCAAGGACCCCGCTGCCGATAACTACGACTGTTGCCGGGGGGACGCTCACCACGCCGCCTATAATCATCCCTCGCCCTCCCTGGTTGGTCTGGAGATAGTGGCCGGCGATAACCAGGCACATCTGACCAGCGATTTCGCCGAGATTCTCATAAAAAGGCAGAAGCTCGTCTTCTTCCTGGATGATTTCATAACCAATCATGATGACATTCTTCTTCAGAAGCTCCTCGACGATTGCCTTCCGGGCTATGGCGAGGTGATGAAAGCCAATCAGAATCTGGTCTGGTTTGACCAACTGGCACTCCTCCTGACTGAGCGGCGATATGTTGAGCACCACATCCGAACGACCAAAAACTTCTTCCTTGGTGAAGACAATGTTTGCCCCCTGGGCTGTATATTCCTCGTTGGAATATCCGGCCCTCAGTCCCGCCCCCGCTTGAACATAAACTTTGTGTCCCTTCTCAGTGAGAAAAGAAACTCCGCTCGGGTTGAGACCGGCTCTGTTTTCAATCTTTGAACTTTCGTTGATTACACCGATGTTCATCTCCTCCTCCAAAAAGACAGACTATATTACCAGAATCATTTTCCTAGGACAACACGACCTTTGTTCAATTTAACGCTGGTAAACCATCTTGCCGCCGACGAGGGTAATCATCACCCGAACGCCGCTGAGTTCCTCTGCCGGAATCTGGAAAATATTCCGGTCGAGGACGACAAGGTCAGCCAGTTTCCCGACCTCGAGAGAACCCTTCCGGTCTTCGGCAAACTCTGCGTAGGCCCCGTTCAAAGTGTAGCCGCGAAGAGCTTCCTCGAGGGTGATTTTCTGTTCGGGAAACCATCCCTCTGGATTCCGGCCGTCGATGGTTCGCCGGGTGACGGCAGCGTAGATTCCGGTGAGGGGTTCGAGTGGAGCAACAGTCCAATCCGACCCACAGGCAAGCATTACTCCTGCGTCAAGAAGCGACCGGAAAGCATACGTGGTCCGGCATCTTTCCCGGCCAATTCTCGCCTCCGCCCATCGACCATCGTCGATGGCATGATAGGGCTGAACAGAAGCGATAATCCCCAGCCTTCCCATGCGCCCTATATCTTCTGGCCGCAGGTGCTGAGCGTGCTCGACACGCCAGCGCCTGTCGCGCGGTCCGTGGCTGAGAATGGCTCGCTCATAAATATCCAGAAGGATGGCATTCGCTTTGTCCCCAATCGCGTGGATGGCAAGTTGAAGACCGGCCTCATCAGCAGCCGCAACTCTCTTCTCCATGATTCCTTCTGGAAACATCTGGCCGTGGAGCAACCCTGTGAGCTGGAGGTTGTCGGTATACGGGTCAAAGAAAAGGGCCGTCGAAGAGCCAAGCGAGCCATCGACAAACCCTTTGAGACCGCCGATTTTCAGGTATTCATTTCCGAAGGGCGTCTTCAACCGAAGCCGAGCGAGGACATCGACTTCCGTCACCGGAATGTAGAGGAAGATGCGGCAGGTGAGTTTTCCTTCTTTCCAGAGGGCCTGATAGACCTCGAAATTCTCGGCATTTCCCATGTCATGAACTGAGGTCACACCGCACTCTGCGGCGTGACGGAGCGCTGCTTGGGCGGCTTTTATTTTTGCTTCTTCAGAGGGCTCTGGGATAACTTTGGCCAGAAGGTCAATGGCGGCATCCTTCAGGATTCCAGTTGGCTCGCCGGTCTGAGGGTCTTTAAGGATCTCCCCGCCGGGTGGCGGCTGGGTCTTCCGGGTAATGCCAGCCAGACGAAGGGCAAGGCTGTTTGCCAGAACCATGTGGCCATCATACCGGTTAACGCAGACAGGATTGTCTGGAGTGACAGGGTCAATCCATTCCCGGCGCGGCAACTCCGGGGGGTCAAATTGTTGGTCATCCCAGTCGCCATTGAGAATCCATTCACCCGGACCTAATTCCCTCGCTTTCTGCCCAATCCGGCTGACAAACTCCTGACGGCTCGTCGCCTCGCGCAAGTGGATCCTGAGGAGAGAAAAACCTCCGTCCAGAAAATGGGTGTGGCTGTCGATGAACCCAGGAAGGACAAGCTTTCCCGCCAGGTCGATCTTCCTCGTTTTTGAACCGACGAGCTTTTTTATCTCCCGGTTCTTCCCGATGGCCCAGACTTCCTCCCCCCGAATAGCCACTGCTTCCGCCCAAGCCATCCTCGGAGAACCGGTCCAGATTACTCCATTCATCAGGACAAGGTCAGCCATTCCCTCCCTCCGAGCGCATCCAGGGAACAAAAAAAATAAGAAAAGCAACCCCATAAGCCAAATTCTTTGGCGGTCCATTTTTTCCCCCATCCGGCAGGTCGGTTTTCTTTCTTCTCGCCCGCACCTCTGCCGTCCAAATATGGCCGTCGATCATAGTTTTATCTTCATCAGGTCTTCAGGTATGACCAGCCGACCTCGAAAGTGCGCCTGAATTTCTTTTTTGATGTCGGTCGAGGAAAACTTCACCTCGCCCAGAAAATGGACGGGAACAAGGAAGCGGATACCGACCTCCTGGCATTTCTTCCCCAGGTCGAGCGAATTCGTGTGCATCCGGAAAAGGTCAGGATACTGCCTGAAGACCCACGACGGAGCGCTGCAATCATGAACGAGGCAAGCCGCGCCCCGTGCCTTTTCAAAAAGCGGGGCATGAAGCGGCGTGTCGCCAGAAATCAGGATTTTCTTTTTTTCTTTTTCCAGATGAAAAAGATAGGCCAGAGACGACCGATGATGAGGAACACGAACCGGCATCACTGTCCAGGATTCGGAAAGGGAGTATTCCCGTTCGGGGATGAGGGGCTTGAATCTAACTCTGGTTCTGACATCCTTTCCCCTCAACTGGAAGAGGTCAAGGAGACGCCGGCCCAATTGGACAGTTGCCTCAGAACCAAAAAGAAAAACCTCCCCTTCTTCCAGCATCAGGCTGTGGATAAGGGAAGGCCAGCCATAAACATGGTCGGGATGAACATGGGTAAGGAAGACTTTATTCAGCCGCCGGAAGTCAACTTTAAGCTTGTGGAGCTTTTGGACAATGGATCCCGGGCAATCCACAAGAACCATTGTCTCCCGGTCGCGCAAAAGGAAAGAAGTGTTGTCCCTTTCGAGTGTGGCGACCGAGCCGCCCGTCCCGATAAAGATAATCTCGACCAAGAGTCCCTCGAACTTCGATAGATATATAATATTTTCCTAAAAATCAATATCCGAGGACAGAACCTTGGCCCATGTTTGCAGATAAAATCAGCCGATGGCTCCTGCCGCCGCTCACCCTGGCCAGCCTCAGGGCTGGAATTCGGCCGCCCATCTGCCTCAAGAGGAAACTCGCAATCAAGTTTTCTTATCGGAAAATTTGGTATTTTTAGCCGAAGAGAATTTCTTCCCCCCAAATTTGGTCAAAGTTGACAGGAAAAAAGAGTTTCGCTAAAAAGAAAAAGTTGGTCTCTCTTGTGTCTTGTGAGGAGGCTCTATGATCAACGCGACTCAAATCCGCAAAGGAATGATCATCAAGCTCGAGGGAAATCTCTACAAGGTGCTGGAATCTATCCATATTACGCCTGGACGGTGGAAAGCGATGGTCCAGACAAAGCTGAGGAATCTCAAGGATCAAAGTCTCCTCGATTACCGCTTCCGCTCGGAAGACCGAGTCGAGCAGGCATTCCTCGAAGAGGTGGAAATGGAATTCCTTTTCCGGAGCGGCGAGGATGCGGTCTTCATGAACCTCGAAAACTACGAACAAATTCGCCTCTCCTCGGATGTCCTCGGCGATGCGGTCAAATACCTGGTTCCGAATATCGTCTTCACGATTGAGATGCACGAAGGAAAGCCGGTTGGAGTCCGGCCACCCCTGACCGTAGACCTCAAGGTGGTCAAAACCGAGCCCTACCTCAAGGGGGCTACCCAATCCGCCAGCAGCAAACCAGCTACCATGGAAACCGGGCTTGTCGTAACTGTTCCCCAATTCATCAAGGAAGGCGACATCGTCCGCATCGACACCCGGGAAGACAAGTATGTCGAACGGGCTAAGAGCGCTTAGCTTATTCCGCTGCCCTTAGAATGTTTGTCGGAAAACGCCAATATTGCCGTGGCGGTCGGTGACCCTGACAGTGATGAGATTATCAGCCCCGGCGGGAAGCGCAATCTTGAACTTAAAGCTTTCTTGCCTGGAATCGCAGATTCCATCAACGGGGAATACCACCCGCCACTCTTGTGGCCGGATGAGGAACTCCGCTTTCTCGATCAACGAAAAAGAATCCTCGGCCAGGAAAGAAACTTCAACATTGTTCCCGCTTCTGACCGCTGAAAAATTCTTGATCACGGGCAAAGAGTTATCGATGACCAAGGGAAGACTTATCTTTTCTCCTTTAAGCTCAGTGCCAAGGGGGTTCGAAACGAGGTCAGAAGCTTCAACCTTGACGAAATAGGTTCCGTCCGGAAAGGACAAAGTATCAAACGCCAGAAGAGAATCTCTCCATCCCTCTTTGAGAAGACGCCAGCGGGATTCTTCTTCTTTCCTCATATATATAGAATAAGTAAGGTCATCTTCGTTCTCGTCTTCCGCTTCCCAGATTATAGTCTGGTAACCCTTTCTCTCAACCTTCTTGGCTACAACCAGCGATTTCGCCTCTTCTTTTTTACCCGGCTGTTTCAAATCCGGACCGCTAACCCCCCAGATAACTTCCTCCTGTTCAAGAGGTTTGAGGTAGACTTCATTGGGAGCAAGAAGCTCAAGCCTCTTGACAACAGGAGCCAGGTTGGCCTGAAGGTAATATAGAGCAACCCGTCCCAGAGATGGGGAAACCTGGCCGGACTGGGTTTTTAAGAGGACCCTGAGCTGGAGATAGCGAGCCCTGGGGCTAAGGATTTGCTCCTCCCTTTTTTGATAAGGAGGGGACCATTCACTCCACATGCTGTTCGGCTCGAAAGAATTTCCCGTGCGCGTCTGGAGCTGGAGTGTGGTCCCGGCCGGCACCTCTCCCTCAAACTCAAGCCGTCCCCAGGCAGAAATCGTTCTTGCGTCGAGAATGTGGCTCGTGTACTCGCCGCTAAACCGTAGCTCTGGGGAGATGACGGTCAGGCTCGAAGGGTTGTTGGAGAGAAGATAAATTTTCCCCTCAGCAGGGATGAGCGCATATCTCTGCTCGGAGCTTCCCTGGAGAAGAAGGGATGTCTTTTCTTCTCTGTCGATCGCATAAACCCTCCCTCTGTTGCCTGTTCCGAAAAGGAGCCTTTTTTGTCCTTCGTCCCAAAAAAGGGAATAGACAATCTCCTCGCTCGATTCCCAGAGCTTTTTTGCGACTCCATCGGGAGAAATCCGGAAAACTGCACCTGGCTCTTTAGGAGCCGCAACCGGAGTCGGAATCGCTGGTTTGGGAGCGGCCGCACTCACCGTCACCGTCACCTCAGTAGAAATTCTCGCCGCAGCCTCATCCGGCTCTTCTTTCTTCATCCTCGAAGGCGAGCCACCGGCGGCAACATAAACTCGACCCTCCTGGTCTAAGGCCAAACTCCGAACCTCCTCATGAGGCGATTCAAACAGGACAGAAGCCCGCCCTTCAGGATTGATCTGATAGAGAACGCCAACCCCACCACTCCCGGCGAGGTAGCCGCCCTTTCCGTCTTTGGTCAAGCAAAGGACATGGTTTTCTTCAGCCTTAAGGATTAACTGACCGTCACCTTTGGGGCTAATTTTATAAACGCCGCCACTCTCTCCGACCGCGGCCAGCAGAAACCCAGCCTCGTCAAACAGCAGGTCCCAGATGTACTTCTCGCCCGGGTTGAAGAAGACCTCCCCCTGATTCTTGGCCGTAATTTTGTAGATTTTGCCGTTGGGCGATGTTCCCGCATAGAGCGTGCCCTGGCTGTCCAGAATCAAGCAAGTGACATCCATCTCGGCCGCTTGAAAATAGAGCTCGAACTTGCCCTCCTTTGATTGACGATAAATTTTTCCGTTGTGGCCAGTGCCCAGAAAGGCGACTCCGTCAGCCTTCCGGACAAAAGAAAGATAAAAGTCCTCGGCCGGTGCTTCGATCTTGTCCTCGCGAGGGGCCAAGGTGAGCAAGCCTTCCGAAGAGACAGAGATGCCTTCCAGTTTTCCCTGGAGATAATCTTCCCGGCGTCGCAGTTCCCACTTGCGGGGGACCACCGCTTCAAGGGCAAGGCTTAATCCTACTATTCCTATAATAATAATCGAAATTTTCTTCATCGCTCTCTCCTAACTCTTGACCTTGACGGGAATCGAAGCCATGCCCCGAAAAACATAAGGAATGGGTAGCTGGTATTCCCGCAGGGTGGACCTGGTGAGCTCGGTCGGCGCCGAGGCCGAAGCCCGGGGCGAAGAAAACATGGACTTCAAAGACGGTGGCAGGTTCGGCAACTCCTCTCCTTTGAGGAAAAGCCCGGGCTTGGAGGCGAGCATCTTGAAATAAATGCGGTTGTTCTTTCGCAAATTATTGAGGAGCCGGATGAGCTGGGCCAGGTTGCGGGGCGTGAAATCCTGGCTGCGGTAGAGGTTCGTCTCCAGCTGGTGCATAGAAACAGCGTCAGCGATAATGAGTTGAAATTCCGAACCGGCAGCAAGCGGCGGAGCCTCGAGCTCTACTGTCTCCTGGACAGTCTGGCCGCCAAAAGTCCGGTAGAAAACCCGGACCTGGATTCTTTCGCCCGGCTTGGCCTCGTACTTGTCCAGCCAGACTCTCTCTAAATAAGATAATTTAACTTCTTCTTTGGGCCGGACAGAGAGGTCGATGCGGTGGATTCCGACATCCTCAAATTCGTTGTTGGCGATATAATAGACCACCGCTGTGAGTAGGCTTGAAAAGCCGGTCACGGCGGTATCGAAATTTCCGGAAAAAAGGTCTTCCAAGCGGACATTGGCCCCGTTTTCGAGATAAATGTCGCCTCCCGCTTCAACAGAAAGGTTTCCGTGGGAGCGAAGCTCGCTCGAAAGCAGGGAGCTCAGAGTTAAATTGACTAAGAGGGGGCTCAGGATTTTATCGTTGACAAGTTCAAGTTTGAACTGTTTGACTCCTCCTCCCGGTTCAACCAGCCGGACATTGAGGGGAATGAGCTTTGGCATCCGGCCAAATTCGCCGAATGTACCCGAAACTCTGTCTTGAGTGAAAGAACCGATCCGGGGACCGATCGAGGAAAGCTTGAAAGATGCCTCAAGGCTGGGTACGACGGCAAGGATGTTCGCCCTGGCCATACCATAATCTACTGGGCCTAGATTATAGAGGGGGTGCCCGAAGGCATAAACCTTGTTCCCCTCTACATAGGTCACTGTACCAAGGGCCGCTACGTTGAGGTCTCCTCCTACAAGCTGAACGGCCACTGGGTCGCCTTCGCGCAAAGGAGGGCTCGAAATGGCCGCTTTGTCCGGAACCTGAGCGGCCGTTCCTGAAACCATCGGAACAAACCCTAGCCTTGAAAAGATTGGCCTCGCTCGATCGACGGCTTGGGCGGAAAAACCAGCAAAAATTAACGGCACGCCGATGGGGTTGAAGAGTTGACCTGGTGGGCCCTCTCTCGCCCGGGAAGAAAAAACACCGCTTGCCACCTCCAGTAGGTCATCAACGGTCAGGGTGCTTCGAAAAGGCCCGCTCATGGGCAACGAAGGCCTGGGTTCGCTCCTTTCGCCAGCCAGGTTTAACATTTCTTGGATGGGAGTGAGACCAGCTATAGCCTCTTTGGCAAAAGGGAAAGCATAAGCGACGGCACCCACCAGCTTGCCCTCGATATAAACAGGACTTCCGCTCATGCCCTGGATAACGCCGGTCTGGTCTAAGCCCTGTCCAGAAAGCCGCGCCAGGATGATGTTCTTTTTTGGCTGCACGTTCTCGATGACACCCAGGATTTCCACATCAAAGTCTTCTATCGAACTACCAAGAAAGACACTTTTGCCTTTTCCTTTGAGGCCCGGTTTGACCAGCTCTAAAGGAAAGATGAGCGAAGAGGCGCGAGCCGGAATCCAAATCAAAAGAATTGACACACCAAGCCAACGAATGTGCTTAATAGTCTTTCTCCCCTGACAGAAGCTTCATTTTAATCTCCAGGCTCGAATACCATCTCTCCTCTTTGGCCAAATCCTTATGCTCTTGATTTTGGAGAAAACCAACCAGCGGGAGAAGGGACCTCGAGCGCTCGGGACTAAAGAACGGGTGGAGTTTTTTTATCAACAAATCGGGGCAGCTGTTGAGGGTTTGACCGTGACCTGCGGTTTTCATAAAATTAATAAAAATGCGAGTTTTCCTTACCGGGGCAACCGGCTTCATCGGGAATCATCTCGTCAACCTGTTGCTGGCTCGGGGAATGGAAATATACTCTTTAGTCCGCAACCCGGCCAAAGCGAGCTGGGCCGATAGAAAAGGAGTCCATCTTTTGACCGGAGACATCTTCCGTATTCCTGCTCTTCCCTCTGGGGTCGACATCGTCTATCATCTCGCCGGCAAAACCAAAGCTCACCATGCAAGTGATTATTATACTGTAAATAAAGATGGAACGGCAAGCCTCTTCCGGGCTCTTGAGGCAGCCGGCGTCCGGCCACGCCGAGTGGTTCACCTGAGCAGCCTTGCTGCGGCGGGCCCCTCCCACTCCGATTCCGGGGTCCGCGAAAGCGACCCGCCTCGGCCGGTAACGCCCTACGGCCGGAGCAAACTCCAAGCCGAAGAAATCGCGCTCCATTACAAAAATCGGTTTCCTGTGGTCATCGTCAGAGCATGCGCTATTTACGGCCCCGGTGACACCGATTGGCTCGATTTTTTCAGGTGGGTCAACCGGGGAATCCTCCCCCGGGTCCAGGCCAGGAAGCTGGTCAGTATATGCTACGTCAAGGACCTGGTCGAGGCGCTTGAACTCTGCGGAACCAAGGACCTTGCCAGCGGCGAAATCATCAACATCGCCGACCCTCGCCCTTATACGTGGGAAGAGCTGGGGATCGCAGCCGGCCGGGCTCTCGGCAAAAGGCTCCGCAGAATCACCCTGCCGATGGCCTTTTTTTATCTCGCCGCTGCTCTCTCCGAGATGCAGAGCCGTGTCAGGGGCAAGCCAGGAATTTTCAGCCGTGATAAGTACATCGACCTCAAACAGCCAGGCTGGGTGGCCAACGTTGATAAAGCGCGCCAGCTTCTTTCTTTTGAGACCCGCTTCGACCTTGATACCGGCCTCCAGGAAACAATGGCCTGGTACAGGGAGAAGAACTTCCTCTAACCCTTAGCGCCCATTTCTCCTGTTATTTTTTGATTCTTGCTGCGCCGACGCCAAAAGGAACAAAAAACTTTGCCGTTCCTTTGAGGCACCAGCTTTCTTTCTTGGAACGGGCAAAATACTTGACCCTTCCCTCCAGAATATAACTTCCCCTTTTTGCATCTAAGCTTACGGTGAAAGGAATTTTAAGCGGCTTATCCAGGCTCAGGGATTTTTCTCCGTCCTTGTCGGCGACCTCAACCTCCAGGTCGGTTGCCGTAAAAAAGTTCTTCGGGAAAACAAGGGCCGGGCACGGCTGGAATTCAATAATAAAATCGGGATAAGGGCTGATCGATACTCCCTCCCGGATGGTCATCTTAAGGACAACCTCTCCTTCCTGGCCTCGTGCCAGACGTCTTGGCACAGCCAAAGCTTCAATCTTAAGGATGTCTTCCTGGGCGGATAGGTGGGAATTCACCTCCAGTGAGCCCAGGATAACGATGGCTAGAAAAAATATTCGCCGGCCTCGACCTGTGCCAACCATTTGATTTTATCTTACCTTCAGACTCAAACCCAGTCAACACGCTGATCATTTTTTCAAAAAAGAGTTTATTTTTGAAAAATCTTTGGCTATAATTACACGGATTTTTGATGAGCATGAGAGCTATTATTACCGGTACCGGTCATTACGTCCCGCCGCGGGTGGTTACCAACTTTGACCTGGAGAAGTTGATGAACACTTCGGACGAGTGGATCCGCCAGAGGTCGGGGATTATCGAAAGAAGACATGTCGAGCCGGGCACGTTCACATCCGACCTGGCTTATGAAGCCGCGATCCGGGCAATCGATAACGCTGGCATCGACAAATCTGAAATCGAGTTCATCATTGCTGCCACTCTTTCCCCTGACCATTACTTCCCAGGGATCGGCGTCAAAATACAAGCCCGACTTGGCCTAAGGCCCATCGGCGCCCTCGACGTTCGCAACCAGTGTTCGGGTTTCATTTATGCTCTCTCGGTAGCGGACCAGTATATTCGGACAGGACAATACAAGAAGATTCTCGTCATCGGCGCTGAAATTCAATCGACCAACCTCGATTACTCGGACGAAGGCCGGGATATGGCCGTTCTCTTCGGTGACGGAGCCGGGGCCGTTGTTGTCGAGCCAAACCCAGCAGACGACGGCCGGGGTATCCTTTCAACTCATCTCTTTGCCGATGGCCGCTACGTCCAGGATTTATGGATGGAAAAACCGAGTCCGGTGGACAAGCCGGTTGTGACCGAAGAGCTTGTCCGGGCCAAGAAATTCTTTCCTCGCATGGAAGGAAAAAACGTTTTCAAGAACGCCTCAGAAAGGATGCCGGAAGCAGTTCGAGTGGCTCTCCAGCATAACGGACTTACTGTCGATGATATCTCGCTCCTGATTCCGCATCAAGCCAACGACCGAATTAGTCAGATGGTCGCTCATGGTTTGCGTCTCCCTCTTGAGCGCGTCATGCGCAACATTGACCGCTACGGCAACACGACCGCCGCTTCCATTCCCATTGCCCTGGACGAAGCAGTCCGTCAGGGAAGAATTAAAAAGGGAGACCTCGTCGCGCTGACGGCATTCGGGTCTGGTTACACCTGGGCTTCTGCCCTCATCCGGTGGTAAAAGAGAAGTCTTCGTCAATTGCCGAGATGACAAAAGAAAAAAAATACTTGAAATGGTCGATCGACAAGCACCTTGGTTTGATGAGAGTTAACTATCGGCGATTTAAGGTAGAGAGAGAATGCGCTTGGATTTAATTTTCTCCTGTGCTAAGATTTCATAGAATTATGGCGGAGGAGAATTCTACGAAAAGGAGGCTCGCATGAGAAAAGCATTGATCCCCCTGGTCCTGCTTGTCTTCTTCTTTTTCAGCCTTGGTTTTCTCCTCTCCCAACAGAGTCAGGAAGAAGCCAAGTTCCGGAAGACGGTGGACACTTTCTTTGATGAACTTTGGAAATTCTACCCCACGGCCGCCACGTTAGCTGGTTTCCATAAATATGACGACAAGCTTGAGGACCTCAGCTCCAAGGCGATCGAAAAACGCCACGACAGCCTGGACTCCTTTAGCCAGGAACTTGTGACCAAGGTCGATAAAACCAAGCTCTCGGCGGATACCCAAATCGATTATGAAATGATGATGGATGCCATTGATTTGGAGTTGATGCGCCATGAGAACTTGATCCCCTGGGAATACAACCCAATTTTTTATAATGAAATTTTCTTCCATAGCATCCGCACTCTCCTCACCAGGGAATTTGCCCCTCTGGATGCTCGGCTCAAGAGTGCTATTGAAAGAGCCAAGCAGTTGCCGGCTCTCGTCAAGCAAGCCAAGGAAAATTTGAAGACTCCGCCGCAGATTTTTACTGAAACAGCCATCAAGCAGTTTGCAGGAATCCTCAATCTCTACCAGCAAGAAATACCCTCTCTTGTCGAACCTGCTCCAGCGGATTTGAAAGCCAGATTCCAGACAGAGCTGGCCAAGGCCATCGCAGCCCTTCAGGATTATCAAGCTTTTCTCCAGAACCAGCTCTTGCCCAAGTCGACAGGAAACTTCCGCCTCGGCGACCAGGTCCATGTCCGCTTGATGCGGCTGACCAGCCAGAACAGCATTCCTTTCGATGAACTCATCGCGCGGGCGAAAGCAGACTACAACAACATCCGGAGAGAAATGTTTCTGGTCTGCATCCCCTTCTTCAAAATCATGTATCCCCATATCAACCTCGACCAGCTGGGAACTCAGCGCAGCCAGGATGAGGTATGGAACATCGCTATCCAGGGGGTTCTGGATAAAATCAAGACCGAGCACGCGACCAAAGAGACTTACCTTGACCAAGTCAGGAAATCAGCCGAGGTCATATCAGCTTTCATCAAAGAAAAAAACCTCATCGAAGTTCCCGAAGTCAAGCTCCCGGTGGAGCCGATGCCACTGGCGGAACGCGGTCTTGCCTGGAGCCGCATCCTGACTCCAGGACCTTACGAAACCATAGACCAGTACACGGCTCAAGTCACGCCGATCCCAGAGGACTGGCCGCCGGAAAATGTCCAATCCTTCTTTGAAGAGATGAACAATTTCTATCTCTATTCTTGGGTGACACGGAATGTTTATCCTGGTCCCTTTGTCCCCCTCTATTACCTTCAGAAACACCCTTCCTTTGTCCGCAAGATGTATCCCAACATGCCGCTCATCAAAGGCTGGCCTCTTTACGTGGAGGAAATGCTCATCTATTCTGGGTTTGGCAATTATGACCTCCGGATCCGTCTCAATCAGCTCAAGCTGCAGTTAAAGACAGTCATCGACTTCATCCTCGAGCTGAACATCCATCAGGGCGGAATGACCAAGGAACAGGCTATCCAGTACATGACAAGGGGAGGATTCCAGACTCCGATTGAGGCCGAAAGGAAATGGAATCGCATCATCCTTAAGCCTGTGGACATCACCTACGCGTATGTCGGCATCCAGGAAATCTGGGACATGGAAAAAGACTATAAAAAGCTCAAGGGCGAAGCTTTCAACCAGCGAGATTTCCTCAAGCAGCTTCTAAGTCACGGCGCCCTGCCCATCCGTCACCTCAAAACTAAATTAATGCAGTGAAGCTGGACGTAAAAGGCAAGAGGGAGCCAGCTCCTGCCTTTGACATAGCCGATTCCCATGCCCATCTGGACATGGCCGAATTCGACCCGGACAGGGATTCTGTCCTCCAACGAGCCTGGGACGGAGGTATCCGAGCTATCCTCTGTCCGGCTGACCTCACGACGCCGGGGAGTCCGGGCAAAGCGCTTCACCTCGCGCTTCATCACCCCTG
>FWPV01006475.1_pt1 | contig 22316 bp, 18 predicted proteins | sample 2228371 | NCBI WGS metagenome assembly FWPV01 (sample SAMEA103939776, study PRJEB20133) | metagenome | reverse complement strand
ACAAGCAGACGACTTGTAGACACAAGCCAACCCGCCGATGGCTCTGGGTCATCGGTCTGGCTGGCCTGGCTGTAGCCCTGGCCCTGCTCATTCTATTGTGGCTCCGGCCCCCGGCCGACGATAGCCTGAAGCTGGTGCAGGCCAGGGGCACGCTCATCGTGGCGATGGATGCGGCCTACCCGCCCTTTGCCCGCCTCAACGAACAGGGGCAGTTTGTGGGGCTGGATCCGGACCTGGCCCGGGAGCTGGCCCACCGTCTGGGCGTGGAGGCTCAGTTCGTGAACGTGGGCGTGGAGGGCCTGTTGGATGCCCTCAAGCTCTCCAAGTGCGACGTGGTCATCTCGGCGTTCCCTTACGAGTACAGCCTGACCCGCGATTTCCTGTTTAGCGAGCCGTATTTCAACGCCGGTCCCCGGCTGGCCGTGCGCGCCGGGGAGACGCGCATCCGGGGGCCGGATGACCTGGCCGGCCGGCGCGTGGCCGTGGAACTGGGTTCGGCGGCCGATGGCGCGACCCGTTCGTGGGAGGGCCGGGGCATCCAGATGGTGCGCACCATGACCCTGTCGGATACCATCCAGGCGTTGGTGCTGGGCCAGGTGGATGCGGTCGCGGGCGATCCCATCAGCCTGCGCGCGCACATCCGCGAGCGGGGCGGCATCCAGTTGGTGGGGGCCCCCCTGGCCGACGAGGAGTACGTGATCGTGCTGCGCATCCGGGAGCGCGCCCTCCGCGATGCAGTGAACGAGGCCCTGCGAGAGATGCGCGAGGACGGGACGCTGGCCCGGCTGGTGGATCGCTGGCTGTAGGATCAGAAACGGGCCAGCGCAGCCGGAGTCGCTAAGATGGCCTGCGCCTGCCGTCGCGGGCGAACAACCGCTCAGAAGCGAAAAGCCCGTTCTCTGGGGGAACGGGCTTCTCGCACGGTCAGGGTGTCGGCGTGGAGGGTGGCGCGGTGGGTGGTGGCTCCGTCGGCGGCGGCGTGGGTGGTGGCTCCGTCGGCGGCGGCGTGGGTGGCGGCTCCGTCGGCGGCGGCGTGGGTGGTGGCTCCGTCGGTGGCGGCGTGGTAGGGCTGGGTTCGGGCGACACAGTGGCGGTAGGCGGCTCCACCGTGGGCGTGGGCGTCTCTGGCTCCGGTGAGGCCGTCGGGGTGGGCGTCGTTGTAGGCGGTGTGATGGTCACCGATGGCGTGGGTGTGGGCCAGACCACGGTGCCGGTGGGCGGGCTTGTTGGTGTGGGCCAGGGCGGCACGGTGGGCGGATAGCCGGGGATGCGCAACGGCTGCCCGGCATAGATCCGCGCATCCGTCAGGCAATTGATCTGCATGAGGATGCCGACGCTGGTGCCAAACTGCCGGGCCAGGCCGCTCAACGTATCGCCCCGCCGCACGATATAGACCCAGTACCGATAGGCCGGCGGCGGGCACGGTCCCCCCGTGGGGTAGATGACCGGCGACGGATACGTGATCGGTCCGGCTGGGGAGGTGGGCCAGGCCCAGAAGGTCGCGCCGGGCGACGGAGCCGGGGGCGTCGGCGCAACGGTCTGGGGTGTGGCGGTTGGCGTCGCCGCGATGATCGGGGGAGAAGGCATGGCCGCCGGCCCGGCCGGGGTGGCCGTGGGGGGCAACGCAACGGCAAAACCACCCGGGTTCTCATAGTGCAGCAACAACACCGCGCTCACGATGGTGGCCAGCGCCGTGAACAGCAGGCCCAGGCCCACGAGCAACCCGGCCGCGATCCCTTTGAGACCCTCGTGTTCCTCTTCGAAAAACTGATCCCGGGACACCATATTTGCCCTCACACCATGTGCCCGCCGTCAAACGTCAGCGGACATCGTGGGTCGCGGACCCGCCCGGAGCACTGGCTGAGCCATCGCGTTTGACGTCTGACGTTTTACGTTTGACGTCTGACGTTTTACGTTTGACGTTTTATGCCTGACGTTTCACTTGTCTCTGGTCTTCTGCGCCATCCCATTGGCGGCCCCGGGTGCGACCGCGCTCCCGGATCTGGCGGATCGCCAGCCGGGCCAGTTCCGGCAACACGGCGCCGGGCTGCTCGCGCTCTGTCACCAGCCGGCGCAGGGGAAAGATGGCGCGCTCGTCGCCCAAAAGCCCCAGGGCTTCGACCGCCCGCTCGCGCACGTCCACGACCGGGTCCTCCAGGGCCGCGATCAGCCCCTCGATAACGGCCTGGCTAAACTCACCCCAGCGCTCGCTGGAAGGCCCCTTTCCCCCTCGACCCGCGACCATGCCCAGGGCCACGGCCGCCCGGCTGCGCACGCCGGCATCTTCGTCCTGCAACGTCCGCAGCAGGGATTCGATCACGTTCGCGCTGTCGAATTGGCCGAGTGCCTGGACCGCACCCCACTGCACGCGAGCGTCCCGGTCGGCCAGGGTATCGGTGAGCCGGGAAACCACCCGTTGATCCCCCACGCCCAGGGTGCCCAGGGCCTCCACGATCTTGCTGCGCACCAGGGCCTCGCTGTTCTTCAGGTGGGCGATCAGCGGCTCCACGGCCCGGGGATCGCCCAGCTGGCCCAGGGCTTCGGCGGCCCGACTGACCAGTCGGGGGTCTTCATCGGCCAGGCAGCCGATGAGCGGCAACATGGCCCGGCGGTCGCCCAGGCGGCTGAGCACCTCCACGGCGTTCAGGCGTACATATGGGTTCTGATCGCGCACGGCGGCCAGGAGGTATCCCAACACCTCATCCCGTGGCGCCTGACTCAGCGTCTCCACAGCCCGCCAGCGCAGGTAGGGATCATCGGCTCCGGCCGCGCGCACCAGGTCGCGGTAATACGTGGTCACCGCCGTCCAGGATTTGATCCGCTCGGCCAGCCTGGCAGGCTCGATGGGGCCGGCGATCACGGCGTGGGCGCCTTGGGCCAGCAGGCGTTCCTCCTGTTCGCGGTCCTCGCGGTCCACCAGCACCACGGCCGGTGGGGCCTCGCTGCGCTGCCGCAGCCGATCCAACAGGGCCTCTCCGGATCGGCCCAGACCACCGGGAGCGCGCATGTCCACCACCAACAAGCGCACGTCCGGTTGATTGGCGAGGCCGAGGGCCTGCCGATCATCGCGGGCCACCTGCACCGGGTATCCTTGCGCCTGCAACCGGTTGGTCAGCTCGGCGGTGAGCGATTCGTCCTGGCTGATGACCAGCACCTGCTCGACCCGTAGCAGGACCTGGTTTACCGCTGCCAGCAGGTGCTGGCGATGGAGGGGCTTGTGCACGTAGGCCACAGCCCCCAGGTGCGTCTTGTCAGTGTCATTCGCCAGCACGGACATGACGATCACCGGGATGCTGGCCGTAGCCGGATTCGTGCGCAACTGCTGAATCACGGTATAGCCATCCATCTCGGGCATAAAGAGGTCCAGGAGGATCAGGTCGGGCCGGTCCCGGCGCGCAGATTCCAGGGCCGAGGGGCCATCCGGGGCCAGCGTGACCGCATAGCCTTCTGGCTCCAGGTAATGCTTCACCAGCCGGGCGATGTCTGGCTCGTCATCCACGACGAGGATCCGGTGGGGAACACGGGCCGCGCGGGCTGCCGGTTCGGGGCCTTCCGGCGTCGGCGCGCGGGTCACTTCGGGCACCGGCGACGGTTCCGCCGCCGCGCCTCGCTTCAGCAAGCTACCCAACAACTGGGCCATGCGCGCGCAGTTGTCCTGGGCCACGCGCAGGTATTCCCGGGCCGGATCGGTGAGCGACCCGGCATCGCCGGTCAACACCAGGTCCAGATAGCCGCTGATAGAAGTCAACGGCTCGTAGAGCTGGTGGGCCAGCGCGCCGAGGGACTCGCCGTGCTGCCGCGCGCGGCGAACCTCCTCCGTGACGTCGCGGAGCATCGCCAGGTAGCCCAGGAGCGTTCCCTCGGCCGAGAGCATGGGCGACAGGTGCGCGTCCAGCACGTTGGTTTCTCGTTCCAGTTGTTGCCGCACGGACTGGAACTCTAGCAAGGGGGCGGCCTCTGGTCGCAACTCGCCGGCGGCGTCCGTCCACCCGCAGAGCGTGTGGATGTTTTGTTCCAGCAGGTCGGTGCGGTCCAGAAGGCGTTGGGCGAGATGGTTATGCCAGGTCACTGTGCCATTGGCGTCGGCGATCAGGATGCCCACTGGCAGGTTATCCAGAACAGGCCGCATCTGGTCGCTGGCGGGTCCGGCCGTTTGGGCCTGTAGCAATGCGACCAGCCGCTCCACCTGCTGCCCCAACCCCTGATAGAGGCGGGCATTGCTGATCGCTTCGGCCATGTCCTGGGCCATGGTCGCCAGATAGTCCAGCTCGTCGCGATCCAGGAGCCGCCGCCCGGGAGATGCCAGGAGCAGCACGCCCAGGAATTCGTCGGCGGCCAGCAAGGGCAGGGCCACTGCGGACCCGCCGGGTTCGGCGACCTGGAGCACCTGCTGTTGGGCCATGGCCTGCCAGGCCAGCCCTTCGTCCAGCTTGAAAGGCCGGGCGCGATAGCCCACCGTGACCTGCGGGAGCAGCGAGTTCATCCCCGCATCGAACAACAGCACCGTCGCCCCGCTAAAGGGGGGGCTGAGCGCGTCGAGAACCAGGGGCAAGGTCTGGGCCAGGCTCACCGTGAGGTCCATGCTGCTGGTCAGGCTACGTCTGACGGACAGCAAGTGTTGGAGCTGGGCCTGATGCTGCAACAGCGATTGGTTCGCCTGGTCCAATTCCCAGATTCGTTGGTCTGTCTGCTCTGTGGCGCGTTTGCGTTGCAGGCGGTCCTGGACGAGGGCCAGGGCGGCGGCGTCTGCCAGGCCCTTCACCAGCGCCAGGTCCGCCGTGTCATAGGCATTGGCCTGGGGGCTTTCCACGATCAGGCCCCCGCTCAAGCCGGCGGACGCGGGCAGCGGCACTACCAGTTGCGCGTGTCCTTCTTCGGCCAGGGGGCGGAACTCGGGCACCGCGGTCACATCCGGCAGGTAGAGCGGCTCGCCTTCGCGTATGGCCCGGGTCAGGGCGCTGCCGGCCACCCCCAAACGCCGCCAGAGCGTCTCCCGCGCCGCGGACAGGCCTCGGAATAGCTGGTGCGCCAGGCCCTCTTCCTCTTGTTCCGAAAGGACCACCAGGGTGCCGCAGGGAGAGCGCGTCGCCCGCAGGGCCTCGTCCAAGATCGTGTCCAGCGCCTCTGGGAGAGACGTGGGGGAGTGGATAGCCGCGTAGGCGGCCTGTAGGGCCTGCATCTCGTTCTGGCCGCGCTCCAGTTGCTGGCTCATGGCATGATAGGCCAGCGCCCGCTCCAGCGCCTCGGCGGCGGCGTGGGTCAGATGGGTGAGGAATTGCTGGTGGGCCTCGGTAAACGGCGTGCCCCGGATGCGGGCCAGTTCGATCACCCCCAGCAGGTTCTCGTGATAGCGCAGGGGGGCGCCCAGGAACGACGTGATCGGGACATCGGCCCATTCCGGGCGCGGCGGCAGCGGATCGTTGACCTGCGCGATCAACAATGGTTGCCGGTGCTCCACGATCCAGCGGGCCGGGCCGGCGGGCACCTCCTGGCCGGGGGCGGATCGACCATACACGCGCTCCCTGGCCCCGCGGATCCAGGTCACGTGCCCATCCGCATCCAGCAGCGAGATCTCGGCCATGTCATAGCCGATCTTGCGTTGCGCCAGCACCAGGACGGTATCCAGGATGTGTTTCAGATCCAGGCTGGACCCCAGCGCCTGGGTCACGTCCCGCAGGTCGGTGGCGCGTTGCACCTCTTGCCGGGAGGCGGCGAACACGCGGATATTTTCCAGCGCGGCGGCGATCTGCTTGACCAGGTTCTTGCAAAAGACGCGCTCCTCCGCCGTGAAGGTCTGGCCCGGTTCCTTGGCCAGGAGCAAGACGCCCAGGACGCGATTGCTGACCGCGATGGTCTGAAAGAGCGCCGGGCCGACGATGCCTCCCCGCATTTGCTGGTAGAGGGCCTTGAGCTGCGGATCGGTCTCCACCTCCTCGATCAGGACCTGGCGGTCGCGCTTGACCACGACCTCCAGCACCTTCTGGTGCGTCAAGTCAATCGGAAAGCCCTTCGACAGCCGCTCGCGCGTCAGCACGTCATAGGCGGCGACCAGTTGTACGTGCCGGGGATCGCCGGGATCGCGCAGGGCCAGGGCGCAGTGATCGGCGCGCATCGCCAGGGCGATGTTCTCCACCACCTGGTTGTACGTCAGTTGGACGTCCAGGAACGCCGTAGTCGCCTTGACCGTCTCCAGCAGGAAGAAGAGGTCTCGCACCTGCCGTTGCGATTCCTGGCTGAGGTCCTGGAGCTCCCGATTGTACCGGTAAAGCCGGGCGACAGTGACCTGGTAGATGACCACCGCGAACAGCGGCAGGGCGATGACGTTGCTGACGTGCTCCCATAGCGGGGGCATCGTCAGGGGCATGGGGAGAGGGTAAAGCGCGACCAGCTCCAGGAGCCGGCCCACGGCCAGCGTGGCGAATCCCACGGCGATGATGGCCCGGCGGCGACCGGCCTGCCACAGGTAGACCAGGGCCAGGCCGGCGCACAACAGTGCTTGCCAGAGGAACCAGAGCCGACCGGCCCAGTATTGGGCCGCCGCAGCCGGCGCGCTGCCGGCCGCGCTCGCGCTCCACAGGCCCAGGATGGACTGGCTGATCACGTAGAGGCCCGCCGTCACGCCCAGGCTGCCCCAGAGCAGCACGTAACGGGTACGCCGGACCTTGAACTCCGAGGGCAGGAACGCCCAGCAGAGGAAGACGATACCGGCCGTCTCGATGGCCTGAGAGAGCGGGGGGAACAGGAGGGAGAACGCCGGGGCGGGCAACCAGTGGAGCAGCCGCAGGCCTTCGCCAAAGGCCACCAGGAGCTTGGCCGCCAAAAGCCCGCCAAAGCCCAGCAGCAGATGGCGATACCGGGTGTTGCGCGAGCGACGCCACTCGCCCCAGCACAGGCCAATGGTGACCTCTAACGTGAGGAGGAGCACAAGATAGTAGAGCAGGATGCCGGTGGGCGAGCTGAGGAAGCTCACCGCAGATTCAAGGATGGGCATGGTTTGTACCCCACGTCCTGAGAACCATCCTCAAAGATCTGGTATCGCTGTCTGGACCCGGCGTCAACGGTTGCTGCGCTGGTGACAGGAACGACCAGGACAAGTATAACAGCATCTGGCCTGGAATACAACCCTTCCTGGGTCTGATCTTGCGCTCCGACCAGGGTAGGAGAAGAACACGGATGCCGGGAAAATAACGGATTTTAAGGGGTGATAAAGATGGGGCGGATCTTGGTGTCGTAAAAGTTGGCGATGATACCAAGGTCTGCTCGGCAGTAACAGAGCCAGTCCTTAAAGTTGTAGACATTGAGGTCGTTCACATCCTGGATGGCGACGGGGAAGAACATCACACTGCCCTCCACCAGAAAGTGACCGAACTTGAGCGTGCCGATCTCCTCGCCCCGGAAGAGCGCCTGGATCTCGCGCCGGGGCCGGGCGGCAGTGCCTCGTAAGCGAAATTCGTGATGGCAGGCGTTGGCATAGATGCGATGAATGAAACCCGGCCCCAGCGTGCGATGGACCTCGATGGACGTGCCCAGGATGTCGGACACGAGTTCCGGGTGCCGCAAGTGGTCCGGCAGATCAGCAGGGAGATTAACGGCCGGGGATTCCTCGGCCACCCCACGCGCCGGGTCGAAGAACAACCGCTCGAACTGCGGCTCTGACGCCACGAAATTGAGCAAGAGTCCCACCTGCTTGCCCGTAGCCTTCAGGTACGAGTACAACTGCGCCTTGTGGATGCGCAACAACTCGGGCACCACTTTGCACTCGACCACGATGGTGTCGTCCACAAGCAGGTCCAATTGCTGCAGTCCGACCCGGCGCTCTTTGTACCACACCTCAAACTCGACCTGCTGCCGACAGGGAACGTGAGCCTGTTGCAGGACCAATGCCAGGGCATTCTCCTGGATGAACTCCGGCCACGCGTGCGATACCCCGTTGTACACGTCATAGTACGCCCGCAGTATCTTTCCCGTACACTCTTTATACAACAAGCGGACCATCATCCGAATCCGTTACTTTCCTGGGATCAGTGTTCTCTCCGGCGGCCCATCATACTCGTGCGCCGTGGGCGAGATGCGCCGCCTGGGGCGCTCGCGGGTCTGCTCCTCGTAGACGTGGGCCGCCAGTCCCACGGTCCGGCTGATGGCAAAGAAGGCGTTGCCCAGTTCCGGCGGGAAGCCCATCTCGCAGAGCACCGTGGCGATGGCCCCATCCACGTTCATGGGCAGGTCCTTGCCCAGTTGCTCCCGCATCGCCGCGCGGAGGGCGTGGGCCATGTCTGTTGACTTTTATCGGCGTCAGAGACGCCTCCTACACCCCTCGCGGCGCCAGGGTGATGGCCCCGGCCGGGCATTCGCTGGCGCACAGGCCGCAGCCGTAGCAGTGGTCCGCCAGGAAGCGCACCGTGTCATCGGCGGCTTGCCACGCGCCAAAGTGACACCGCTCGACACAGACGCCACACGCCGTGCACCGATCGGGATCATGCTTGGCGACCAGGTCCGAGCGGACCGTGGTGTGTGTATACCCATAACGGAGCAGGCCCACCAGGTGGTGGCAGCAGCAGGGACAGCAGCTACAGACAAGCTCTGGCGGCCGGCCGTGCTCCTCGTAGGTCATGTGTACCAGCCCGGCCCGGTGCGTTCGCCGCAGCGCGTCCAGGGCCTCTGCCAGGGACACGGGCCGGGACCAGCCCTCGGCCACGAAGCGGCGGGCGGTATCGTTCAGGCTCAGGCACACGTCCAGCGGCCCGTCGCAGTTGCCGTAGGTTTTCCGGCACCAGCACTCCTCCACGGCAATGGCCTCCGCCTCACGGAGCAACGATTCGACGGCGCTGGTGTCCAGGACCCGCTGTTGGACCTCGACGGCCGTCCGCACCGGGATGACCCGGCCGATATAGCGGTCGAGCTGTTTCTTGATCTCGTGCTCCGGCACTTCACGCATGGTCGCCTCCTGCAGCCGAATCCGTTGTTTTCCCGCAGTCCGTGTTCTGCCAGGCCAACACGTCCACCACGTCGGTATAGCCGAGCGCGGCCATCGCGTCCGGCCGGGCCGCGCGCACCCGGGCGATGGCGGCATCCGCCGTCAGGCCGTGGTAGCGCACCAGGTAGCCGGCCAACACGGCCCCGGTGCGGTCTCGCCCGGCCCAACAGTGCACCAGCGTGGCCCGGCTCGCCGTCACCTGCTCATGGATGAAGGCCAGCGCCGGCTCGATGGCCGCCACGAATCCCACCTGTTCCTGGAAGGTCCGCAGCAGGATGTCTGGCAAATCGGCCCGCTCGTACCACCGGTGCGCGAACCCGATCCGGCGCACCGCCGCCAGGTCCACGCCGCGCCGATCCAACGTGACGAGGGCGCGGAACCCGGCCTGCCACAATTCGTCCAGGTCCCAGGGGGCACAATCTGGCCCGGGTCGGCCGGCCAGCAGCCCCGGCAGCACCCAATAGACGTGTCGCATCAGGCGCGCAGCGGGATGCCCCGCTCCTCCAGGACGCGCCGGGTGGCCCCAGGCAACTGGTCAAACGTGTCCACCACCACGGCGCCCACTTCTCGAAGACGCTGGACCTTGCCCGCGTGGGTGCCCCGGCCGCCCTCCACGATGGCCCCGGCGTGGGAGAAGCGGACGCCACCCCTGGCCGCCTTGCCGCCGATGTAGGCGATGAGGGGCTTGGTGAACTCGCCCCGTTCGATGAGGTCGGCCACCTGTTCCTCCTGGGAGGTGCCGATCTCGCCGAACATGACCACGGCCTGTGTATCCGGGTCTTGCTCAAAGAGCCGGACCACCTCTGCGTGCGGCAGGCCCACCACGGCATCGCTGCCCACGTGGACCAGCGTGGTGGCCCCGATCCCCTCGCGGGCCAGGTAATAGGCGGTGGCCGAGGTCATGCTGCCAGAGCGGGAGGTGATGCCCACCGGCCCCGGGAAGCACCACGCGCGCCCGGCCCGGTCGCCCAACACGCCCAACATGCCCTTGCCGGGACTGAGCACGCCCCGCGTGTTGGGGCCGACAAAGCGCGCGCCGGCCTGCCGGGCCGCCTGGGCGATCACCAGCACGTCGTAGAGGGGCACCCGGTCCGGCACGATGACCAATAGCGGAATGCCGGCGGCGATGGCCTCCAGCGCCGCGTTCTGGACCAGGGGCGCCGGGACAAAGAGCACACTCACGTCCATGGGGCCGAGGGTGCCCACGGCCTCTTCCACGGTGTCAAAGACCGGGACGCCCATTGCTTCCTGGCCGCCCTTGCCCGGCGTGCAGCCGGCCACCACGTGCGTGCCATAACGCACCATGAGCCGGGCGCAGGCCAGGTCCTCGCGGCCGGTGAGGCCTTGAATCAAGACCTTCTTGGTTTCGTCAATGAGTATAGCCAGTAATCCCTCGCTTGATTGCTGATGGTAGATTAGTCAGAGGGAAGACTCAGTCGATCTCTCACGGCCTGTCGAATCCGCTCCGCCGTTGCCAATGCTTCCCGTGCATCATCAGCCGTGTAGTGAACCGGGCGGCCTATGGGATACCGGGTCCCGATGTAATAGGGATTCAGTAACCGGCATGCCCCCTCAAGCTCTCCAAATCGCGCATCTATTCCACGGCACAAGAGTTCCAACAGGTCATGGATCCATCTAAATTCCACCCGATGCCAGGCCAGGAATCCCTTGAGGTATTTTTCGGCGGCTTGCTGCGACAGGAAACAGGCCGTGGCCATGTAGCCATGCCCGTCCACGATCACGCGGGCGGACAACAGATCGCCATCGCCGCGCTCAAACCACTCGTCACTCAGGATGCGGTTCGCGTTCATACAGCACCTTGCCTTCCCGCAGGATTTCCTCGATGAAGGGATCCCCCAACGCGATCCGCTCGGCAAGCTCCTGCGGCGTATAGACCAATGGCTCAAAGGCCAGATAGCGATCCGGCGAATAGACCAGCCGGTACACCTCACGAGCCCGGTAATGTAACGCTGATCTGTCTCTTTCACGATCAGCATGTCAATGTCGCTATTCGCCGTAGCCTCTCCGCGAGCGCAGGAACCAAAGAGCACGATGCGTTGCGGCTGGTACGATTCCTGTAGCCGCTGGACAATATATTGTATCGCTTGCTCGAACCTGGGCTTGCCTGTACGAACAGCCATGCGCAACACCCCTTTCGCGGCTTACTTCAACCTGACCTTCGCCCGATACTCGTCCAGGCCGGGGATGGGCAGGTGCACGTGGCCGCCGCCGGCCCCCCGAAACCGACACTCCACCTCGCAGGCCAGGCACTCGCTGCAGCCACCCCGTTGGGCCTCTTCCGGCGGGATGCTCAGTACCGGCACGCCGTCTGCGAGCTTGAGTATCTGGGGCACACAGTCGGCCACGCAGACCTTGCTCTCGCAGGTGCGACAGACGGCGTGGTCGAACGTCACCGTGCCACAGGTGATCGTCTGGAAGCTATAAGGCTCCTGGGGAGCCGGGCGCGGTGCCGGCGGGGGCACGGCACGCCGTTCGCCGGATCGGACAAGGGCGGCCAGCCGGTCCGCGCAAAAGTCCGCCGAATCGTCCTGGCGATAGCCTTCCACCGGAGCCGGGACGAGGCCGTTCAGCCGCTCCAATATCTCCACGGCCTGATCCCCGGCGTGGCCGCCCAGCCGGATGACCACGGGGATGTCCACGTGTTCCTCCAGGAGGGCCTTCACCAGGCCCCGGGCCGCGTGGAACTGCTCCTGGCGGGCAAAGCCGGCGCCGGACCCAAAATAGCCGTCTAACCCCGGTTGGCTGAGGATGATCCGCGCCGCGCGATAGACCTTGCTGGCCGGCAGGTCGCCACGGGTATCCGCAAAGTTGGCGAGGTGAAAGCCCCGATGTTGCGCAGCGTCCATGCTCATCAGGGCGCCGCCGCCATCGGCGCCGTGGAACCCCACGTAGCCGTCGCCCTGGTGGAACCCTTCGGCCATCTGGATGAAATAGAACGTGCCCCGGCCGTCGCTTTCTTCCACGGCGTAGGCGATGCGTTCCAGTGTGGTGGGGGGCCGATCCAGTTCCCGCGCGAAGGTGATGCCCAGGTCTGGATGGCGCAAGACGGCGTCATCGTCCACGGTGATGCGGCAGTCGGCGGCATAGATGCGGCCATTGGCCACGGCGACGAGGGGGTTGACCTCGACGGCCCGGGCCTCGCAGGCACGGGCCACGTCGTAGAGGCGCAGCAGGGCTTCGCCCAATTGCATCTGGAGCTGGCCGTGGATGCCGGTGCGCCGGACCAGGTTGCGCGCCTGATAGTCCCGCAGGCCGTGCTCGACATCCACATGCATGGAGGCCACTGCGGCCGGGTCCTCCCGGACGATCTCCTCGATGTCGGGGCCACCGCGGCTGCTGAACGTGAGCAAGGGGGCCAGGGCGCGGTCGTCCACCACGATGCTGGCATAGAACTCGCGTTGGCTCTCCAAGCACTCTTCCACCAGCACCGTGTCCACGGGGCATGGTCCCAGGCGCAGGCCCAGGATGGTGCGGGCGACGGCCTCGGCCTCGGCAGGGGTCTCGGCCCGGCGGATGCCGCCCAGCCCGGCCCGGCGCGTCATCCAGACCTGGGCCTTGACCATCACCGGCCCGCCGATCTCTTCGGCGATGCGCCGGGCCTCTGCCGGGGTCGTGGCGGGTCCCCCGCGCGGGACGGCGAAACCGCGCTCTTGGAGCAATCGTTTGCCCTGATATTCGTGCAGTCGAGCCATGTCGTCTCTGGCGCGCGCAGCGCGTGTATTGCTCTGGCGCGGTGATTATAACCCGGCGCACGCAGGGTGTCAACGGTGGTTTGGGTTGCCAGAAGCCCTCATTTATGCTATACTATTTCCGTAACCCCCGGGCCCTTAGCTCAGCGGCAGAGCGACCGGCTCATAACCGGTTGGTCACAGGTTCGAATCCTGTAGGGCCCACCAGACACACACGCAGAGCCATCGAGCATCCTCGATGGCTCTGGGCGCGTCCGGGAGCAAATCTTGACAACCGGTGCTTTCTGTGGTACTCTGTGAACGGCCCGAGATGCGCAACAACCCCCCGCCCCCGGAGAGACGCCATGCAGACCAAGACCCTCTTCTCCCGCCATTACCTGGAGACCCGCCTGCCCGAGACCCCGGAATGGGCCGAGGACCCCCGGCCGGCCTTCGCCGCCGTCTGCGCCCTGTGGCAGAAAGCCCGGCAATACGGCGCCGCCTGGAATGAGGCCCAGACCGAGCAGGAGTTCGTCCGGCCGGTGCTGGAGGCCCTGGGCTGGGCGTACATCGTGCAGCCCAAGGCCGGCTGGGCAAGCCCCGGCCTCTCGAGGCCCGGCTGGCCACCACCGACTGGCTCATTGACCAGGTGGTCTACCAGTTGTATGGCATGACGGATGAGGAGATCGCCGTGGTGGAGGGACAGAAGGAAGGATGAAGGATGAAGGCGGAAGGCGGAAGGATGAAGCGGGAAGGAGGACAGGTATGAGCCACAAGAAACGCCGCGAGACCCCGGAATGGCAGTGGGAGGAAGCCCTCATCGCCGCCTACTACGACCATCGCTGGCGGCAGGTGTTGGACCCGCTCTACGAGCAGTTCCAACGCTGGCAGGCCGGCGAGCTGACCCACGCCGACATGGACCAGGCCATCCACGAGACCCACAAGCAGACCCGCGAGGTGTACAGCTTTTTCACCGAGAGACGGGACACCCTGATCGCCATCATCCAGTGGGATCAGGCGTGGTTCAAGACCTGGGTCGCCGACCATCCTCCGCCGCCGGGCGTGCAGTTGACCCCGGTATCCCGGTGGGCCACGGAAGAAGAGATTGCTTGATTCTAACGGATTCTGTGGTTGGCCTGCCGCCCGACGATAAATCGTCGGGCTGGAAGCGCAAAGGGCGATAAATCGCCCTGAAGCAGCCTGCTTCAGCAGGCTTTGGCCTCTCAGCCTGGCGATTTATCGCCAGGCGAGACGGTAGGTTGACGCAAACCACAGAAAACGGTAGAACCAGGAGATTGCTTGACCGATAGTTTGCCCATCGCGGCCCGCTGTGGTACAATGGGTCACACAAATCGAGAGGAGAATCGCCGCAAATGGAGGAAAAGCTATCCCCGATTTATGTGGCTCAGCGGCTACACCAGGCCGATCTATTCTACTTTACCCCCGCTCTGTTGGCTGACCTCTTTCGCCTGGACCGGCGGCCGGCCTACCGCATCGCTGCCCGGCTCAAGGACCAGGGCCTCGTGGCCGAGGTGGAAAAGGGCAAATATCTCTTGCTGGGCCTGGAGCCGGCGCGCGTGCTCGCCAATCCCCTCTTCATTGCCGGTCACCTGGCGGCCCCGGCCTACGTCTCCTACTGGTCCGCCCTCCACTTCTACGGCTTTACCGAGCAGGCGCCGCGCACCGTGTTCGTGGCGACGACCAAGAAGAAACGCCCCGTAACTTGGCGCGATCTGCGTGTCCAGTTCGTCACCGTCAAACCGCGCAAGTTCTTTGGCTACCGGCGCGAGATGGTGGGCGATTTGCCGGTGCTCGTCGCCGACGAGGCCAAGGCCATCGTGGACAGCCTGGACCAGCCCCGCTATGCCGGCGGCGTCGCCGAGGTGGCCAAGTCCCTGCGGACCGCGTTGGAGACGGTGGACGTGTCTACCCTCATCGAGTACGCCAACCGGATGGGGGACAAGAGCCTGGGTTCCCGGCTGGGCTATCTGCTGGAATCGCTGGGGCGCTCCGCCGAGGGGTTGCTGCGGTCGGTCAGCCCGGTCAAGCTAGAGCCGTCCGGTCCGCGCGCCGGCCCCACTGTGGCCCGCTGGCAGGTGCTCGTCAACGTCCCGGAACGCGAATTGTTTCCCCCATCCCGAACGAGTTCGGGATTCCACATATGACAACAATGAGGAGGCGCAATGGCTACCACAGGCATTCCAAAGGACATCAAAGCCCAGGTGGAAGACATCGTCGCCCGGTTCAACCGCACGGTGATCCGCGATCCGGGGGCGTTCTTCACCACGCGGTACCGGGGCAAATACCTGTACCTGGACCGGCACGACTATGGTCACCTGGGGCCGCGCGGCCGGCTGACCTACACCGGGGACATGAACCGCTGGGAGTTTGCCATCTACAAGTACAGCGACGAGCGCTATGACCCCGACGAATGGATGTTCGCCGGGGCGGGCTACCTGGACGGGACGGTGGAGGGGGCGCTGCGGGCGTGCATGGCGGCGTATCCGTAATAGATCAGCCAGGCTCAGTAGATGGGGATTTGTGCTCCCAGGCGGTTTGCCACCGCCGTGAGACGCGGGTCACACTCCCTGCGGTCGCCGCTTTGAGCAACTTTTTCCTTTTACTGAGGCTGGTGAGTTGAATTATTCGCATAAGTCATTTTATACGTTGACAAACTGCCAAAAAGCTGCTAAAATCGGGCCATCGCGGGCCGTTATCCCCCGCAAAACCCTGCGCATAACATCACGGCCCGCCCCGGAGGCGCCCGATGAGCGAATGGCTGACCGACTTTATCGCCCACCTGCAGCAACAAGACCGTAGCGCGCACACCGTCGCGGCCTACCAGCGGGACCTGGCCGCCTTCTTCACCTGGCTGGAGCAGCAGCTTGGCCGGGCCGTGCCACCGGCCGAAGTGACCACCTACGACGTGCGACGCTACCGCGACCACCTGGTGAACGCCGGCCGCCAGCCGGCCGGCGTCAACCGCCGCCTGGCCGCCCTGCGGGCCTTTTTCGCCTGGGCGGTGCAGGCCGGGCATATGGCCGCCAACCCGGCCGCCTCCGTCCAGGGCGTGCGGCAGGCCCGGCGCACGCCCCAGGCGTTGAGCGCGCCAGAGGTGTACCAGTTGCAACGCGCCGCCGCCGCCCAACGCCAACTGGCCGAGGCCAAGGCGGGTCCGGGCCACGTCACCCCGGCGGTGATCCACGCCCGCCGGGACGAGGCCCTCTTGAATCTACTCCTCTACACCGGCCTTCGCGTGGGCGAGGCGGCGGCCCTGAAAACGGCCGACGTGGTGCTCAACGAGCGGAGCGGCAAGGTGGTCGTTCGGTCCGGGAAGGGGCGGAAGTATAGAGAGGTCCCGCTGCACAAGGAGGCCCGACGCGCCCTGGCGGCCTACCTGGAAATACGGCCGGCGGACCAGGGCGACAGCCTCTTCCTGGGCCAGCGGGGGCCGCTGGGCGCGCGGGGCATCCAGATGCGCTTGGCGGCGTTGGGCGAAGCCGCCAAAGTTGAGGTGACGCCGCACGTCCTGCGGCATACGTTCGCCACCCGGCTGCTGCGTGAGGCGGAGGCTGACCTGGTGACGGTCTCGGCCCTCCTGGGCCACAGCAGCGTGGCGACCACGGCCATCTACACCCAGCCCGGCGAGGCGGACCTGGTAGAGGCCGTGGAGGGCTTGGCGTGAGAAGAGCAAAGCAGAGTGCGCCTGCTGGAGGACCCGCCGGCCGAGGACGGGCGGGTGGTGTGCGAGAACCGGGGGACTGGATGCAAGGAGGTTGAACACATGGAGCACCCCGAGAAAATGTCCCTGAAGGCCTTCTGGGAGGCCGTGGAGCAACGGCTGGCGGCGTATTCCGCCGAGGAACTGCGCGCGATCCTGCGCGCCCTGGCCCAGGAGACGCCGCCGTCCGGGCGGCCAGCCTTCCTGGCCCGGCTCGCGCCGGTCGCCGCGGCCGCGCCCCCGCCGATCCAGCCGGAGGGGTTGCTGGCCGACATTGACGACCTGGCCCAGGAGCTTGAGGAGGCCATGCAGCACGCCGAGCCCTGGGAAGAACGATATGAGTGGGGCGAGTACGATGAAGAGGAAGATAGCCTGGGGCCGTACGAGGAGTTCGTGGAGCCGCTGGTCGGCCTGTTCGACCGGGCGGAAGCGGCCTTCGACTATGGCGACCTGGCGCTGGCCCGCGCCGCGTACCGCAAGCTGTTCGACGTGCTGAGCACTGAAGACGAGTACGGCCGCGGCGTGCACGTGTCTGACCTGGCCGGCGTAGACGCCCGGGAGGCCGCCGCCCGCTACCTGCGCGCGGTCTATGAGACCGAATCCCCGGCCCGGCGGCCCCCGGCGCTCCTGGAGCAGCTGCGCCAGGCGCGGTCGTGGCTGTTTGGCCCCCACCTGATGCTGGACGACCTGGTGCAGATCTCCCCCCGCCCGCTGCCGGACCAGGAGCGGTTCCTGGCCGACTGGATCGCCTTCCTGCGCACGCAAGACGCGCCCAGCGGCAGCGACGCCGACGCCTGGCTGCGGGAAGCGGTGCGGCTCGCCCAGGGCACAGCCGGTTTAGCCGAGTTGGCGCGAGCGGAGGGCCAGACGCGCCCGCGCGCCTACCTGGATTGGTTCACGGCGCTGGAGCAGGAGGGCCGACACCGGGACGTGCTGACGGCGGCCCAGGAGGCCCTGCAAACGCTCCCGGCCGGCCTGCCCATCCGCGCCGCCATCGCCGATCACCTGTGCGCCGCCGCCGTCCAGTTGCACGAGCCGGAGGCCCTGCGCGCCGGGCGGTGGGAAGCCTTTGTCGCCAAACCGACTCTGCCGCGCCTGCTCGACCTGTGGGAAACTGCGGCGCCCGGGGCCGAGCGGGCCGCGCTGCTGCCGCGGGCCGTCGCGTACCTGCGCGACTACCTGGACCACTCGCCCGGCCGGCCGGGTGAATGGTCGAGTGTGGGCGATGGCCTCGAACAGCCGGCGTGGATCGGCCCCGCTGTCCTGGCCCACGCCGGCCTGCTCGCCGGGGATTGGGCTGCCGCGCAGCGCCTCGCCGCCCAGGGCCAGGTGCTGGGGTGGAGCAGCAGCCAGAGCGCGCAGGGCCTGGTTGTGGCCGCCAGCCTGGTGCTGCTGTCGGGCCGGGGGCCGGGCGCGCTGCCCGCGAACCTGGCGCAGGTCTGGCAGTGGGGGCTGCAGCACAGCATCGCGATCTGGGGAGAGGGGGGAACGTTGCTCCAGCGCTTGGAACGCGCCTACGCGGCGCAGTTGCCCCAGGTGCGGTTGAGCGCCGCGCAGCAAGAGCAACTCCTGGCCTGGTGCCTGGACGTGGCGCAGCAGCGGGTGCAGGCCATCGTGGGCGGTCAGCATCGCCGCAGCTACGACAAGGCGGCTGTGCTGACCGCGGCGTGCGCCGAGACGCTGCGGCTGCGGGGCGATGGGGCCGCCGCCAGCGCGCTGGTGAGCGCGGTGCGCGAGCGCTTCCCCCGCCATCGCGCCTTCCAGGCGGAGATGGAGAGTGCGCTCCGGCGACGCTGAGTCGAACCGGCCCGCTGGGAAAGCGAGCAGAGAGCCATTCGTCGGCCCGGCCCCGGCCCAGAGCCGCCGGGTCGAGCGGTTCTGGCGATCTTTATCTATCGCCAGCCAAATATGAACGCAGGAGGATGCACATGACGAACTATCGGCAGCGAAGATCCTTGATGGCAGCGCTATTGCTGTCGTTGGCGCTGCTATCGCCCACCCTGGTCCAGAGCCAGAGACCACGGCCGGACCCGGCCCGGCTGCCAGAGGTCGGCGCGCCTGCCGCGCCCCCGCTCGTCGCGTCGCCGGCCCGCACCACGGCCAGCGAAGATACCCCAGCGAGCCTGGCGGTGTGGCAGGTGGAGACCGTGGTCAGTGTGAGCGGCCCGGCCTACGTGTCCCAGGCGCTAGACGCCGCCGGCCACCCCCACGTGGTGTACTACAATCCCTACGGCCCCGACTATAAACCCGGCCCCCTGATGTACGCCCGGCACGACGGCGGGGAATGGCGCACGGAGGTGGTGGACGCCGCGGGCGGCAGTGCCCCGGCCCTGGTCTTGGACGCCGCGGGCCGGCCGCACATCAGCTACATCGCTGGTTACGACGCGCCCGTGAGATACGCCCGCTACGACGGCGCGACCTGGCACCTCGAGACCGTCCCCACGACCAGCGGGCGCTTCACGTCCCTGGCCCTGGACTCGCAGGGCCGCCCGCACATCGCCTACTTCACGTCGTCGGCCAACCTGGGCTACGCCCGCTACGACGGCGCCAACTGGCGCGTGGAAACCGTGGAAAGCCTCCTCTGGGTGGGCGACCGCGCCTCGTTGGCCCTGGACGCCGCCGATCGGCCGCACATCAGCTACAATGACAACTACCACTCGGCGCTCAAGTACGCCTACCACAACGGCACGGGCTGGCAGTTCCAGGTGGTGGACAACTGGAACGCTGCCCAAGGCTCCTCGCTCGCGTTGGACGCCGGCGGCCATCCGCACATCGCCTACTATTCCGATTCGCAGCTCAAGTACGCGCGTCACGACGGCTCCGCGTGGCAGCGAGAGGTCGTGGAGGGCAGGAGCGCGACGGGGTTCATCTCCCTGGCGCTCGACGCGGCAGGCAGCCCCCACGTCAGCTACTTCTACGACGATCACATGGGGACCTGCATCCTCAAGTACGCGCGGCGGTACCCGGCTGGCTGGCACATCGAGCAGGTGTACAGCGCCGGCTCCAGCCCCTACATATCCAACGCGCTGGCCCTGGATGCCGCCGGCCGCCCCCGGATCGCGTTTCGGCCGGCGGACCGGTTGGCCTACGCCACGCGCATCGCCGAGATGGCCGATTGGTCCCGGCTGACCTTCGCCTCCTACCGCCACCTGAACTTTGAAGTCTACACGGCCGGCGGCGCCGGCGGCAACCCCACCCGGCGCACCGAGAACGAGGCTACGGACACCACGCCCGAGTTCAACCGGGGAGCCACCCAGATCGCCTTCGTGTCCGACCGCGATGGCAACCCGGAGATCTACCGACTGGACGTCGCCAGCGCCAACCAGACCCGGCTGACCAGGAACAACGCGGGCGACTACCTGCCTACCTGGTCTCCCAACGGCGCGGCCATCGCGTTCTACTCCTACCGCGATGGCAACGCCGAGATCTATCGCATGGGTGCCGACGGCGCCAACCAGACACGCTTGACGACGCATCCGGCATGGGATGGGCATCCCACCTGGTCGCCCGACGGCGCCCGGATCGCCTTCGTCTCTCAACGCACAGGCCAGTATGAGCTGTGGACGATGGCGGCCGACGGCTCGAACCAGCAGCAGCTCACCGCTGGGCTGGGCAGCGTCGCCTACCCGGACTGGTCGCCAGACGGCAGCCGCATCGTCTTCAACTACGATGCGAACGGCGATGGCTGGCTGGACATCGCCGTGATCAACGCGAACGGGACCGGGCTGAGCCTGCCAGTCGGGTACTCGCCGGCCCCCTACGATTACCTGGCCCCGGTCTGGGCACCCCACGGCCAAGACCTGGCCTTCGCCAAGGTCAAGTGGATCGAATATCAGGGCAACTGGTACTGGGTGGACGCCTACCTCACCGGCCTGGACCTGGCCGGCGGCGGGTTCTATCCCCTGGGCAACTCTGGCTTCGACTGGTGGCCTGACTGGCAGCCCACAGACACGGCGGCCCCGGCGTCGGCGGCGACCGCCCCCGCGCTGTCCGGCGCAACCAGCTTCGATGTGCGCTGGTCGGGCCACGACCCTGGCGGGATCGGCGTGCGTTCCTACGACGTGCAGTACCGTGACGGGGCCGGGGGCGCCTGGACCGACTGGCTCAACGACATCGTCCAGACGAAGGCGACCTTCACCGGGGCGTACGGCCACACCTACTGCTTTCGCTGCCGCGCCCGCGACTATGTGTACAACCTGGAGCCATACGCCAGTGACGCCGGCGACGCCTGCACCACGATCTACCAGTATGACCTCGTCGGGTACGTGCTCGGCAACCGCGACCAGCCCGTTGCTAGCGCGACCGTCCAGGCCAGCCCGGCGGCGCTGAACGTCGCCTCTTCTCGCGGCGATGGCTCCTTCACGCTCTACTTCGGGCAGGCCGGCGTCCACACCGTGACGGTTGCGCGGCCCGGTTTCGGCCCCCTCCCGCCCATGAACCACGTGGTGGTGACCGGCACCTACACCACGCCGCGGCTCTACCTGCCCCCTGCCGACGAAATGATCGCCGACGGGGGATTCGAGTCCGGCAACCTGGCGGCGTGGGCCGCGGCCGGCGAGATCACGCCCACGCTGACCCCCGGCGCGCACACCGGCAGTTTCGCGGTCCGGCTGGGCGGCCTCAGCTCCTCGCCCGGGTCAGGTCCCTGGCGGAGCGGCATCGAGCAGTCCATCGTCGTCTCGCCCACGTTGGTGTCGGGCACGCTCTCGTTGCTATACCGGGTGGTCGCGGCGGAGCCGCTCAGCGATACCCTCCAGGTGTCCCTGGTCGGCGCGGGCCAGGCGATCACGCACACGCTGCCGCTGACTGCCGACGGCTGGATGCATTCGTGGTGGGACCTATCCCTGTGGGCAGCACCCACGCTCACGGTACGCATCGCGTGGACGCAGGGAGCGGGAGCGCGAGAGGCCGGCGTGATCCTCGACGAGATCAGCGTCGGCTCGTCTCTGCGGGGATCGTATCCAGTGTATCTGCCGTTGGTCTTGCGTCAGCGCATGGGATAGCCAGCGCGGTGCGCCCCGGCCGCACCGAACCGACGGCCCCGCTGGGGGGAAGTTGGAGTTCAAGCCGCGCCGGCCGACCGCCTGGTGCGCGAGATGACGCCGGGCCGGCTCCCGGCCGGCGCGTTCACCGATGACACCGAGATGGCCCTCACGCTGCGCCTGACGGTGTGGCCCTGGCGGAGAGCCTGCTGGCGCATCGTCCGCTTGATCCGGCCGACCTGGCCGGGCGCTTTGGCCTGGCTGCGGGCCGGGCCGCCGGACGTGGGCCTGCATACCCGCAGCGTCTTGTCTCGCATCGCTGCGGGCGAGCCGTGGGCGCCGGCGGCCGAGGCGGTTCAGCGCCAGCGCCCCGATTCGGCCGGCAACGGCTCGGTGATGCGCTGCTGGCCGGTCGCGCTGGCCCATTGGCACGACCTGGAACGCCTGCTGCTGGACAGTCGCCTGCAAAGCCGGGTCACCCACCCACACGTGGAGTGCGTGGCCGGGTGCGCCTTCGTCAATGCAGTCATCTATCACCTGCTGCGCGGCGCAACGCCCACAGATGCTGTGGCCCAGGCATTAGACCAAGCGGCGGTTCCGCCGCCCTGGCAGAAGGCAGTGCATGGGGAATGGCCGCTGCGCAGCGGGTGCGTCTGACGGGCGGATGATCTGGTGAATCTGGCGGATAGGCTGGCGAGTTGAATGATCCGCATGTCACGCCGCACGTCCTGCGGCAGTGCGTAGCCTCCCCGCCGGGGATACCTTCGCCACGCGGCTGCTGCGTGAGGCGAACACGGACCTGGTGACGGTCGCGGCCTTCCTGGGCCACAGCAGCGTGGCGACCACGGCCATCTACACCCAGCCCGGCGAGGCTCACAAGGGTAGGTTTTTCGGCGCAGACCAACCTAACCCGGCTTCGCCGGACTATAGCCCCCCGGCCCCCTTCCCTA
>FWPV01005878.1_pt1 | contig 22323 bp, 19 predicted proteins | sample 2228371 | NCBI WGS metagenome assembly FWPV01 (sample SAMEA103939776, study PRJEB20133) | metagenome | reverse complement strand
TCTTCAGGAGATATCTTACTCCATGTTTTGAGCCAGAGTACATCTCCCACTGAGGATGATCGAAACCCATGTGGCAGGTCTGGCAGGCCTGGGGTTGTTTGGCCTCCTGGACAGAGAAAACATGACGGGTATGGCACGCATCGCAGGAGGCCATGCCAAAACCAGGACCGGTCTTTCTCAGTTCCTTCATCTCTGCTTCAGACTTGAGGCCGATCTTGTGGCATCCTCCACACCCTTTCATCCCCTCCATCAGCGCCATTGGTTGCCAGTGGGCTGTGGGCATGGCTTTCATAGCAGCCCAGGCAGCAGCATGTTTTCCGGCCTTAAACTCCTTTACCCGCTTATCATGGCAGGTGGCACAGGTATCAGGGGTAGGGATCCTCGCCTTCGCCACATCCTGACGGGATTTGTGGTCGGAACCGTGGCATTCCGAGCATCCAATCTTGTTCTTGCTATGCCTACTCAATTGCCAATCCAAGACAATGCCCGGGGTTACCTTCTGATGGCACTCCAAACAGGCCTGTGCCCAAACAGAAGAGGTAAAAACTATGCTCAAGCAGACGAATAGGATCATTTTCCATATCTTTCGCCTCATAATCCTTCCACCTCCTATATTTTGTCTCAATAATTTCCCCCGACCCAAAAAGGAGGGTCACATCCCCCTTCCCCGCTCATCCCAGTTCGCCAAAGCCTATCCACCAAAATTCGAAAGCCATCCTCAGGAGAAGATACATCATAAACTCTTTTGACTCTAATCATTCCTCAATCCCATCTACATTTGTGGTCGTCCACGTCATAGCGGACTCCCTCCATTTTACTCAGATGGGGTGTAACGAGGCAATAAAATTTTTTGGGGTGGTAGCTTCACGGAAAGGAGGGCTCCTAGGACGATCATTCAAATGCTTAGACGGAGACGTCAGCAGATTCTCGGACAAATGAGTCTGATCGGAGGGATGAGACGGGGTTCCGTGATCCGGCAGTTTCTAAGGATCAAGTTGAGTGGTAAAGGGAAACCTGTTCTCAGTGGGCCCTATGCCCTCTTCAGCTTTAAGAGGAAGGGCAGGACGATAAGCCGGCGGATTCGTGATTTTGAGGAGGTGAGAAGATTGGAGCAACAGATGGAAAACTATCATCTTTTTCAAAGGCTTTGCCGGCAGTTGGTGGAGATTGGGGAGGCGATCTGTGAGGAGAGGGAGAGGGAGGTGCGAAGATGATTCAAAGGGATCGTCTGAACTCGATGAGGAAGATTCTGAGACCTATCCCTTTTCACCATTGGCCATCTCTTCTTCCGTCAATTCTAGCCTACCCAAACCCTCTCCCTTAACTCTCTTAAGCAACATATTCTTCCACCTACACTCCGTCCCTTCTCGTGGTTAGAAACTGTACCCGAAAAGGAGGGCCAAAAGTGATAGACGGTCAGTCTCCTTTCTGCTTCACCTTTTTCACTTTTCTTCGGATTTTTTGGATCACCTCGTCCGAAAGATGTCGAACCAGATGGACCCCAGGCCTTCTCTCTGCGGCAGCCCAATTGGTTGGGATGCCGCTGCTTGAGGTTCCAAGGGCGAACATCACAACCCTGCCCTTTCCCGGAACCTCCACGATGGCAGGGGATTCTGCCTCCCTCAGATTCATCCCTCCCCCCACTTCCCCAAATCTTCGCCTTTCTGAGGGTTTCCAGGGTCTCTCTGAGCCCAGCATAGCCCCAATCAAGGACGTGGTTGTTCGCAAGGGAGCAAAGGTCGATCCTGGCCACGGTGAGAGCTTCAATATTCTTCGGATGCATCCGATAATGGATCTCTTTCGTCTTCCAATAGTTATCGCTCCGGGTTATCGCCGTCTCCAAGTTGACGATCCGAAGGTCCGGGGCCCTTCGCTCCAGTTCTGGAAGAGCTTCTCCCCAGATGTAGGCAGGGGCCACTCCTCTAGGAATAGGGCCGTTTGCATCCTCTGCGATCTGTAGATATCCCCTTGCATCCTTCATATACGGTTCGTAGAGGATTGGATCGCTCGGGTGCCACAAGATCTGGTCGATGCCCCTCCCCGTCATCACGTCGCCACAAAGGAAGAAGGTGACGAATTCAGTATGACAGAAAGAGGCCTTCACGAAAGCTCCCCATTCCGTGCTCGACAGGGATTTGAAATCTTAAAAAAGAGAGCACCCCTTCCCTTGAAACATATCTTCTTCCATCTCCCGAAGCATCTGGCGAGCAATGATCAGCCGCATGATTTGGGCAGAGCCTTCATAGATCTGGATAACCTTGGCATCCCTCATGAGCTTCTCTACGGGATGCCACTTCGTATACCCCATGCCTCCGTAAATCTGCACCGCATCGGTGGTGACCCGCATCGCCACATCGGCGGCAAAGGCCTTTGCCATGGCCGCCTCCTTCGAGTTTCGAACCCCCTGGTCAGCCAACCAAGCGGCCTTCCAGACAAGTAACCTCGCCGCCTCGATGTCCTTGGCCATCTCCGCGAGCATAAATCCGTAGATGCGACGCTTGATCTGACCAATCTGTTGGGTGAGGGGAATCTCCTTCGGACAGACCTCGGTGCATTTCCAAAGGGCCTGGCACGCCCCACCCCGTCTCGAAGATCGAGCAAGGCGATTCTCTCCTCGGCACCTTTGTCCCTCGAATCGAATATGATGAGTATATCGTGCGGATCGCTCATGGCTCATCGTCCATCGCAGTTCAAGGGGTTCGCTTTTCGATCGGAATATATTCGCAGGCTTGAGGACCACAGTAGGTCCCCACGTAATCAGCATCCGGACGGTAGAGCTCAGGCTTCGGCTGGGCCTCGGCAAACTTCTCCTCGATGATGTGTGCCGTCCATCCGGAGATCCTGGAGATCGCAAAAACTGGAGTGAAGAGGTCGATCGGGATTCCCATCAGATAGTACACAGGGGCGCTGTAAAAATCGACATTGGGATAGATCTCCCTCCCCTTCAATTTTTTAAACTCTTCTTTCGTAGCTATCTCAATAGCCCGAGTGAGCTCAAACCACTTCTGTCTCCCTGTCCGTAAGGCAAGCCTTTCAGCGATGCGCCGCAGGATCGTCGCCCTCGGATCTTCGGTGTGATAGACCGCATGACCCATTCCCATGACTTTGCCTCCCTTCCGGAGTCTCTCCGCAACCCACGGTCTCACGCGATCCACCTCACCAATTTCTATCAGCATTCTCATCACCTCGCTGTTTGCTCCTCCATGAAGTTCTCCGGAGAGGGCACCGACGGCCGCAGCAACCGATGCATAGAGGTGGGCGTGAGTGGAAGCCACCTCCCTTCCTGCGAAGGTCGAGGCATTGAAAGAATGCTCTGCATGAAGGATCAGACAGACGTCAAAGTCTCGTGCGGTTTCGGAGGCAGGCGCTTGACCGGATAACATGTAGAGAAAATTCCCCGCATGGTCGAATTCGGGGGCCGGAGGCACAGGGTCCATCCCCTTCCTAATGCGCTCCCAAGCCGCCACGACCGTAGGGAGTTTTGAGATGATCCTTATGGCCTTTCTCACGTTCGCCTCCCTGCTTTCGTCCCTTACCTCTCCATCGTAGGCTCCCAGAATCGGAACCGCAGCTTGAAGAATATCCATGGGATGAGCGGAGGACGGCATCCTCTTCATCCAAGAGTAGACAGCTTCGGGCACATTCCTCTCGGCGATGAGTTCGGCCTTGAACTGGACCAAAGCCTCATGAACGGGCAGGTGATCATTCAATAGGAGAAAGGAGACTTCTTCAAAGGTGGAATGGACAACGAGATCGCAAATGTTATAACCGCGATAGATAAGACTACCCTTTTCTCCATCCACATCCGAAATGCGGGTATCCGCCACCTTCACTCCACGAAGTCCAATGTTCTTGACATCCACTTTTTGTTCCATCCTTCCCTTCCTTTTCAGGGTTTGATCTTTAATGGCTGTGAATTAAGCCAGTTCCTTCTGACCAATCCCCTGCCTTCCCAGGAGAACCCCATGCGAATCACTTCCTTAAAGATAATATACAATACGAAAGGATAGAAATCATTAGCATACGGACCGTATTCCAATGGGTTCCACGGGTAACGATATGACCGACGAATAGTAAGAGAGATTGAATTCCATGAGAATTTGAGATATTAATTAATTATAATGCATAGGCGTTACGTCCTTTTACTTTTTATCGGATTGGTTGCATTCATCTTCTCCGTTGCCTTCCACCCCAGCTCCCGTTCGCACACCGAGGAACATGGTGAACAGAAGGGGATTGGAATCGATGAGAAACTCGGCCAGACCATCCCCCTTGATACCGTGTTTTACGATGAAGACGCTAAGCAGATCTCCCTCAGCCAAATCATAAGCAGGCCCACCCTTCTCGCCCCGGTCTATTTTGGCTGTCCCGATGTCTGTAGTTTCTTGCTCCATAACTTAGCCATGGCCTTAAACCGATTGCCATCCGAGCCGGGAAAAGAGTACCAGGTGATCGCGGTCAGTTTCGATGAAACCGAAAAACCTCTGCTCGCGCTGGAAAAGAAGAGACTCTACACGAAGATGATCGAGAAGCCCTTCCCCGATGGGGCCTGGAAATTTCTAACGGGAGACGAGGAAAATATTCGAAAGCTCACCGAAGCTATTGGATTTCGTTTTCAAAGGCAGGGGAAGATCTTTCAACATCCTGTCGCTTTGGTCACCCTTTCTGCCGACGGCAAGATCATTCGCTACCTATACGGAACAGAGGTCCTCCCCTTCGAGCTGCGGATGGCCCTCCTCGAAGCCTCCGAGGGACGGGTGGGACCCACGATCAGCAAGGTCCTCAGGTTTTGTTTCACCTACGATCCGAAGGGCCGAAAGTACGTCTTCAATACCCTAAAGGTCACCGGTATCGTTACGCTCGCTTCTGCCCTGTCCTTTGTTCTGTTCCTCCTGTTCAGGGGGAGAAAAAGGCCTGGGAAAGCCGGATAGAGAGATGTTCGAATCGAGTCGACAAAGTTTCTATGCAGAGGGGGGGCGGTACCGCGGTGCCTTGGGGTGGGTATTTTCGACGGATCATAAGCGAATCGGCCTCCTCTACCTCATCGCGATCCTTACCTTTTTCTTCTCCGGGGTCGTTCTCGGATTTCTGATGAGGCTTGAACTCATCGCCCCTGGACCTACGATCATGAGACCCCAAACTTACAATGCGATTTTCACCCTTCACGGGGTCATCATGATCTTCCTCTTTGTCATCCCGGGCATTCCGGCAATATTCGGGAATTTCTTTCTCCCTCTCCAAATTGGTGCAAGGGACGTGGCGTTCCCCAAGGTGAACCTCCTCTCCTGGTGGGTTTACATGATCGGGGGAATGCTTGCCCTGCTGTCCCTCTTTACCGGGGGCGGTCCGATCGACACCGGTTGGACATTCTACGTTCCCTACAGCCTTCGAACATCGGTCAATGTCCCTCTTGCCGTACTGGGTGTTTTCATCCTTGGTTTCTCTTCGATATTGACGGGTATCAATTTTGTCACAACCATTCACCAGCTTCGGGCTCCAGGAATGAGATGGTTTCGCCTGCCTCTCTTCGTTTGGAGTCTTTATGCAACAGCTTGGATTCAAATCTTGGTAACACCGGTGGTAGGGATCACGCTTTTGCTCACGCTGATCGAGAGATTGGTCGGGGTCGGTGTTTTCGATCCGGCCAAAGGCGGCGATCCCATCCTCTACCAACATCTGTTCTGGATCTACTCCCATCCCGCGGTCTACATCATGATCCTGCCAGCTATGGGAATCATCTCGGAGATCATCCCCGTCTTCGCTCGTAGGACCATCTTTGGATATAAGCCCATCGCTTTTTCCAGCATGGCCATTGCATTCGTGGGCTCTTTCGTCTGGGGACACCATATGTTCGTCAGTGGGCAGAGCGATACGGCCTCCATCATCTTCTCCTTCCTAACCTTTTTAGTCGCCGTTCCGAGTGCGATCAAGGTCTTCAACTGGGTCGCTACCCTTTACAAGGGGTCCATCGAAATGGAGCCACCCCTTCTCTTCGCTTTGACTTTCATCTTCCTTTTTTCGATCGGCGGATTGACCGGTTTGTTTCAAGGGGCGCTTGCCACCGATGTGCATCTTCATGACACCTACTGGGTCGTGGGCCATTTCCATTACGTGATCTTCGGGGGGACGGCCTTTGCCATCTTCGCCGCTCTCCACTATTGGTTTCCAAAAATGTTTGGACGCATGTACCGGAAGAAGGTCGTCTACTTGGCCTGGGGCCTTCTGTTCCTCGGTTTCAACAGCCTCTACTTCTCTATGCTCATTTTGGGGTGGGAAGGCATGCCGAGAAGATATTACGACTATCCCCCCCAGTTCCATACGTTACAGTTGGTCTCAACGATCGGGTCTTGGGTTCTCGTCACGGGTTTGATTTTGATGTTTTCCAACCTCTTCTATGCCCTTTTCAGAGGAGAGAAGGGGGAGGATAATCCTTGGGGAGGAGCGACCCTTGAATGGCAAGTCCCATCTCCCCCCCCGAAGGAGAATTTCAGTGAGATTCCTTTGGTGGAAAAAGGACCCTATCGCTTCAGATGATCTGATGTCTCGGTGCGAAAGTTCATAATTCCTAACGAATTTCGTGGCCTAAAGACGAAACTGAAAGAAGACGATCACGGCAAGAACATCGATCTGAGATCGGATTCTATCGAAGGTGGAGAGGATGAGAGAGACCTATAGGGATGAGGCAGGCTCAAAGATAGGCATGTGGCTTTTCCTCCTTTCGGAGATTGCTCTCTTTGGCGGACTTTTCATTCTTTACTCCGTTTACCGCTACAGGAATTCGATCGATTTTCATCTTGCGGCCGGGGAGCTGAACCGTTCCTTCGGAGCACTCAACACGTTTGTCCTCATCACGAGCAGTCTCACCATGGCCCTCTCAATTTCCTTCCTCCGGAAAGGGGATCAACGGTTGTCTCAGGTCTATTTGTTCCTTACCCTTCTCTTCGGGCTCCTCTTTCTCGGTACGAAGTATTTTGAGTGGAGCGGAAAGATTCATCATGGAATCTATCCCAGTTCCCCTCGCCTCTTGGAACGGAGCAAAGGAGAGGTCCTCTTTTACGGCCTCTACTATTCCATGACTGGGTTGCACGGACTGCACGTACTCATTGGCGTGGGCGTTCTTCTTGCCATGTTCTTCCTCTTGAAAAAAGGGAAAATTCGGCAGGATCGTCTCACCCCTTTGGAGAATTCTGGGCTCTACTGGCATCTCGTGGACATGATCTGGATCTTTCTGTTTCCCCTGTTCTATTTGATCACGTAGATCGTTTCTTAGGGGCTCACCGGGCGTATGGGAATGTTTGAAGGAGCTCGAGTGAAGCGGGAGGAAGAAAGACTTCGGCCGATAAGACCCAGGACCTACGTCCTGGCCTGGGCGGGACTCTTCATTCTGACGGTGCTCACCGTTTCCTTGGCGGGAAGGAATTTGGGGCGTTTCGGCGCCTCGACGGCGCTGGTAATCGCCGGGATCAAATCCGGACTCATCCTGAACTATTTTATGCATCTGAAATACGAGAAAGGGCTCCGCCTAATTCGATGGATCATTCCGAGCGTCTTAGTCCTCCTTCTCCTCTTCATCGGATTGACCTTTTTCGATGTGGCCTTCCGTTGAGGTGAAGAAAATATGATTTCGGGAATACCAGGATTGTCGAATAGAGTCGTCGAGAATGTTTTTCTCTATATTGCAGCGATTGCAGTCTTTCTTCTCGCCTTGATCACCTTTCTGATGGTTTACTTTGTCATCCGATATCGTCGAACCAAACACCCCGAGCCGAAGGACATCGAGGGAAGCCTTTGGTTAGAGATCACATGGACCGTGATCCCAACTATTTTGGTTTTGACTATGTTCTACTACGGATATACTGGGTTTTCGATTCTACGGAAGGTCCCGGAAGGAAGCATCAAAATTAAGGTGCTCGCCCGCCAGTGGTCCTGGCTGTTTGAGTACGAGAACGGGATAAAAGTGGACGAATTGAAAGTGCCCGTTGGAAAACCCATTCAGTTGTTGTTGACCTCGCAAGATGTCATCCACAGTTTCTATATGCCCGCCTTCAAGATCAAACAGGATGCTGTTCCGGGCATGGTGAACTATCTGTGGTTCCAACCAACCGAGGTGGGAACCTACGACGTCCTGTGCGCCGAGTATTGTGGTCTACAACACTCCTCCATGCTTACCAAAGTGATCGTCCTCCCACAGGAGGAATTCAATCGATGGTACCAAAAAGGTGCAGAAGAAAGGGTAACGAAGATTCCTACGGGGAGCCAGCTTTTCCAAGAAAAGGGATGTCGTGCTTGCCACAACATCGACGGGCCCCCCGGAGTGGGACCTTCCCTCAAGGGCCTCTTCGGTAAAACAATAACCGTGATCACCGACGGAAGGGAACGCCCCGTCGTAGCAGATGAGGACTATCTGAGGAGGTCTCTTCTCGAGCCGAATGCAGATGTTGTCAAGGGGTTTCCCCCTATCATGCCATCCCAAAAGGGATTGCTGACAGAGGAGGAGATCGCCCTGATCATCGCATACATGAAGGGGCTCAAATGATTCATATCGGCGTAACCCCCATCCCGATGCATGGAGCAAGGGCGATCCTGGAATTGGCGAGATTGAAAATCGCTCTTTTTGTCACGCTTTCTGCCACTGTTGGGTTCATTCTCGCGAATAACCGCATAAGCATGGAGATGGGAACGGTCGTCTTCGGAGTTCTTTTTTTGGCAGTCGGTGCCTCGGCCCTCAATCAATACCAGGAGCGTTCCGCGGATCGAAGGATGGAAAGAACGCGGTGGCGTCCAATCCCCTCTCGGAGATTGAGTCCTTGGTTCGCCCTGAAGGTAGCTCTTTTGTTTCTCTGCCTGGGGTCCCTGATTCTCTCGAGAAGCTCGAATCCACTGGTTCTTGGTTTGGGACTTCTCGCGATCCTCTGGTATAACGGTCTCTATACCTTTCTCAAGAGGCGGACCGCTTTCGCAGCTATTCCGGGGGCAATGGTCGGAGCCATTCCTCCATTGCTCGGCTGGGCCCACGGGGGAGGAGAACTTTCCAGTCCTCAGATATTGGCTACCGCTCTCTTCTTTTTCATGTGGCAGATCCCTCACTTTTGGCTGTTCCTTTTGAGCTCGGGCGAGGATTACGAGAAAGCTGGATTCCCCTCCCTAACAAAAATCTTTGCGCCGGCACAACTTGGGAGAATGACATTCATTTGGCTTTTCGCTACGGCCGCGGCTTCCTCGATGATCCCCCTGTTCGGTCTGGCAACCTCCTGGATCGCCAGGATAGGACTCTTGATGGCGGGGCTATGGTTAGTGGGAAGGTGCCATTGGCTTCTGAAGCTGCCGCATCGATCCTCCCTCTTGTTCCTCGGTTTTAAGAGAACCAACCTCTACGGGCTTTTTGTCACGATCCTCCTTGCCCTGGACCATTTACTTTGATTCGCTCTCGATCCTGTTTTAAGCTTAAGGCAGTGAGCGAAGGTGTCGAGTAGCCCCTCATTCTACTGGGGAAATGCCACGGAATCAGACAGGGATGTCGGAGAAAATCTTAGAGCGGATCCCTCGGCCTCTCCCCTGGCTCGAAGAATCCAATTAGAGATTGGGGGAAGTCTCCCGTCACAGTCGAAGTGACCTTTGCCAAAGGATCATCTCAAATCGTCCGTTTGATAAGATCTATGGAGATATTCCTGTCCGACCATCCAATCTTCCCCACGCTTCACGAGGCATCACCGTGTCGAGGCTTTTCTTCTTGACAGATCGGACTTCCATCCAATACATTATTACGCCATGAAGAGAACCCTTGGCATTCTCGGTGCAACGGTTTTCGTGCTCCTTCTTTCCATCATTGCCTATCACAGATTTCAAGTTCAAACAAAAAGGATCTTTTTTTCGATCTTCCCAATCTACACCTGGGTCTTCGTGGACCAACCTATCCTCTTTAATCATCTCCATCATCAAGAAGTGGCTAAATTGAACTGCGCGTTCTGCCACCGCTATGCGGAGAGATACCGTGGCGCCGGGATTCCGAATATCGAAATCTGCCGAGCCTGTCACAGCACCGATGCCGTCAGCAAGAGACCCGAAGCCTTAAAGGTGGTCCGCTATGTTCAGGCGGGGAAGGAAATCCCATGGAAACGGATGTACAGGCTTCCGAGACACGTTGTCTTTCCCCATTGGATCCACGTCCAAAGCGAAGTCGATTGTTCTGTGTGCCATGGTTTAACCGGGATGAAAGAAAGACCGGTAAAAATGGTGGACCGAAACTACATGGAATGGTGTTTGGACTGTCACAAAAAAAAGGGGGCGAACGCGGACTGTTACGCGTGTCACTCGAGCTGAAAGGACCCAGATCCTTGCCCGGATCCTGAGACCAACGCTGGAGCCATTGAGCCTCTTACATCCTGAGACCGAGGACATGAAAGCGATGAGGATCAATCGAAGGAATTTGTTAAAACTGATTGGAGCTGCCACGTTCGGGATGACCCTTCCCGAGAGCCTCCTCTATGCTCTTCCAAAGGAAGGGGAATGGGTTCCCTATGAGGAACATTGGTCCACGGGGATCTGCCTCCAATGCCCGAGCGGCTGCGGTCTACGAATTCGATCGGTCATGCGTTGGCCTGTAAAGTTGGAAGGAATCAAAGATTACCCTATCAATAAGGGTCGCCTCTGTCCTAAAGGGCAGTCGGGACTTCAGGTTCTCTACGATCCGGACCGGATCCCGAGCCCGCTGAGGCGAAAAGGCAAGAGAGGCGCGGGGCAATGGGAAAAGATAACCTGGGAGGAAGGGATCGATCTCGTCGTCGATCAATTGAAGAGGCTCCGCCAAGAGGGTAACCCCCATCAGATGGCGGTGCTGGGAGGGCGTTATCGCGGCCACATGGCGGATCTCGTCTCCCGCTTCTTGGAAGCCTATGGCTCACCCAACCATCTTGGAAATCCTTCGAGGGGATCCGAAGGGATTCTGAAAGGCCACCTCTTCACGATGGGAGTCAAGGATTTCTTGGCCGTTCATTGGGAGGAGGTCAACTATGTCCTCTCCTTCGGGGCCAGCCTTCTCGAGGCATCGAGGCCCTCCCTCAGAAATCTATGGGGCTATGGATTTTTAAGAAGGGGGAGACCAGGGAATAGAGGAAAACTGGTACAGGTGGAACCTCGATTCTCCGTAACGGCTTCTAAGGCGGATCAATGGATCCCTATCCTTCCGGGGACGGATGCTGCGTTAGCCCTGGGCATGGCTCATTGGATCATTCGAAACAAGCGGTATGATCCTTCTTTCATAGATCAGTACACATTCGGATTCGAGGATTGGAAGGACGACGAAGGAAAGACTCACATGGGATTTAAGACTCTCGTCCTTAAGGAGTACTCCCCTCAGGTCGTCTCATCGTGGACGGGGATTCCGGAGGAGACGATCGTTCGATTGGCCGATGAATTCAGTTCTTATCGGCCTGCCGTCGCCATTTCTGGAAGAGGCGTTGGCATGCAGACCAATGGAACCTATAGCCAGATGGCTATCGACTGCCTCAATGCCTTAGTAGGTTCTGTCGATGCCCGAGGAGGTTTGCTTCTCCAGAGGCCCCCCCCCTTCCGCCGGTGGCCACCCGTCAAGAAGGATGGTATTGCCCAAAAAGGCCTCTCACAGCCCAGAATCGATGGAGCCGGAAGTATGCCCTTCCCTTTCGCGGACGAGGTACCTTATGTACTTCCGGAGCGGATTCAAAACGCGACGCCCTATCCTCTCCGTATCCTCTTTCTCTACTACGCGAACCCTCTCTTTAGCCTGCCCGAACCCGAAAGGTTCAGAGAGGCTATGGAGAAGATTCCCTTCCTTGTCAGCTTCTCTCCGTTCATGGACGAAACGACGAGCCATGCAGATCTCATCCTCCCCGATGGGACTTATTTTGATCGCTGGCAGGATGACAATCCAGAACCTGGATTGGGGTTTCCCATGGTTGGGATAAGGAGTCCGACCCTTGAAAGATCTCTCCACGACTTCCGAAATACGGCAGATGTCTTCATCGAGATTGCAAAACGCCTTGGAGGCACGGTGGCCAGCTCTTTTCCATGGGACGATTTTCAAGAGGCACTGAAGGAGGCAATGAAGGGGATTCATGCGGTGAAACGAGGTTCTTTCCAGGCGACAGATTTCGATCAGTTCTGGAAAACGCTAATTGAGAGAGGGGGATGGTGGGATCCTCCTTATCCCTTCGGTGAGTGGAGAAAACGCTTCCAAACCCCTTCAGGGAGGTTTGAGTTCTATTCCTTGAAGATGAGAAAGAAGTTGATCGATATATCCACCAAAAGCGGGAAGAATCTCGAACAAGTCCTCGAGGAACTGAAGATCGAGGCAAGAGGAGATCGCGCCTTCCTCCCTCATTTCGAGAAGCCAAGGTCCGTCGGGGAGGAGACTGAATATCCTTTTCATCTCATACACTACAAATTGATGACTACGGCGGAGGGGAGAGGAGCCAATCAACCCTATCTTCAGGAAATCTTTGGCCCCCATCTGAAAGAGAGATGGGATGGATGGGTCGAGATCAACCCTGAGGTCGCTCGTGCCCTTGGCATCGAGGATGGAAGTCTCATCTGGGTCGAATCGAAGGGTGGGAGGTTGAAAGCGAGGGCAAGGCTTTACGGAGGGGTCCATCCGAAGTGCATCCACATCCCGTACGGTCAGGGGCACAAGGCCTATGGACGCTGGGCAAAGGGAAGGGGGATCAATCCGAACGATCTTCTGGTAAGGGAATACGACTACCTCGGAGGATTTGTTTCTCACTATTCAACGAGGGTGAAGATATACAAGGTCTGAGGTCCGAGGCTCCTCGGGAATCGTCAGGCATGCTCCACTCTATTCTCAACTTTGGGGTGAGGAATGTACCGGTGGGGAATGGTAATCGATCTTGACAAATGTACGGGTTGTCAGGCTTGCGTCGTCGCCTGCCGCCAAGAAAACAATATCTCCTTCGCTGGGGAGAAAGAAGCCAAGCTGGGGAGAGCGAAATTCTGGATGAACCTTATTTATGAAGTTGAAGGCGTCTTTCCAAATGTAAAAATGCGATTCATCCCGATGCCGTGCATGCATTGCGATCATCCGCCCTGTACGAAGGTCTGTCCTGTCGCGGCGACTTACCTCAATCCCGAGGGGATTGTGGCCCAGGTCTACCCCAGATGCATCGGGGTTCGGATGTGTATCTCCAACTGCCCCTATACGGTTCGATATTTTAACTGGCACGCTCCGTCCTGGCCAAAGGAATATAAGAAGGGACTCAATCCAGACGTATTTCGCCGAAGAAAAGGGATTACCGAGAAGTGCAACTTCTGTATCCACAGGATTCGACGCGCAAAGGAAAGGGCGAGGCGGGAGAAAAGAAGAATTGGCGACGGAGAGGTCGTCCCCGCCTGTGTGGAAACCTGCCCAAGTGAAGCCCTCTACTTCGGAGATCTCAATGACCCTACGAGCCAAGTCGCAAGGCTCTCCAAAAGCCGCCGAGCCTTTCGATTGCTCGAGGATCTGGGAACGGAGCCTAAGGTTTTCTATCTCAAGGAAGGGGAATGGCACGATGGGCAGTGATGTCCTTGAAGAAAGATATCAACCTGTCATAGAACCGATCACCCGCGTGGGATGGCGTTTTTGGGTTGCCGTTATTCCTCTTTCGATCATCTTTCTCTGGTCTTTCTTCGCCTTTGGTTGGCAGTACCATCGCGGTCTTGGCGTCACCGGAATGGGTCATCCGGTCTCCTGGGCCTTCTACCTTGTCAACTTTGTTTTCTTCATCGGGATCAGTCACGCAGGGGCTTTGGTTTCTGCCGTATTGCGGATCACCCACGCCCGCTGGGGGACTCCCTTCGGCCGGATTGCCGAAGCGGTGACAGTCTTTGCTCTGGCAGCAGGCCCGACCAATATCCTTTTCGACTTGGGTCGATCCGTCCGATTCTACTGGGTCGCCCTCCACGCCCAATTCAAATCGCCCCTGCTTTGGGATTTCACCTGTATCATGACCTACCTGGCGACGAGTATCTTTTTCCTCTACATTTTGATGATACCCGACATCGGATTTCTACGGGACCGATTCCCCAAGTACCGATGGATTTACAAACCCCTTTCGCTCAACTGGTCCGGGACGGAAAGGCAATGGAATACGCTGGAAAAGATCATCGGCTTTCTGTGCATCGCCGTCATACCGATTGCAGTCAGTGTCCATACGGTAGTCTCCTGGGTCTTTGGATTGCAAACCCAGCCGATGTGGCACAGCACCATTTTCGCCCCCTATTTCGTTACCGGTGCCATCTTTTCCGGGATCGCTACAATTATCATTGTCTCTGTCATTCTGCGAAAAGTCTACCATCTGGAAAACTTCTTAACCGCTTACCATTTCAATAACATGTCTCTGCTTCTTCTCACCTTCACCCTCCTGTGGGCCTATTTCACCTTTGTGGAACACTTGGTCGTGGGCTACGCCGGGGGAACCCATGAATTGGTTGTCCTTTGGAAAAAACTGACGGGGGAATATGCCCCCCATTTCTGGGCGATGGTGATCTTCTGCTTTGTCATCCCCTTTCCCCTTTTGGTCCTCAAACGAACGATTACGGGGTCTCTGATTGCGTCCATCTCTATCGTCATCGGGATGTGGCTCGAGCGGTTCACGATCATCATCCCGTCCTTCACCGAGCCCCGCCTCCCTTATGCGCGAGGGGCTTATATCCCTTCCTGGGTGGAATGGTCCATGACGGCAGGGCTCTTTGCGGGCTTTACCTTGGCCTTTATCCTATTCTCGAAGTTTTTCCCTGTCATATCGATCTGGGAGATGGAGAAGCAGAAAATTTGAGACCCGGTGGAACTGGCCATTTGAGCGAACCATTTCGAAAGGAGGACCCATGAGGAGATTGTTTTGGATCATGCTCGTCCTTTCCCTCATCTGCTCGCCCCTTAATGCTGGGTCGGCCCAACCCCTTAAACCTCCAAAGAAGACTCCTGAGCTGCTTGATCAGGGCAGAAAGCTCTACGAACAGAACTGCGCGCCCTGCCATGGGGCTAAAGGGGACGGAAAGGGACCTGCAGGGGTTGCCCTCAAACCCCCTCCACGGACGTTCAACCTTCCATTTAACCAGTGGACTTATTCTAAGGGCGATCTCACCAAGGCCTTCGAGGTCATCACGAACGGAATCCCAAACACTGCCATGGTCAAGTGGAGCCACTTGTCCGAGCAGGAGCGATGGGCACTCGTTTACACCGTCGTCGAGTTTGCAGCCCCAAGGCTTCCGACGAAGAAAAAATGATCACCTCGGTAATCGCTCAGTCTACCAGGGAAATTCAATGGAATCGGACAGGGATGTCGGGGAAAATCTTATAGCGGAAACCTCTGCTTGTCCCCGGGCTCGAACAATCCAATCTCCCCCACGCTTCAGTAACGCATTACTCACCGCGTCAGTTTCTGCTTGATTTCATAGATCCGTTTCTTGATCTGCCCAATCTGTTTCGTAATGGGGATCTCTTTTGGACAAACCTCTGTGCACTTCCAAAGCGTCTGACATCCCCAGGCTCGATCTTGATGGTCGAGAAGGGCTATCCGTTCCTCAGACGCCTCATCCCTGGAATCGAAAAGATACCGGAAGGCTCGGACAAGTGCCGCAGGCCCAACATAAGGCTCGGTCTCCCTATTCTGGTTGACGGGACAAGAGGCGGTACAACAAGCGCAGAGGATGCAGCGGATTGCTTCTTCGAAGAGACGGTGTTCCTCTGGTAACTGTCTTCGTTCTCGTTCGGGAGAAGGCGTTTGGGTGATGAGGTAGGGTTTGATCGATCGATACTTTTCGAAGAAGGGATCCAGATTCACGACCAAATCCTTGATCACGGGAAAGACCGGCAGGGGCTCGATGAGGACCTCGTCCTTAAAACTTCGAACCAGCTTCTGACAGGCCAGCCCGCAGACGCCATTGATCCTCATGCCGTCGGATCCGCAGACCCCATGGCCACACGACATCCGAAAGGCCAGGGTGGGATCCTGCTCCCACCGAACCCGATTAAGGCAATCGAGGAGGCGATCCATCGGAGCGGCTCCCACCTCGAAGGTCTGATAATAAGGTCTTTCATCTTTTTGAGGATCGTAGCGGAAGATCTTTAATCGAACCAGCATCGAACCCCCTAATAACTCCTTGGCTTCGGTTGGAAACGGGTGATCCTCACAGGTCTCCATCTGACCTCCGGGCCCCTCGGCGTCGACAAGACAAGCGTATGTTTTAGGTACTCGCTATCGGCCCGCTCTGGAAAGTCTTGACGGTAGTGAGCACCCCTGCTCTCTCGACGGTGAAGAGCGCTCAAGAGAATCACTTCAGCAAGTTCAAGTTGATGGCCCAATTCGATCGCTTCCATCAGTTCATAGTCGAACGGTCGGGTGGGCCCGACCACCCCGACCTGCTGAAACCTTGCCTTCAGCGTCCGGACCTCTTCAATACCCCTCTTCAAACCCTCCTCTTCCCGAAAAACCGAACCAAAGTCCATCATAACGGATTGCATCCTCCTCCTGATCGAATCGATCCTTTCCGTCGGTTTCCGATTCTTGAGGACAGCGATCTTTTCCTCGGTTGCTCGGAGTGCTTCAAGTATCAATCTTGAATCTCCTGTGTCCTCGATCTCTTTGAGAATTGCAATCCCGCACCTTCGGCCAAATACCAAGAGATCGAGAAGGGAGTTGCATCCCAGACGATTGGCTCCATGGACAGAGACGCAGGCGCACTCACCTGCCGCGTAGAGCCCCAGCACCCGGTTTCCCTTTTCATCGGCCATCACTCTTCCGTCGACATCGGTTGGAATTCCACCCATGATGTAATGGCAAGTGGGCTGAACGGGAATGGGATCCCTTGCCGGATCCAAGCCCAAATAGATTCGGACAAAAGAGGAGATTTCCGATAGCCTCTCGCGGATCCTCTCCTTCCCTAAATGGGTGAGGTCGAGATGGACATAGTCTCCGCCCTCAATCCCCCTCCCTTCGCGGACCTCCGTAAGAATGGCCCTTGAAACCACATCCCTCGCTGCCAGGTCTTTGACCGTAGGTGCATAACGTTCCATAAAGCGCTCGCCCAGGTGATTCCTTAGCACACCTCCTTCCCCTCTCGCCGCCTCGCTCACCAACACCCCCAATGGATAGAGGCCGGTGGGATGGAACTGGACAAACTCCATATCCTGTAAAGGAATTCCTGCCCCATACGCCAAAGCCATTCCATCGCCCGTCGAAGCGAATCCATTGGAAGTGGTTTTATAGATCCTTCCGCATCCGCCTGTTGCAAGGATCACCGCTTTTGCCTTCAGGGCGCGAAGGTGCCCTGTCGCAAGATCGTAAAGGATGACTCCTTTACAGCCCTTTTTTGGAGAGAAGACAAGGGAGAGAAGATAATGCTCGGAATAGAAGGTAACCTGATGACGAAGACACTGGTCGTAGAGCGTATCCAGGACAACTCTTCCTGTACGGTCTGCGGCGTAACAGGCCCGCTTCACCGGCTTCTCTCCGTAATCTCGGGTATGGCCCCCAAAGTTTCGCTGGGCGATCTTCCCATCTTCTCTTCTGCTGAAGGGAACGCCCATATGCTCTAACTCGTAGATCACACGAGGGGCATCCTCGACCATGATTTCGATCGCATCCTGATCCCCAAGATAGTCTCCCCCTTTTACCGTATCAAAAAGGTGCCATTCTGGCCGGTCTTCCTCTTCATTTCCAAGGGCCGCCGCAATCCCACCCTGAGCGGCACCCGAATGGGAGCGGGTGGGCATCACCTTACTGACCACCGCTACATCGGCCTTCCCCACACACTCCACTGCTGCTCGGAGCCCAGCCAGCCCCGCTCCCACAATCACTATTTCATGCTCAACGACCATTTCGATCGCTCTCCAAGTCGATGCTCGTACATTTCCCCGGCGGATAAGAAATGACCGTGTGCCAGCTCCTTGACCCCTTCCCTCGCCTGTTGCCGTAATCGTGCCAATCGAGATCTCTCCACCAATTCTAATCCCCCGATAGATAAAGATCAATGGTCCGATGACCGATCATTCCCAGTTTAAACCCCAAATCCTCTGCCCCTACCGGTGAACTCCAAGGGTTGATCATTCGTCCGTTTTCAAATAGAATGTTTGGAAGAAAAGGAGGAGACCATGCCCACTCTATCTTATCTTTACCGAGTTGAAAAGGATCCCATGGGTCAGGTGAAAGTCCCTAAGGGAGCTTACTACGGGGCTCACACGCAGAGGGCTGTTGAAAACTTCCCGGTTAGCAACTGGCGGTTCCACCGGGAAATGATCCACGCCCTGGGCCTGATCAAATTTGCCTCTGCAAGAACGAATGCATCCCTCAAACTTTTGGACAGGCAAATCGCAAGAGCGATCGAGAAAGCCTCCGAAGAGGTGATGGAGGGAAAATGGGACGATCAATTCGTCGTTGACGTTTTCCAAACGGGATCGGGTACGTCGACCAACATGAATGTGAATGAGGTGATTGCCAATCGCGCGAACGAACTCCTCGGAAGTCGAAAAGGAATTTACAAACCCGTGCATCCAAACGACCACGTCAATCTTGGGCAGTCAAGCAACGATGTCTTCCCTTCCGCCATCCATATCGCCGCTGTGAACCTCCTTCGTAACAGATTGATTCCTGAGTTGAGAGATCTCCACAAGGAGCTGAAAGGGAAGGAGGAAGGATTCTATCCCATCCTCAAGATCGGTCGCACGCACCTTCAGGATGCCCTCCCCATTCGGTTAGGCCAAGAATTTGGGGGTTATGCCCGCCAGGTGGAGCTCGGGATCGTAAGGATTCAAAGGGCGATGGAATCCCTCTATGAGCTTCCTTTGGGGGGAACGGCAGTCGGAACCGGAATGAATACCCATCCGCGCTTTGCCAAGAAAGCGATCTCCGTAATCAACGGGAAGATGAAGGAGCATTTTCGAGAATCGTTAGATCATTTTGAGGCTCAAGGAGCGAAGGATGCCCTCGTTGAGTTGAGTGGAGCTCTGAAGACGGTAGCTGTGGGGTTGACGAAAATCGCCAATGATATCCGATGGATGGGTTCTGGACCTCGTTGCGGGCTCGGTGAGCTTCGCCTTCCGGAAACCCAACCTGGCTCCTCCATGATGCCTGGCAAGGTCAATCCCGTTATTCCCGAATCTCTGATCCAGGTCTGCGCTCAAGTCATTGGAAACGACGCCACAGTCACCCTTGGAGGCTTGGGAGGCTATTTTGAACTCAACCTGATGATGCCCTTGATTGGCTACAATCTCCTCCAATCCATTCATCTTCTTTCAGAAGGTGTTCGTACCTTCTCCCACAGGTGTATCCAAGGTCTGGAGGCTAACCAGGAGCGATGCGAGGAGATGATCGAGAAGAGCCTTGCCCTGGTCACGGCCTTGGCTCCGAAATTAGGTTACAATGAGTCGGCACGCATCGCGAGGAAGGCCTACCAAAAGAACATGACCATCCGGGAGGTGATGGAAGAGGAGAAAATTCTTCCAAAAACCGAAGTCCAGCGCATCCTCAACCCACAATCCATGGTCGCTTCCACCAAGGGGAGAAAAGGAAGTCAGGGTCGTCGGCAACCTTGACAAAGGAATGAAGGGTCATCATCTTTAAATGAGATGGAACTTGGAAAGGAGGTTGATTTTCGATGTATTTCATAACGATTTCGGAGATGCTTGGAACAGGTGGAGAAGGGATCGCCCGTCAGGTAGCCAAAGAGTTAGGGTATGTCTTCTATGGGGAGGAAGAACTTCTAAAGGCGGCTGAAGAAATGGGATTTCTCGCCGATGTCAAGAAATTGGGTGAAAAGAGCCCTGCCCTGCTGGAAAGGTTCTTCACCGAAAAGCCAAAGATCTACCTCGATCGCCTCCAGTCTGTCATCTACGAGGTGGCCAAAAAGGGCGACGCGGTCTTTTTCGGCCGAGGAAGCCAGCTTCTTCTTCATTCCTTCGAATGCGCCTTTCATGTCTTGGTGACAGGCTCGATGGAGAAGAGGATCAAGAGGGTGATGGAAGAGAAGAAAGTCGATAGAGAGTTAGCAGAAAGGATGATTCAGCGCTCCGACCGTGACAAGGAGGGATTCATTCGCTTTGCTTTTGATGAAGACTGGCTCAACCCCGGGCTCTACGACTTGATGCTGAATACCGATAAGCTTGGCATGGAGGCAGCGGTCAAAATGATTGCCGTGGCGGCTAGATCGGATGAGATCAAGGCTTGCGGCGTCGATTCTGTCAGCAAGCTGAGAAAGCTCTCGATCGAACGGCAGATCGAATCTGCACTTTTAGAGGCGGGCCTGACGAGATCCCACCTCTTCTTCACGGTTGAGGAAGGCGACCAAGTCAGATTTTTTGGCTTGGTCAATACCCAGGAAGAGAAGGAAAAAGTGGAAGCCTTAGCAAAGAGAGTGAAGGACATTAAGAAGGTGACCAACGACCTAATCGTAGCAGCCTCTTCCATGTCGGGGGTTTGATCTCCAGAGGCTAAACTCTATTGCAAGGGTGCCTGAAGGGGACGTTTTTCAAATCCCCCGATATTATAGTGCGCTGAGTCCTTTGCAAGATTGTACGTTTGCGCAGATCCTTCGCTCCCGAATTCATGCGCACTCAGAAAAGGGATGCCTCGATGTCCAAGAAGGGAAAGATGGAGCTGCTCAGAAGGCCTAAAAGCCTCCGCTCTCTCCTGGCAGGCACCCTCGTCCTCTCTGGTTTGTACCTTTCCAGTCGATACAGTTACCTTCTTTTCCATAGCCTCGCTGAACTCTTTTCAATCGTTATCGCCTGCGGTATCTTCGTCATCGCCTGGAATTCTCGCCATTTCCATGAAAATAATTATCTCCTCTTCATCGGCATCGCCTATCTTTTCGTAGGAGGCATCGACCTCGCCCATACCCTCTCCTACAAAGGCATGGGTATCTTTCAAGGTTACGAAACCAACCTGCCTACTCAGCTATGGATTGGTGGAAGGTTCATGGAAAGCCTCTCCCTTTTGATCGCTCCTCTATTTTTAAAAAGGAGGCTAATACCTCATTATGTCCTTTTGGCCTATGGCGTTGGAACCATCCTTCTTTTTCTCTCCATTTTTTATTGGGAGATCTTCCCCATCTGTTTTATCGAGGGAGTGGGCTTGACCCCTTTTAAAAAGATCAGTGAATATCTTATCTCCTTTGTCCTCTTCATTTCCATTATCCTTCTCTATAAGAACCAAAAAGAGTTTGACCCTAATGTTTTTCGATGGATCGTCTGGTCCATCGTTTTGACCATTGGCTCAGAACTGCTCTTTACCCTCTACATCCATGCCTACGGACTTTCAAATCTAATTGGCCATTATCTTAAGATCCTTTCATTTTACTTTATCTATAAAGCGATCATCGAAACAGGGATTTCTAAACCCTTTCATCTTCTTTTCAGGAGTTTAAAGCAGAGCGAGGAGAGATTGGAGACCCTGGTCCAAAAGAGGACCGAAGAGTTGGCCATTGCCTTAAAGGACCTGGAAGAAAAATCCAGTTTAATGAGTGCAAATAATGCCATTTTGAGTCTCTTTGCGCGAAAGACCTCAAGAAAAGAATTCCTCGATGATCTGATCGACCTGATTCAAGGATGGGCCAAATGCCGATGCGTAGGGATTCGGATTATCGATCAACACCGATTCATTCCTTACGAATCCTATCGAGGATTTAGTGAAGAGTTTTGGAATTCGGAAAGCCTTCTCTGCCTGGATCGTGACCAATGTATCTGTACTCGGGTGGTCAAGGGGGATTTTGACCCTCCCGAAATCTCTGCCACTACCCCCTTTGGTTCCTTTTATACTCCGAACATCAGAAAATTTACGGAGACCCTTTCCGAGGAGGAACGAGCGAGAAATCGAGGGGTATGTGCCCAAAAAGGATTTACCTCGATGGCCATCATCCCCATCAAATATCATGGTCGGACTTTTGGGACAATCCACCTCGCCGATGAAGAAGAGGGCCTCATCCCTTTCAAAACCGTCGAATTTTTAGAAGCCATTGCCCCTCTGGTAGGAGAAACGATTCATCGATTTGGCCTCGAATCGGAGCTTCAGCGAAATTACGAAACCCAGAAGGCCATCAATTTCCTCCTACGGCTTTCTCTCAAAGACATCCCTCTGGAAGAATTTCTTCAGGAAACGCTTCAGATTCTACGTTCAAGTCCCTGGATCTCTACCGATGCAATGGGCTGCATATTTCTGGTGGAGGGAGACCATACCCTCCTCATGAAAGCACACCATGGACTTCCAGAATCTATTCAAAAAGGATGCTCTCGGGTTCCATTTGGCCTCTGTCTCTGTGGGAAGAGCGCCTTAAGAAAAGTCCTTCAGTATACCGATT
>FWPV01006474.1_pt1 | contig 22331 bp, 21 predicted proteins | sample 2228371 | NCBI WGS metagenome assembly FWPV01 (sample SAMEA103939776, study PRJEB20133) | metagenome | reverse complement strand
CGGCGACCGAGTTCACGTCGGCGATGGCGACCGCAGGCATGCCCAGGAGCGCCGCGCGTTCCATGTATTCCTCGGGGTGCGACCCGCCGGTCAGGAAGGTGAAGTTCGACATCGCCGAGAGTTCGGCGAAGCACGCGCGGCGGGGCGCGGCGATGTTGGACGGGGGGCGGGCGGCGGGGCGACTCATCCTGATGTTCGCTATTTGTTCCAATCCGACTCTGTGCCAACGCGCCGGGCTGTCAACCCTCAAGCCCCTTGCCTTTTTGGCGCACCCGCTCCAATTGAGTGGAATGAAATCTCTTCTCGCCAGACTGGCCGACCGCCCTGCTCCGCCCATTGCGCCGAAGGAGGATCCGCCGCGCCCCGAAACGCATGTTTTCGCGGTGGGCGATATCCATGGCCGCATGGACCTGGTCGAGCCGCTTCTGGAACGGATCGATACCAGGATCGACGAGTGGGCGGCGGACGATGCCTGCATCGTGTTCCTGGGAGACTACATCGACCGTGGGCCGGACAGCGGCGCGGTGATCGATCGCCTGCGCGAGATCGAGGCGGCGTCCGAGGGACGCGCCATCTGCCTGATGGGCAACCACGAGCAGATGATGCTGGAGTTCCTGGACGACCCCGGCAAGGGCCCGCGCTGGCTGCGCAACGGCGGGGTCCAGACGGCGGAGAGCTTCGGGCTGTCCCTGAACCTCGGCGACGCGCCCGAGCCTGCCGCGCTGGCCGACCTGCGCGATGCGCTGGCCGAGGCATTGCCCGAAGGGACCGAGGCTTGGCTGCGCGCCCTGCCGCTCAGCTGGAACAGCGGGACGCTCTGGGCGACGCACGCGGGCGCGGACCCGACGCTGCCGATGGGCCGGCAGTCGCCGCGGTCGCTGGTCTGGGGCCACCCGATGTTCGGGGCGCATCCCCGGTCCGACGGCATGTGGATCGTTCACGGCCACACCGTCCTCACCACGCCCCGCGCGCGTGGGGGGCGCATTTCGGTCGACACGGGCGCGGTCTACGGCGGGCCGCTGACCGCCGCCGCGGTCACGCCCGACGGACGGGTCGAGTTCGTGGCGGCGCCGGGTCGTCGACTCTAGCCGCGCGGCACAAGGCGGAGCATCAGGTAGCGATTGTAGGTCAGAAAGGCCTGCGCCGTCCGCGTCGTCCCGGTCAGCCGCTGCATCAGCGCGCGACGCCGCCGTTCAGGCAGGAACATCCCGATGGCACGCGAAAGGAACCAGCGCGTTCGGGGCCTCTTGGCCTGTAGCTCAGCCTCGATCCTCGAGACTCCGTGGCCCAGGACGTGGAACAGGCGCTGTTCCAGGTCGATCGAGGGCGCGACGGCATCGCTGATGTCCTCTTCGCTGTCGATCGTGACGGGAAGGCCGGCGACCGCCGCGCGAAAGACCGAAAGATGATGTCCGCCGCCCGGTTGCGGCCCATGGACGGACCGGCCCCTGTAGGCGTCGGTGCGGAAGCAGTCGGCGATCACCACCACCCCGCCCGGCCCCAGCAGCGACAGCGCCTTGGGCAACGACTGATCCATCGGAATGTACTGGAAGCTTTCCGAGAACAGGCAGACGTCATAGCCGCCGGGGCCGCTGAACTCCTCGAACATGCATTCGTGGACATTGGCTTGCGGGGCGTTCTCGCGGCAGCGACTGGCGAGGAACGCCGAAGGCACGACGATGTCGACCGCGTGGCCGAGGACGAGGAGCTTCTTCGCCGTCTCGCCCGCGCCGCCGCCGATGTCGAGGATGCGCAGCGCCCGGCCCTGCGGCAGCAGCGCAAACAGCTTCTGGGTATAGGCCTCCTGCGCGGCGCGGAGGTTTTCGGCCGTCACGTCCAGCCCCGTCCACAGACCGTAATGCAGGTTCTCGGCCCCCGTCAGCCAGCGGATGAACGAGAGGCCCACGTCGAGGCCGATGGCGCGGGTGTCGAGTTTCGAGCTCATGCCGCCCCCTTAGTCCACCGGGGCGGCCTTGGGAAGCGGCATCCGCGCCATGATGACGGCAAGCTCGGCCAGGGTGTCGGAGTTCGCCGAGAGGTAGCCGCCGCCGCAGGGACGCGCGAAGATCGCCGGCCCTTCGGGGCTGTCAACGACGAAGGCGACGGCGGGCAGAAGACACGCGATCATCCCAGATGCTCGGCGAACGCCCTCAGCACCTCCTCATAGACCGCGCGCTTGAAAGGCACGATCTGGGCGACGACCTCGCCCGGCGGCATCCAGCACCATTCCGAGAATTCGGGATGTTCGGTGTCGATGCGGACCTGATCGTCGGTCCCGAGATACCGCATCAGGACCCATTTCTGCTTCTGCCCGCGATACTTGCCGCCCCAGACCTTGCCGATCAGGTGGTCGGGCAGATCGTAGCGGACCCAGCCGGGCGTGATCTTGACGATCTCGACCAGGTCGGCGGTGATGCCGGTTTCCTCCCACAACTCGCGGAGTGCGGCTTCCTCGGGCGTCTCGCCCTTGTCGATGCCGCCCTGGGGCATCTGCCAGGCGGGCATGTCGCTGTCCTTGCGCTGGCCGACGAACAGCGCGCCATCGGCGTTCATCAGCATGACGCCGACACATGGGCGATAGGGCAGGTCGGCCGGGTCCTTGGGCATGGCGGCTCCTCGTTGTCTTCCCGTTTGGACGTCGCCGGGCAGGCGCTTCCCTGGTCTGACCTTTGCTGCGATCCGGCGCCGCTGCAAGACGCTGCCGGAAGGCGAAGCGGCGGGCCGGATCGCTCCGGCCCGCCGCTGGGGTCGCCTTCGGATCGCCGCGTCTATTCCGACGCCGGACGGAGCGCGGACAGACCCTTGAGGATGTCGATCGCGTAGGCCAGCTGGTAGTCCTCCTTGCGGAGTTCCGCCGCCGCCTCGGCGCGGGCACGCTCTTCCTCGATCTGGCGGCGTTCGTCCTCGGTCAGACTGTCGTTGGACAGGCTGCCGCGCAGGTCGGACTCGAAGCGCTGCCGGGTCGCGGCGCTGGTCTCTTCTTCGGTCTCGCGTTCGGCGGCACGCGGCGGCTGGGTCACGACGATATCGGGCGAAACGCCCAGCGACTGGATCGACCGGCCCGACGGGGTATAGTATCGCGCGGTGGTCAGGCGCATCGCACCGTCGCCGCGCAACGGCATCACCGTCTGGACCGAGCCCTTGCCGAAGCTCTTTTCGCCGATGACGATGGCGCGGCGATGGTCCTGAAGCGCGCCGGCCACGATCTCGGACGCCGAGGCGGAGCCGCCGTTGATCAGCACGACCATCGGCTTGCCCTGGATCAGGTCGCCCGGCGTGGCATTGAAGCGTTCGCCGTCCTGCGGGTCGCGGCCGCGGGTCGACACGATCTCGCCCGCGTCGAGGAAGGCGTCCGACACACGGATTGCCTGCCCCAGAAGACCGCCGGGGTTGTTGCGCAGGTCGAGGACGATGCCGTTGACGTTTTCCAAGCCGCCGGCTTCCTCGATCGACTTCTTCAGACCTTCTTCGAGGTTCGGATAGGTCTGGTCGTTGAACGTGGTGATGCGCAGGACGACAGTGTCGCCCTCGAGCCGCGTGCGCACGGCGGTCAGCTTGATCGTGTCGCGGATGATCGACACATCGAAGGGCTCGTCCACGCCCTCGCGCACGACCGTCACGAGGATCTCGGACCCGACGGGCCCGCGCATCATCTCGACCGCCTCGTCCAGCGTCAGGCCCAGCACCGACTGGCCATCGACATGGGTGATGAAATCGCCCGCCTCGATCCCCGCCGCGTCCGCAGGCGTCCCATCCATGGGCGAGACGACCTTGACGAAGCCTTCCTCCTGCGTGACCTCGATGCCGAGGCCGCCGAATTCGCCGCGAGTCTGCACACGCATGTCGGCCGCGTCGTCCGGCGAGAGGTAGGACGAATGCGGGTCAAGCGAGGTCAGCATGCCGTTGATCGCGGCTTCGATCAGCTGCTTCTCGTCCACTTCCTCGACATACTGCGCGCGAATGCGCTCGAAGATGTCGCCGAAGAGGTCGAGCTGTTCGTAGACCGAGGCGTTCCTTTCGGTCTCCTGCGCGATCAGCGGACCGGCGACCTGGGTCGTCGCGACCACCCCGGCCACGGTTCCGACCAGCGCCGCCATAACGAACTTCTTCATTCCTTCATCCTCTCTCCAGCGCGAACCATGGTTCGGGATCGACCGGTTCCACGCCCTCTCGCAGTTCAATATAGAGCGTTTCCGAGCGCGTTCCGCCACCGCCTTGTTGCGCCTCGGACATGAACTCCTCGGCCTCGGGCGGAGCGCCGGGCATGAGGCCCAGCGGTGCCCCCTGCGTGACGACCTCGTCCCCCACGGCATAGATCTGCCCCAACCCTGCCATGACCAGAAGATAGCCGGGGCCGGGTTCGAGCACGATCACATTTCCGTAGTCGGGCAGCGGTCCTGCATAGCGCACCGTCGCCGCCACCGGCGCGGTGACCAGAGCCAGCGGGCGGGTAGCCACAAGCAGGCCGGGACGTGCGACGCCCGCGGCATCCGGTTCGCCGAAAGCGCGAAGAACGTTGCCATCCACCGGAATGGGCAGAGCGCCGCGCAGGGTCTCGAAGGGCGGCCCGGATACCGGGTCGTCCGGCCCGACCAGAGGCACCGCAGTCAACCCCGCTGCGAAGCTTTCCAGCGTGTCGGCGCCGGCCAGAAGCGCGGCGAGCGCCTCTGGGTCCTCGGCGAACCGGCGCGGCAGGTCCGTCCGTTCGGCGATGGCCTGCGACAGGGCGAGGCGCGCTTCCTGAACGCCCTTGAGGCCATCCTCCAGCGTATTGGCCGCGCCTTCCTGCAAGGACCTCAGCAGTGCGACTTCCTCCAGCTGAACGCGGAGCGTCTCGGCCTCGGCCTGAAGCGCGGGGGTGATCTCTGCCAGCAGCATGGCCGACCGCGCGGTGTCCAGCGGGCCGGACGGATGCAGCAGCAGAAGGGGACCCGACGTCTGCTCAAGCCCGGCGAGGACACCGGTCAGGCGGGCGATCTCGGCGCGGCGGGCCTCGAATTCAAGCGCCAGCGCCCGTTCGCGGATCGCGACGCGGCGAAGCCCCTCGCGCAGCGCGGTCAGCCCCTCCTCGTAGGCGCGCACGGTCTGGCTCAGCGCGGCGACGCGGTCGCGCGCGCCCTCGGCCTCCTCCAGCGCGACGGCCGCCGCGGTCAGAGCCTGCGCCGCGCGGCGCGCGGTCAGGAGCGTGTCCATGTCCTGAGCCACCGCGGGCGCCGCAAGTGGCGCCGCAATGGCCAGGGCGAGGGCCGCGCGCCTCATCGAAGGATAAGACTCTCGCCCGTCATCTCGGGCGGCTTGGGCAGCTCCATGAGGTCCAGCAAGGTCGGCGCGAGGTCGGCCAGACGCCCGGACCGCAGCTTCACGTCACTCGGCCCGCCGACAAGGATCACGGGGACCGGGTTCGTCGTGTGTGCGGTGTGCGGCCCGCCTGTCGCGGGGTCGATCATCGTCTCGCAATTGCCGTGGTCGGCGGTGACGATCATCGCGCCGCCCGCCTTGCGGAGCGCCTCGACCGCCTGGCCCAGGCCGTCGTCCACCGCCTCGCAGGCGGCGATCGCGGCCGGGATCGACCCGGTATGCCCGACCATGTCGGGGTTGGCATAGTTCACCACGATCAGGTCGTAGCCCTTGCCGATGGCCTCGACCAGATGCCGGGTGACCTCGGGCGCGCTCATCTCGGGCTTGAGGTCGTAGGTCGCGACCTTGGGCGATGGGGCCATGTAGCGATCCTCGCCCGGCTCGGGCGTCTCCTTCCCGCCGTTCAGGAAGAAGGTGACGTGGGGATACTTCTCGGTCTCGGCCAGGCGGAACTGCTTGAGGCCTTTCGCGGCGACCCAGGCGCCCAGCGTGTTGCGGATCTCCTGCTTCGGGAAGGCCGCGGTCATGAATTCGTCGTGTCGGGTCGAATAGTCGACCATGCCCAGCAGCGCAGCCCATTCGGGCCGATCGCCGGGGTCGAACTCGGCAAAGCCCGGCTCGCCGATGGCGCGCAGGATCTCACGCGCCCGGTCGGCGCGGAAGTTCAGGAAGAAGACGCCGTCGCCGTCCTTCGCGCCCCTGTAGTCGTCCAGGACGGTCGGCGGGATGAATTCGTCCGTCACGCCGTTGTCGTAGTGGGCCTGAACCACTGCGGGCGCGGACTTTCCGGCCGAGTGCTCCCCGACCCCCTGCACCATGGCACGGTAGGCACGCTCGACGCGGTCCCAGCGGTTGTCGCGGTCCATCGCGAAGTAGCGGCCCGACACGGTCACGATGCGTGCGCCCTCGGGCAGTTGCCGGGCGAGGTCCTGGAGGAACCCGACCCCCGAGGTCGGCGCGACGTCCCGCCCGTCGGTGATGGCGTGGACGGCGACCGGCACCCCTGCCCCGGCGATCATGCGCGCGGCGGCGATCGTGTGGGTCAGCTGCGCATGAACCCCGCCCATTGACGCAAGGCCAATCAGGTGGGCGGTCCCGCCACTGGCTTTCAGCGTGTCGATGAAATCCAGGATCGCGCGGTTTTCGAAGAAGCTGCCATCCTCGATCGCAAGGTCGATCTGGCCAAGGTCCATCGCCACGACGCGGCCGGCCCCGATGTTGGTGTGGCCCACCTCGGAATTGCCCATCTGCCCCCGCGGCAGGCCGGCGTCGGGGCCGTGGGTGACCAGCGTCGCGTGGGGACAGGTCGCCATGAGGCTGTCGAAGACCGGCGTCTTCGCCAGAAGAGGGGCGTTGCCTTCGGTCGCCTCCGACAGACCCCAGCCGTCCAGGATGCACAGCACGACGGGCTTCGGGACGGGCATGGGCGGACCTCTCGCATCGGTTCCGCGCCGTTCTACGCCCCGGGCGCGGCAGGGGCAACCACGCGCCCGTCAGGCGCGGTGATAGGGCGCGCCGGCCAGGATCGACGCCGCACGGTAGAGCTGTTCGGCCAGCATCACCCGGGCGAGCGCATGCGGCCAGACCATCGGCCCGAAGCTCAGTCCGGCATCGGCGCGGTCACGCAAGGACTGGTCCAGACCGTCCGCGCCCCCGATCAGGAAAGCCAGATCGCCCCGGCCCGCGTCGCGGTATCGCACCAGCAGGGCCGCGAAGTCGGGCGACCCCATGAGCGTCCCGCGTTCGTCCAGCACCACGACCGCCGCGCCAGAGGGGATGACGCGCGCCAGAATCGCGGCCTCGGCCCGTGCGCCGCCGCCCTTCCTGTCCTCGACCTCATGCTCCGCGGCGGGGCCCAGACCCAGTTGCCGCCCGGTGCGATCGAAACGTTGCAGATAGTCGTCGATCAGGGTGCGCTCGGGGGACGCCCTGAGGCGGCTCACGGCGCAGATGTGGACGCGCATCAGTCCTTCGCCGTGCGCGCCCCGGCGGGAAGCCACATCTTTTCGAGCTGGTAGAACTCGCGCACTTCGGGCCGGAAGACGTGGACGATGACGTCGCCCGCGTCGATCAGGACCCAGTCGCCGGTTTCCTTGCCCTCGACGCGCGCGCCCCGGCCGAAGTCTTCCTTCAGCCGCTCGACCAGCTTCTCGGAAATCGCCGCGACCTGGCGCGAGGACCGGCCCGAACAGATCACCATGTGATCGGCAATCGTCGACTTGCCGCGCAGGTCGACCTGCACGATGTCTTCGGCCTTGTCGTCTTCGAGAGAAGCGAGGATGCGCGCAAGGAGCTCGTCGCTCGACACATCATTCACGGCGGCGGTCATCGCCGGACCGTTCGCAGCGGACAGCCCCGCTGCAAGGGATTGCTGAGACAGGACATCGTCCTCCTAGACTGCACGCCGATCCGCCCCGGCGCCGGGCCCGTTTACTGTGTAGCATCGCGGCAACCATTTCTCAACGGATCGCGCAGCGATTGGCGCCAAACCGCCCCAGTCGCAGGCGGGGTCGGCATCCACAGGCGAGAGGGCGCCGAGCCGCGCCACGGTGGAGAGATCGACGACACTGCAGGCCGACAGCGCAGGCAGAAGGACGACTCAGGTCCATCTCGATTGAAAGAAGTTAACTGATTTAAAACGATAAAATATGTAATCGAAAGGAGAATCCGCATGCCGGTTGCCAGAAGTGTCCTGCGTCTTTCGGAACTTCTCTACCGGAGCGTGACGGTTGCCCTATTCGCCGGTCCGGCGGTGGTTTTCGCCGTGCTGGTGCGGGACGCGCTGAACCCCGCGACGCTCGCCCAGCATTTCCCGGTCGTCCAGGTGCCGCCGAACGCGGGAACGGCATTGGCGGTCGGCATCGCGGGACTGCTTCCGCTTGCGGCGCTGCTCTTCGCACTATGGGAGATGCGGGGTCTGCTCGACCGTTACCGCGCGGGCGAAATCCTGACACCGGTCTGTGCGGATCACCTTGTCCGGCTCGGCGTGGGGCTCTTTGCCCTCGCCATCCTCGGCGTGGTGGCGGAGACGCTTCGAACCCTGGCGATTTCCTGGGCCAACCCGCCCGGTCAGCGGATCCTGGCCATTTCCTTCGGCACGGACCAGATGGGGTTCCTCCTGGCCGGGGCCTTCCTGCTGGTCATGGGGCGCGCGATGAGGGACGCCGCGCGCGTCGCCGCGGAAAACGAGGCGTTCGTGTGAGGGAGATCGTCGTGCGCCTCGACGTCATGCTGGCGCGGCGCAAGATGCGGTCGCGCGAACTGGCCGAGCACGTCGGGATTACCGAGCAGACCATCAGCATTCAGAAGTCCGGCAAGGTGAAGGGAATACGCTTCGAGACGCTCGCGCGAATCTGCGACGTGCTCGACTGCCAGCCAGGCGATATCCTTGAAGCGGTGCCGGATGACCGCACCTAGGCCAGGAAGTGGTGGACCTCGCGGCTTTGACCCTCGAGGCTCTTGCGCATCTTCTGGAAGGCTGCGGCCTCGAGCTGGCGCACCCGCTCCTTCGACAGGCCGAGCTCTTCGCCCAGGCTTTCGAGCGTGCGGGGTTCGTCGCGGAGCTTGCGTTCCTGAACGATGAACCGTTCACGTTCGTTCAGAGTCGAAAGCGCCTTGACCAGCCATTGACGCAACTTTTCGGTATCGCGGCGTTGTTCGACGGTTTCGGAGGCCTGGACCGAGTCATCCTCGAGCGTGTCGATCCATTCGCGGCCATCTTCGTCGGCCGACTGGGTCGCGTTCAGCGAATAGTCGGACCCGGACAGGCGGCCTTCCATCATCTCGACATCGGCCAGGGGTACGCCGACCTCGGTCGCGATCATCTGTCGCAACTGGTGGCCGTCCAGAACCTGACCAGCGGCAGCCGCCTCACGCTCCAGCCGGGCCTGGACCCGGCGCATGTTGAAGAACAGAGACTTCTGCGAGGAAGTGGAGCCCGTGCGCACCATCGACCAGTTGCGCATCACGTAGTCCTGGATCGAGGCCTTGATCCACCAGACCGCATAGGTCGAAAAGCGCACGCCACGGTCGGGGTCGAACTTGTCGGCGGCCTTCATCAGGCCCAGCCCCGCTTCCTGGATCAGGTCATTCATCGGGGCGCCGTAGCGCTTGAACTTGGCTGCCATCGCGATGGCCAGACGCATGTAGGCGTTTACAAGACGATGAAGCGCCTGTTCGTCACGGCGATCGCGCCACGCGTAGGCCAGCTGCAATTCCGTCTCTGCATCCAGAAGCTCGGCCCGCATCGCCTGGCGGGACAGGGTTCCGGCACTATAGCCATCGAACGACATAGGACCCCCAACTTCGTGTGTTGCTTTCGAAGGTTGATACGGGGCACCGCGGCAATCGGATCAAAATGAATCTTGCGATCGGGTAAACCCGCGAGATGTAGCCGCGTTCGGGCGAACGTCCAGAGTTCTGACACGCAAAGGTTCGCGTTCCGCGATGGCGGACACCACGAGGCTTCATTTCACAGGCGCCCAAGGTCGCGATACCGTCGAGCGGGACGGGAAGGAGACACCGCGTGACATACGAACTCGCCATCGGCGACCGCGCCTATTCCAGCTGGTCCATGCGGGGCTGGCTTCTGTTCGACGCGTTCGGGTTACCCGTGCAGTCTCTGACGGCGCGCCTTTACACCGACGAGCTGCCGCAGCTGCTGAAAGACTTCGCTCCGGCGCGCACGGTTCCCGCGCTTCGATCCGGCGACGGAATCGTCCTGTGGGACACCCTTGCTATCGCCGAGTTCCTTGCCGAAGCGCATCCCGACGCGGGCCTCTGGCCCGCCGACCGCGGCCTTCGCGCCCTTGCCCGCAGCCTCGCGGCCGAGATGCATTCCAGCTTCTCCGCCCTGCGGTCGGCCTGCCCGATGAACCTGCGCGTGTCCTACGCCGACTTCGTGCCCGACGCCGCCGTGCGTGCCGACCTCGACCGGATCGAGGCGCTGTGGTCCCACGCGCTGGACCGGTCCGGGGGGCCTTGGCTCTGCGGCGCCTACTCGGTTGCGGATGCCTTCTTCGCCCCGGTCGCCGGCCGGATCGCCGGCTATGGCTTGCCCGTTGGGGACCGGGCGCAGGGCTACGTGAACCAGCACCTCGCGCATCCGTCGTTCCGCCGCTGGCGTGCCATGGGCATGGTCGACGGCCCGGACCAGGACTTCTACCGCCGTGACCATGCCCGTCGCCCCTGGCCCGGACCCGAGGCCATCGCGGCGCGCGCGGTCGAGTCAGGCCCTTCCGTCAACGACACCTGCCCCTACTCCGGCAAGCCGGTCACGCATTTCCTGCAAGCGGGCGGCCGCGTCTTCGGCTTCTGCAACGCCTTCTGCCGCGACAAGACGGTGGCAGACCCGGAGGCCTGGCCCACATTCATGGCCGTTTACCTTTCCTAAACCACTTCCAGCCTAGGCATTAACCACGATTGCCGAGGGGTCGGATGTGGTTGCTCGCGCCTACACGGTAGCGTTCGAAGGGGTCGAGGCGCGGCTGGTCGAGGTGCAATGCGCCCTGACCGCCGGCATGCCGGGGTTTTCCATCGTCGGTCTGCCCGACAAGGCGGTCAGCGAGGCGCGCGAGCGTGTCCGGGCCGCGCTGTCGGCGATGAACCTTGCGCTGCCGTCGCGCAAGGTCACGGTGAACCTGTCGCCCGCCGACCTGCCCAAGGAAGGCTCGCACTTCGACCTGCCCATCGCCCTGGCGCTTCTTGCCGCGATCGACGTCATTCCGCGCGAAATCGTCGAGGAAACGGTCGCGCTGGGCGAGTTGTCTCTGGATGGCGCTCTTGTCCCGGTGATCGGCGCGCTTCCGGCGGCGATGGCGGCGGCCGAGGAGGACAAGCGCCTCGTTTGCCCCAAGGGCTGCGGGGCCGAAGCGGCCTGGGTCGGCGCGACCGAGGTCATCGCGCCGGCCACGCTTCTCGAAACCATCCGGCACTTCACCGGCCAGTCCGCGCTGGCGCCGGCGGCACCAGGCGAGGTGACAGGCACCGCCGCCACGCGCGACCTGCGTGACGTCAAGGGCCAGGAACGGGCCAAGCGCGCGCTGGAGATCGCAGCGGCGGGCCGCCACCACATGTTCATGGTCGGCACGCCCGGATCGGGCAAGTCGATGCTGGCCGCGCGCATGCCTGGCATCCTGCCGCCTCTGACGCCCGGCGAGGCGCTTGAGACCTCGATGATCCATTCGCTGGCCGGGCTGCTGGACGACGGCGGAATCTCTCGCGTGCGCCCGTTTCGGGAACCCCATCACACCGCCTCGATGGCTGCCATCGTGGGCGGCGGGCGGGGCGCCAAGCCGGGCGAGATCAGCCTCGCGCACAACGGCGTGCTGTTCCTCGACGAATTCCCGGAGTTTCCGCGCACGGTGCTGGAGACCCTGCGCCAGCCGATCGAGACCGGCGAGGTCGTGGTGGCCCGCGCGAATGCGCATGTGAAATATCCCTGCCGGTTCCTGCTGGTGGCGGCAGCGAACCCCTGCAAATGCGGTTACCTCACGGACCCTGCCCGCGCCTGCGCTCGCGTGCCCGCCTGCGGCGAGGATTACCTTGGCCGCATCTCCGGCCCTTTGATGGACCGCTTCGACCTGCGGGTCGAGGTGCCGCCCGTGGCATACGCAGACCTCGACCTGCCCGACACGGGGGACAGTTCGGCGACCGTCGCCGCCCGTGTGGCGACCGCGCGCCGGGTGCAGGAGGCGCGCTACGCCGGCCACGACGGGCTGCGTGTCAATGCCGATGCCGAGGGCCGCGCGCTGGAAGAAATTGCCACGCCAGACGAAGAGGGCCGCGCGTTGCTGACGCGTGTCGCCGAACGGTTCGGCCTGTCGGCACGGGGCTACCATCGGGTGCTCAGGGTTGCCCGAACCATCGCCGACCTCGACGGCTCGGACCAGGTTCGCAAACCCCACGTCGCCGAAGCGGTCAGCTTCCGCCTGTCGGTCGGCGCGGGCTGAACCGGTCAGCCGACGCGCTTGCGTTCGATCGCTTCCCAGATCAGCCGGGCGGCATTGGTTCCGTCGAACCGCTCCAGCTCCTGGATGCCGGTGGGCGAGGTCACGTTGATCTCGGTCAGGAAGTCGCCGATCACGTCGATCCCGACGAAGACCTGGCCCTTCTCACGCAGGACGGGACCGATCCTGGCGCAGATCTCGCGGTCACGGTCGGTCAGGGCGACCTTCTCGGCCCGGCCGCCGACGTGCAGGTTCGATCGCGTCTCGCCCTCGGCCGGAATGCGGTTGATCGCGCCCACGGGTTCTCCATCGACCAGGATCACGCGCTTGTCGCCCTTCGCGACGGCGGGCACATACTTCTGCGCAATCAACGGCTCGCGGTTCATGCCCAGGAACAGCTCGTGCAGCGACGCGAGGTTGCGGTCGTTGGGGTCGAGCCGGAACACTCCCGCGCCGCCGTTGCCGTAGAGCGGCTTGAGGATGATGTCCCCATGCTCGGCCTTGAAGGCCCGGATGTTCGCCAGGTCGCGCGCGATCAGCGTCGGCGGCGTCAGGTCCGGAAAGCGAAGCACCAGGAGCTTCTCGGGCGAGTTCCTGACCCAGAACGGGTCGTTCACCACAAGGGTGCGCGGGTGGATCATCTCGAGGATATGGGTCGTGGTGATGTAGCCCATGTCGAACGGCGGATCCTGACGCAACCAGACGACATCCCAGTCCGCCAGGTCGATCTCGGTCTCCGGGCCAAAGGTGACATGGTCGCCCTTCACCCTGCGCACCTCGATCGGGTAGCCGCGCGCGAGAACCCGCCCCTCACGGTAGGACAGCAGTCCGGGTGAGTAGTAGAACAGCTCGTGCCCGCGCTCCTGCGCCTCCAGCGCCAGCCGGAAGGTGGAATCGGCGTCGATGTTCACCGCGCCGATCGGGTCCATCTGAAAGGCGACCTTGAGGCTCATCCTACCGCTCCCATCCACTCGCGCCCTTCATGGCGCGCCGGGGCGGCGGTTGCAACGGTCAGTCGGGCGTCACGTTCCGCACGACCCGCACGCGCCCCACACCGTCGACAAGGGCGAGGTCCACGCGCGCTTCGGTCAGCTGGCCCTTGGGTTCGGCGGCCAGGAATTCGCAGGCGGCGCCCCAGATCCGTTCGAGTTGCCGACGCGTCAGGCGTTCGGCCGCACGGGCGAAGTCGCGGGCCTTCTTGACCTCGACGAAGACCAGTGCCGGACCGTCGCGCAGGATCAGGTCAATCTCGCCCGCAGTTCCACGCCATCGGCGGCCGACGACCGCCAGACCCTGCTGCCCGTAGTGCAGGGCGACCGCGGCTTCGGCCGCCAGACCCGCATGATAGGAGACGCTTCCGCTCATCGCCTCACTCCCCGGCCAGCCTGAGGGCGGCCCGATATACCTCGCGCCGGGGAATCCCCAGCGCCTTCGAAACGACGTCCGAGGCATCCTTGACCGACATGGTGGCGAGCGCGCCGCGGAGCGCCTCGTCCAGTCGGTCGCCGGTCACCGCTTCGTCGCCGGCCCGGTCGACCAGAACGACGCATTCACCTCGAGGCGCTGCCGTCGAGAAGCGTGTCGCAAGCTTGCCCAGCGGTCCGCGCAAGGTTTCCTCGAACTTCTTCGTCAATTCGCGGCATACCACGGCCTGCCGCGTCTCTCCGCAAGTTTGCGCCAAATCGGTTAACAGATCGCCAACGCGGTTGGGGGACTCGTAGAAGACCAGCGTGGCCGGCACCCGGGCCAGTTCCTCCAGCACCTTGCGGCGGGCGGATGCCGACGCGGGAGGAAAGCCTGCGAACAGGAACCGGTCGGTCGGCAGTCCTGAAACCGTCAGCGCTGCCAGAACGGCCGAGGCGCCCGGAACGGCCACGACCGCGGCCCCCGCGGCGGTTGCCTCTCGCGCCAGCACGAACCCCGGGTCCGCGACCAGCGGAGTCCCGGCCTCGGACGCGTAGGCGACCGACCGCCCTTCGGCGAGGTAGGCCAGCAGCCGCGGGCGCATCTTCGGGCCGTTGTGGTCATGGTAGGCGAGCAGCGGGCGCTTGCCCAAGGGCACGCCGTGGATCTCCATCAGCCTGCGAAGCGTCCGCGTGTCCTCGGCGGCCAGGACGTCGGCCGAGGCCAGCGTGTCGAGCGCCCTCAGCGTGATGTCGCGCGCCGCCCCGATGGGCGTCGCGACGAGGTAGAGCCCGGGCGGAAGGTCGGTTTTCTGCCACTCCATCTGTCGTCCGTCCCTCCGCCGTTTACTTGCCCTTCCGAACACCTTACGCTCCGCCGCCATGGGAAAGCCCACGCGCGAACGACCGGAGGGAGAGGGCATGTTTTCGATTTTGCGGGCCGCGCGCAAGGCCGCAGCGACACTGGTTGCCGCCGCCGGACTGACGGCCCTGGCCGCCTGCGACCCCGCCGCGATCCAGTCCGGCGGACCGACCCTCGCCCCGGGAGAACCGGTCCAGGTCGCCCTGCTCGTGCCCCGCGGCTCGGGTCAGGCAGGTGACGATATCCTGGCGCGTGACCTCGAGAACGCGGCGCGCCTGGCCATGGCCGACCTTCAGGGGGTGCAGATCGACCTGCGTGTCTATGACACGGGTGCAGCCCCGGCGCAGGCAGCGTCCGTCGCCGCGCGTGCAGTCAGCGAGGGGGCCGACATCATCCTCGGCCCGCTGCGCGCCGACGCCGCGAACGCCGCCGGCGTTGCCGTGGCGGGCAGCGGGGTCAACGTGCTGAGCTTCTCGAACAACACCGACATCGCGGGCGGCAACGTCTTCGTATTGGGCAATTCCTTCCAGAACACTGCGAATCGGCTGGTCAGCTACGCCGCGCGGCAGGGGCGGGACAATATCTACGTCGCCTACGAACAGACTCCCGCGGGCGAGATCGGTCGTCGCGCGGTGGAAGCGGCCATTGCGCGATCGTCTGCCCGCTTTGCGGGTCAGACCGGCTATCCCTTCAGCCAGGACGGCGTGATTGCAGCTGTTCCGAGCATCGTGAGCGGGGTGCAGAGTTCGGGTGCCAACGCGCTGTTCCTGACCGCGGGGTCGGTCGATTCGCTGCCGCTGCTGGCGCAGCTGCTGCCCGAACGCGGTGTCTCGACCGAGACGGTCAAGTTCCTCGGCCTGACGCGCTGGGATATCCCGCCGGCAACACTGGCGCTGCCTGGCCTTCAGGGCGGCTGGTTCGCCCTGCCGGACCCAGGCCTGACCCAGCAGTTCCAGTCGCGCTACGCCGCGACCTACGGCGGGAACCCGAACCCGATCGCGGGCCTGGCCTATGACGGCATCGCGGCTGTCGGCGCTCTGGCGCGGCGCGGCGGCCCCAATGCGCTGTCGGTCTCGTCGCTGACGCAGGGGTCGGGCTTCGTGGGCGTGGGCGGCGTGTTCCGCCTGCGGTCCGACGGCACGACCGAACGGGCGCTGGCCATCGCCGAAATCCGCAACAACCAGGTAGTCGTGATTGACCCCGCCCCAAGAAGCTTCGCCGGCGCCGGTTTCTGAGGCGCCGCGCCCGGACGCGGGACAGCCCGGACATCCGCACGACCACGCCGAACAGAGCGCGCTAGACGCCGAGCTGGACCGTGCAGCCGAAGGCCTGCACGACCAGCGCGCCCTGCGGGCAGCGGCGGTGGCCATCCTGCTGGACGCCCGCAAGCGCGGAATGGCGGATATCGAGGCCGAGTTCGCCAGACAGCCCCGAAGCGCGCAAAGGACGGTCAGGGGCTATGCGGCGCTGACCGACATGCTGGTGCGGGCGGCCCTGCGCTTCGTCACCCGGCACATGCACCCGATCCGCGGCGCGACCGAGGGCGAACGGCTCTCCGTCGTGGCGGTGGGCGGCTACGGACGAGCCGAGATGGCGCCGCATTCCGACGTCGACCTGCTGTTCCTGACGCCCTACAAGGTCACCCCCTGGGCCGAGAGCGTGATCGAAAGCATGCTCTACATCCTGTGGGACCTGCATCTGAAGGTCGGCCATGCCTCGCGCACGGTGAAGGACTGCATCCGTCTGGGACGCGAGGACTACACGATCCGCACCGCGCTTCTGGAACATCGCCACGTCTGCGGCGACGCCGCGCTGTCGCAGGACCTGTCCGACCGCTTGTGGCGCGAGCTCTTCCGCACCACCGGACCCGACTTCGTCGAGGCGAAGCTGGCCGAACGGGCCGAACGTCTGCGCAAGCAGGGCGGCCAGCGCTACGTGCTGGAACCGAACGTGAAAGAGGGCAAGGGCGGCCTGCGCGACCTGCAATCGCTGTTCTGGATCGCCAAGTATCTCCACCGCGTCGATTCCAGCCGGGCGCTGCTGTCGCTGGGTTTCTTCCGGCAGGAGGAGTACGAGCAGTTCGAGCGGGCCGAGGATTTCCTGTGGGCCGTGCGCTGCCACCTGCACCTGATCTCGGGCAGGGCCGTCGACCAGCTTACCTTCGACGTGCAGGTCGAGGTCGCGCGCCGTATGGGCTATGTCGACGAGGGCGGGCGGCGTGCAGTCGAGCACTTCATGCAGGATTACTTCCGCCATGCGACCCGGGTGGGCGAACTGACGCGCATCTTCCTGACCGCGCTCGAGGCGAGCCACGTCAAGCAGGAACCGGGCCTCCTGCGCATGCTGCGGCGCAAGCGGACCGCGCGCCCGCCCTACCGCATCAACCAGAACCGGCTGGACGTCGCCGATGTCGACGCGTTCCTTGCCGACAAGCTGAACATGCTGCGGGTCTTCGAAGAGGCTTTGCGCACGGGGGTTCTGCTGCACCCCGACACGATGCGGCTGATCGCGGCCAACCTGGACAGGATCGACGACGAGGTGCGCCAGAACCCGGAAGCGCAGCGCATCTTCCTCGACCTGATGCTCAAGCACGGGAACCCGGAACGGGCGCTGCGCCGGATGAACGAGCTGGGCGCGCTGTCGGCCTTCATTCCGGAATTCGAGCCGATCGTGGCGATGATGCAGTTCAACATGTATCACAGCTACACGGTCGACGAGCATACCATCCAATGCATCTCGACCCTGGCCCAGATCGAACGCGAGGAGCTGGTCGAGGAACTTCCCGTGGCCAGCCGCATCCTGAAGCAGGGCGAGATCAACCGCCGCGTCCTCTACGTCGCGCTTCTGCTGCACGACATCGGCAAGGGCCGGCCCGAGGATCACTCGATTCTCGGCGCCCGGATCGCCCGCAAGGTCGCGCCGCGGCTGGGACTGAGCCCCGAGGAATGCGAGACGGTCGAATGGCTGGTGCGCAACCACCTGCTCATGTCCGACACCGCTCAGAAACGCGACATCGCGGACCCCCGCACGGTGCGCGATTTCGCCAAGGTGATGAAGTCTCGCAAGCGGCTTGACCTGCTGACCGTCCTGACGGTGTGCGACATCCGTGGTGTGGGGCCAAACACCTGGAACAACTGGAAGGCCATGCTGCTGCGCAGCCTCTACAAGCAGACGGCCGGCGTCCTTGAGAACGGGCTGGAGGACCTCAACCGCGAGAAACGCGAGACCGAGGCCAAACGCGCCCTGCGCGAAAGGCTCAAGGACTGGGACACCAGGGACATCCGGCGCGAGACGGGGCGTCATTACGGACCCTATTGGCAGGGCCTCACGACCGAGACGCAGGCCGTCTTCGCAGGCCTCCTGCGTGACCTCGGCCCGGACGAGATACGCATAGACCTGCACCCGGAGCCCGAGCGCGACGCGACGCGCGCCTGTTTCGCGCTGGCCGACCATCCGGGCATCTTCTCGCGCCTCGCGGGGGCATTGGCGCTGGCCGGTGCGAACGTCGTCGACGCGCGCACCTATACGTCGAAGGACGGCTATGCGACGGCCGTGTTCTGGGTGCAGGACGGCGACGGGTCGCCCTACGAGGAAAGCCGCCTGCCGCGCCTGCGCGAGACCATCGAGAAGACCCTGCGGGGCGAGGTCGTCGCGCGCGAGGCGCTGAAGTCCAAGGACAAGCTGAAGAAGCGCGAGAAGGACTTCCAGGTCCCGACCTCGATCACCTTCGACAACGACGGTTCCGACATCTACACTCTGATCGAGGTCGACACCCGCGACCGGCCAGGGCTTCTCTATGACCTCACGCGGACGCTGGCGGCGAACAACATCTACATTGCCTCGGCCGTCATCGCGACCTATGGCGCGCAGGTGGTGGACACGTTCTACGTCAAGGACATGTTCGGGCTGAAGCTCTACGGCAAGTCCAAGCGCGAAGCGCTGGAAAAGAAGCTCCGCGCGGCGATCGAACAGGGCGCCGAGAGGGCGCGCGCCTGATGCAGCCCATCCGCCTGATGCGCGGTTTCCTGACCGTGGGCAGCTGGACGCTGGCCAGCCGCTTGGTGGGCTTCGCCCGCGATGTGATGATGGCGGCGTTCCTCGGCACCGGCCCGGTGGCCGAGGCGTTCCTGATCGCCTTTTCGCTGCCGAACATGTTCCGCCGCTTCTTCGCCGAGGGCGCGTTCAACATGGCCTTCGTGCCCATGTTTGCCAAGAAGATGGAGCGCGGCGAGGATGCCGAGGGCTTCGCGCGCGAAGCCTTCAGCGGCCTGTTCGCCGTGCTGGTCGTCTTCACCCTGGCGGGGACGCTGGCGATGCCGTGGCTGGTGCTGGCGATGGCCAGCGGATTCTGGGGCGACGAGCGCTTCGACCTCGCCGTGACCTTCGGGCGGATCGCGTTTTCCTATATCCTGTTCATCTCGCTGGTGGCGCTTCTGTCGGGCGTGCTGACCACCCGCGGGCGTTTCACCGAGGCGTCCTTCGTCCCTGTCCTGATGAACCTGATGTTCATCGTGACGATGCTTCTGGCCGACCGGATGGGCTGGGACATGGGCCTGACGCTCGCCTGGACGGTGCCTCTGACCGGGATGGTGCAACTGGCCTTCACCTGGGCCTGGGCGCGCAAGGCGGGCTACCGTTTCCCGCTCCGCTGGCCCAGGCTGACGCCCGATCTCAGGCACCTGGCCGTGGTGGCGGCGCCCGCGCTGCTGGCGGGCGGGGTGGTGCAGGTCAACCTGCTGGTCGGCCGCCAGGTCGCCAGCTTCACCGAGGGCGCGGTAGCCTGGCTGTCCTATGCCGACCGGCTCTACCAGTTGCCGCTGGGCGTGGTCGGCATTGCCGTGGGCGTCGTGCTGCTGCCCGACCTGTCGCGCCGGCTGGGCGCAGGCGACACCGCAGGGGGACGGCACGCGTTCAACCGCGCGGGAGAATTCTCGCTGATGCTGACCGTTCCGGCGGCGGTGGCGCTGGTCGTCATTCCCGCGCCGATGATCTCGGTCCTGTTCGAACGCGGGGCCTTCGGCCCGGACGACACGGCTGCAACCGCACTCGCGCTGGCCGTCTACGGCGCGGGGCTTCCGGCCTTCGTGCTGCAGAAGGTGCTCCAGCCCGTCTTCTATGCGCGCGAGGATACGAAGGCCCCCTTCCGCTATGCCGCCTGGGCGATGGTCATCAACGCCGCGGTCGCGGTCGGCCTTTCACCGGTGATCGGTTTCGTCGCGGCCGCGCTGGGAACGACCATCGCCGGCTGGGCCATGGTCTGGATGCTGTGGCGCGGGTCGCGGCCCATGGGCGAGGCGGTGACGCTGGACGGCCGCGCACGCCGGAGGGTGCCGCGGATCGTCGTCGCCGCGCTCCTCATGGGGGTCGTGCTGTGGTTCGCCAACCTCGCACTCGCCCCGATGTTCGGGCGTGGCGGGGGCGACACGCTGGCCCTTGCGATCCTGATCCTGATCGGGATGGTGACCTATTTCGCGGTCGGCCAGCTCATCGGCGCTGTCGAAGTCCGCGACCTGCGCCGCGCGCTCAGTCGTCAGGGCTGACGCAGGCGGGCCAGCACGCGTTGCCAGCCGCCGGGGCTGACCACGAAGGACAACGCGAAACCCGCGGCGAAGCCCGCAAGGTCCGCGACCCAGTCCATGCCGGTGCCCCCCAGCAGGGCCAGGTTCACCGCCCCGAAAACAAGCTGGAACAGCATCAGGAACCCGATCAGCACGAAGGCGCGCCGGCGGTCGGCATTCACGGCGCCGAGCCGCGTCCACAGGATGTAGGTGAACGCCCCGATCAGGCCGTAGACGCCGGGAAAGGCCCCGATCAGCGGCGGCGGGTCGGTCAGGGCCATGGCATAGACGACCGCCGCCACCGCGCCCGCACCGAAGAACACCGCCGCCACCGCCCAGGCGCGGAACACCTCGCCCACGAACTTGCCGAGCGCCAGGAGGAACACGACGGAGAAGATCATGTGCGTGACGTTCGCGTGGACGAAGGGGAAGGTCAGAAGGCGAAAGGCCTCCTCCGCCGGGAAGCGCCGGTTCTCGACCATCCAGGTCCAGACCTGCGCAAAGAAGCCCCAGTCGCGGATCGCGTCGATCCGCCAGCCGACCCCGCCGGAACCGCCGATCAGCCCCCGCGCGGCAAGGTTCAGGAGGCCCTCGACGATCGCCATGGGGACGACCAGCGCCCATACCACGGGCGGCAGCGGGTTCAGCGGCGGGGCGGCGTGGTCGTGGTTCATCCGGGACCCTTCGGTTGACGGCGCATCCTGCCAGCGATAAGCGGGCTTCTCGGCAAAATCCAGACGGGCCCCACGCGATGACGACCGCTTTCACACCGCGCATCTTCTCCGGCATCAAGCCCTCGGGAGGCCTGACGTTGGGCAACTACCTGGGCGCGCTGAAGCGCTTTGTCGAAAAGCAGGACGAAGGCGTGATGGAGACGATCTATTGCATCGTCGACCTGCACGCGATCACCGTCTGGCAGGACCCTGCCGACCTGACGCGCGCCACGCGCGAACTGACCGCGGGTTTCATCGCCAGCGGCATCGACCCCGAGAAGTCGATCCTCTTCAACCAAAGCCAGGTCTCGGCCCATGCCGAGCTGGGATGGATCTTCAACTGCGTCGCCCGGATGGGCTGGATGAACCGCATGACGCAGTTCAAGGAGAAATCCGGCAAGAACGCCGAGAAGGTGAGCCTCGGGCTCTACGCCTACCCCTCTCTGATGGCGGCTGACATCCTGCTTTACCACGCGACCCACGTGCCGGTGGGCGAAGACCAGAAGCAGCATGTAGAGCTGACCCGCGACATCGCGGCCAAGTTCAACAACGACTTCGGCGTGGACTTCTTCCCGCTGACCGAACCGGTGATCGAAGGCCCCGCGACAAGGGTGATGAGCCTGCGCGACGGCACGTCCAAGATGTCGAAATCCGACGCCTCGGACATGAGCCGGATCAACATGACCGACGACGCCGACGCCATCGCATCGAAGATCCGCAAGGCCAAGACCGACCCCGAGCCGCTTCCCGAAACGGTCGCAGGTCTGGACGGCCGGCCAGAGGCGAAGAACCTGGTCAACATCTACGCTGGCCTCGCCGGCACGTCGGTCGAGGCGGTGCTGGCCGAATTCGGCGGAAAGGGCTTCGCGGCATTCAAGCCGAAGCTCGCCGAACTGGCGGTGGAGAAGATGGCGCCGATCTCGGCCGAGATGGCGCGCCTGATGCAGGACCCGGCCGAGATCGACCGCATCCTGGGCCGCGGCGCCGAACGTGCCGAGGCGATCGCGCAGCCGATCCTGCGCAAGACCTACGACATCGTCGGCTTCGTGCGTTCGCGCTAGGCGCGGCGTCACGAAACGGAATCATCCCCCGGCCATGATGCCCGCGCCGCGCTTGCGTGGCGTTCCGGAGCAGGCGCGAACAGTTCCATCAACGACGCAAGCAGGCGTCGCCCCCTGCCCGGTTGCGGCCGACCGACATCCCCATCGTCCGGCTGCGCGCCCCCGGCTGACCCCGGCCGGGGGCGACATGTCAATGTTTACGTCATTTGCGCACAGAATTCCGGCAGAGTTCGCATCTTTTTCGATTCTGCGCACAGGGCTATCTTCTCGGCGAAGGAGACGACCATGCCTCAGCCCGTGCACCCCGAGACTCGCGTCGGCCATGTCCACCTGAAGGTTGCAGACCTCGAACGCGCCATCGCCTTCTACTCAGGCGTCCTCGGCTTCGAGGTGACCCAGCGCTATGGGCCGCAGGCAGCCTTCCTGTCG
>FWPV01005426.1_pt1 | contig 22334 bp, 18 predicted proteins | sample 2228371 | NCBI WGS metagenome assembly FWPV01 (sample SAMEA103939776, study PRJEB20133) | metagenome | reverse complement strand
CCCTGCGCAATATCCCCGGCGTGAAAAATCTTACCCCCGCCGGCAGCCTGCGCCGCTTCAGGGAGACCGTGGGCGATATCGACCTTATGGGCACCGCCGATAACCCGGAGGAGGTGATCAAGGCTTTCGTCTCTTTGCCTCAAATCAGACAGGTGCTGGCACAGGGCCCCACCAAGGCCAGCGTCATCCTCCCCGGCGGGCTTCAGGCCGACCTGAGAATGGTGGAACACGATTCCTTTGGCTCGCTCCTTCAGTACTTCACCGGCAGCAAGCAGCATAATATCGCCCTGCGCACCAAGGAGCAGAAGAAGGGGCTGAAGCTCAGCGAGTACGGGATAACCGATTTGTCCACCAATACCCTGGAGAAATTCGCCACCGAGGAGGAGTTCTATCACCGACTCGGCCTGCAGTATATCCCGCCAGAGTTGAGAGAGGACCAGGGCGAAATAGAGCTTGCCGAGAAAGGCGCCCTGCCCAGGCTCATCGAGTTTGCGGACATCAGGGGCGACTTCCATGTGCACACCAAGTGGAGCGATGGGCACGACTCCATTGAGGATATGGCCAGGGCAGCCAAAGCGCTGGGCTATAAGTACATAGCCATCACCGACCATTCCGCAGGACGGGGCATTGCTAAAGGCCTTAGCGAGGAGCGCTTAAGACAGCAGATAGAGGAAATCCGGCGCCTCAATGAGAGCATGGGCGATTTCCGCATCCTCACCGGCATCGAGGTGGATATCAGGGCCGACGGTACCATAGACCTGCCCGATGGACTCCTCGCCGAGCTGGACGTGGTCATCGCCGCCATCCACTCCGCCATGACGCAGAGCGAGGAGCAGATAACCAGGCGCATCCTCAATGCCATCGAGAACCCGCATGTGGACATCATCGCCCACCCCACCTGCCGTCTCATCGGCGAGCGCGAGCCGGCCGCCGTGGACATGGAAGCGGTGTTCAGGGCAGCAGCCAGATATAATAAGGCGCTGGAGATAAACGCCATGCCCGACAGGCTGGACCTGAAGGACACGCACATCTATCGGGCGAGAGAGCTGGGCGTCAAGCTGGCCATGGGCACGGATGCCCACAGCACCGCCCAATTGGATTTCATGCGCTTCGGCGTGGGCATCGCCAGGCGCGGCTGGTGCCGGGCGGAAGATGTGCTCAATACCAGGCCCATCGAGGAGGTGCTCGCTTTCTTCCGCCGTTGACATCCCACCGCTCTACCACCTTCAGACAATGCTCGAGGCCGTACAATTTGAAGAGGTCACCCAGATTAAGTTAAGCCGCTACCAGTTAAGCCGCCCGGGCTCGTGGTGATACACTATGACAACGTCCGAAATACCAAAAAACGAGGCTGACGCCAGGGCTATCGAACACCTCAAACGCTCGGTGGCTGAGGGTAAGCACTGGTACATCGCCCTGCTCGAGGCTATCAGGCTGTGGAAGGGCTCTGAAGAGGACTACAAGGGGCGCCATTACCGTTACCTCATCGCCGGCGAAGCGTTCGACTGGCTGCTGCTAGCAGAGCGTCTCCTCGATGAAATCGGCGATGCCGTCCCCGAGCGGGAAAAGATAGACCTGCTTTTCTTCGACCGTCCGCCCCTCGAGCTGACCAATCAGGAATTCAAGGAGCTCATCGGCCCCGCCAAGTACCGCGCCTACCTGAACTTTCTTTACGGCGTGCTGGTCGAGGAAGCGCTGGTCGCTGCCGTGGTGGAGGAACTGCGTAAGGAGCGCTCCGTCCTGGGCATAACCAGCGACCAGGATGTGCTTGATAAGGCTTTTCGCCGGGTCTATGGCGAAAGCCGTGATGTCCTTTTAGAAATGTTCAGGAAAGAGAAGCGCTACCGCAGACGGAAGTCCCTTACTCTGGAGGAGCTTAAGGAGTTCACCTACTGGCTGTTCAAGTACCGGGTAAATCGGGCTGAGAGGTCCAGGGTGGCCAGCGATACCAAGAAGGCACTGCTTAAGATGCAGCGCGATATGAAAGTCAAAGGGCTTAAGCCCTTCAGGGGCTGAACTGCTCCAGTTCCTGCTTCAGCCTGCTCAGCCTGTCCCGATGGCCCTCAAGCTTCTGCCGTTCTTTCTCCACCACCGCAGCCGGCGCCTTGGACAGGAACTGCTCGTCCTTCAGTCGCAGTTCCAGACGGCTGATCTCGTCCTGCACCGCTGCCATCTCCTTCTCCAGCCTCCGCCTTTCCGCCACCACATCCACCATACCTTCCCAGGGCAGGACCACCTCCGCTTCCTTCAGCACCATCACCAGCCCTTTCTCTTCTCTCTGCCTCTGCTCCCGACTGAATATCGCCACCGGCCTCGCCCGGGCAAGCACCTCTATAGCGGCCCTCTGTGATTCGATAGCCGGCTTGAGCTCATCGGTGTATATCCGCGCCTCTATCCATTTGCCCGCATCCACCCTGTGCTCCGCCCGCGCATTGCGTATGGCACGGATGGCCTCAATCACCGCAGCCATCACCCGCTCCGCCTGCGGGTCAATAGCCCTCCTGTAGGCCCTGGGGTAGCGCGCCACCATCACGGAGGGGGCAGTCAGCAGTCCCGCCGGCAGCCGCTGTTTCAGTCCCTGCCATAGCTCCTCGGTGATAAAGGGCATGAATGGGTGCAACAGGCGCAGCGTGGTCTCCAGCACTATAGCCAGATAGGGCAAGGGGGAGGAATTGGGGTGGGAGAGGCGGATTTTGCTTATTTCGATGTACCAGTCACAAAATTCCCCCCAGAAGAAGTCGTGGATACGGCGCTCAGCCTCGCCGAACTGGTAGTCAGACAGAAGCCTATCCACATCGAGGATAACGCTGTGCAGCCGGCTCACGATCCAGCGGTCCTCCACATGGCTGGCGCCGGCCGCCATGGCCAGAGCCCGACATATGTCCACCCCCTTGAGCCTCGCCAGTTGTGCCAGCTCGGTCAGCGTCCGATCGGCCTTCTCCTTATCGGCATCCAGGCTGCTGAAGACAAACCGGGCTGCGTTCCATAGCTTGTTGGCAAAGTTCCTGCCAGCTTCGAGCCTGTCCCTGCCCAGATTGACATCATTGCCCGGTGCCGTGCCCACGGTGATGGCAAAACGCAGCGCATCGGTGCCATACCGGTCAATGAGCTCAGTGGGGTTGAGCACGTTGCCCCGCATCTTGCTCATTTTTTCGCCCTTCTCATCACGGATAAGCCCGTGGAGGTATACCACCCTGAACGGCACCCTGCCCGTGTCCTCCAGCCCCATCATGATCATCCGCGCCACCCAGAAGAAAAGTATGTCATACCCCGTCTCCATGACCGAGGTGGGGTAGAAATAATTGAAGTCCTCGGTATCATCGGGCCAGCCGAGTGTGGAATGAGGCCACAGGGCGGAGCTGAACCAGGTGTCAAGCACATCCGGGTCCTGAAAGATGTCAGCCGAACCGCAGTGCTGACAGGCGGTCGGCTCGTCAACAGACACAGTTAGCCCATCGCATTTACGGCAGTACCACACCGGAATGCGGTGCCCCCACCAGAGCTGGCGACTGATGCACCAGTCGCGGATATTTTCCATCCAGTTGAGGTATATCTTGGTGAAGCGCTCCGGGATGATGACTATTTCTCTCTCTGTGACCGCCTTCACCGCCGCCTCCGCCAGCGGTGCCACACGGACAAACCACTGCTTGCTCACCCTGGGTTCCACCATCGTCTGACAGCGGTCGCAGTGCCCCACCGAATGTGAATAGGGCTCTATCTTTTCCAGTAGTCCGGCTTTCTCGAAGTCCTCCACCACCCTCTGCCGACAGACGAAGCGCTCAAGACCGGCGTAAGGTCCCGCCTCTTCATTCATGGTGGCATCGGGGTTCATTATGTTTATTACGGGCAGCCCCTGTCTCTCAGATATCTCAAAGTCCACCGGGTCATGCCCCGGGGTTATCTTTACGGCGCCGGTGCCAAAGGATGGGTCCACCGCCGGGTCAGCGATTATGGGTATCACCCTGCCGATCACGGGCAGGGACACCTTTCTACCCACAAGTGCTTTGAACCGCTCATCGTCCGGGTTCACCGCCACCGCGGTATCGCCGAGATAGGTCTCGGGCCGGGTGGTGGCAACGGTGATAAAGCCGCCGCCATCGGCGAAGGGATAACGCAGGTAATAGAGGCGACCGGCCACCTCCTTATGCTGCACCTCAAGGTCGGAAAGCGCCGTGAGACACCTGGGGCACCAGTTTATCAACCTTTCGCCCCGATAGACCAGCCCTTTATTGTACAGGCGGACAAAGGCGGTACGCACCGCACGGCTGGGACCTTCATCAAGGGTGAACCGCTCGCGCGTCCAGTCGCACGATGCCCCCAGCCTCTGGTGCTGATAGGTGATGGCACTGCGCGACCTTTTCACCCACTCCCAGACATGCTCCAGGAACTTCTCCCTGCCCAGCTGGTGACGGTCCAGTCCCTCCTGGGCAAGCTTTTGCTCCACCACCACCTGCGTGGCGATGCCGGCATGGTCAACTCCGGGCAACCACAGCGTGGGCTCGCCCTTCATCCGGTGCCACCTCACCATGATGTCCTCCAGCGTCGCCGTGAGCGCATGCCCCAGGTGGAGTTCTCCGGTGACATTGGGCGGTGGCATGATGATGACAAAGGGCTTTCGCCTGTGGTCTATCCTGGGGGTGAAATATCTCTGCTCCAGCCAGAAGCGGTACCACTTCTGTTCCACCTGTCCCGGCTCATAAGCCTTTGCTATCTCGCTCATCGCCGTGTCCTCTTATCCGTAGTCCGTGAGTGCATTCCGTTCGCTAGCAATAACCACACACATCAAACCCACGGTCAAATATCTCTGCTCACTCAAATGGATGGTTATCTCAAAAGCGGCCGACTCAGGGGCTGAGGAGCCTGACCACCCTGTCAAGGATGCTATCAGCCACTTCCCGTTTAGGCAGCAACGGTAGCTCCTCGGTCCCACCGGTCCGGTCGATCAGCACCACCCGGTTTGTCTCGGCACCGATGGCGGCAACATCGTTGGCAACGATCAAGTCGAGCTGCTTCCTCCTCAGTTTCTCCCTGGCATTGGCCACCAGGTCCTCACTCTCGGCAGCAAAGCCCACCCTGAGGAAATTGCCCTTCACCTCACCGAGGATATCGGGCGTCCTCTCCAGTTCCACGGTCAGCTTCTCCGCCCTGTCGCGCTTTATCTTGCTCTCGGCCATTCTGACAGGGCGATAGTCAGCCACCGCTGCTGCCATGATCAGGACATCGGCCTTCTCCACAGCCTTTCTCACCGCCTGGTACATTTCCTGGGCTGTGGTCACCTCCACCACCCCCACACCATAGGGCCTGGGCAGAGCCGTGGGGGCAGTGACCAGCACCACCTCAGCGCCGCGGTCCCTGGCGGCCTCGGCGATGGCATAGCCCATCCTGCCCGAGGAGCGGTTGGTAAGACAGCGCACCGGGTCCAGGGGCTCCTGCGTCCCGCCCGCAGTCACCACAATGCGCTTCCCCTGCAGGTCACCGCTCCTGCCCAGCACCTGGGAAATAGCCGCCATAATCTCGCCGACGTCCACCAGCCGCCCCAGACCCATCTTGCCCGAAGCTAGCCTGCCATACCCCGGCCCCACCATGACAAAGCCGCGGGACCTGAGCCTGGCAATATTCTCCTGAGTTACCTGGTTTTCATACATGTTCACGTCCATTGCCGGGGCAACTATCACCGGCGCTCTGGTGGCCAGTACCGTACAGGACAGCATGTCATCGGCTATGCCGGCGGCTATCTTGGCGATGGTGTTCGCCGTCGCCGGTGCTATCACCACCACATCAGCCGCCTCTGCCAGTGCCACATGCTCCACGCTATACTCGGAAGCCAGTTCAAACATTTTCGTCACCACCGGCCTGCCGGTGATGTTGCGAAAGGTCAGCGGTGTGACGAACTGGGCCGCCGCCTCGGTCATGACCACCTCCACCCTCGCTCCTGCCTGAGTTAGCTGGCTTGCCAGCTCAACAGCCTTATAGGCTGCTATGCTTCCGGTAACCCCGAGCACCACCGTCTTGCCTGTTATCATGTCGTCACTCCCTGCCTCTGTTCATCTCATATATCAGACGTAAGCCGACCAGCGTAAGGTCAGGATTTACCTCCTCGATCACCGGCGTCTCTCTGGCCAGGAGCTCGGCATAACCGCCGGTAGCCACCACCTTCGCCTTTGCGCCCAGCTCCTTCTGAATGCGGGACACCACCCCTTCGATGAGCCCGGCATAGCCATATACAATCCCCGAAAGCATCGCCGCCACCGTATTCCTGCCGATAGCCCTCTTGGGCACATCGAGCTCCAGCCTGGGCAGGGCAGCCGTCTTGGTGAAAAGGGCCTCGGTGGCAATGGCAAGCCCGGGGGCAATGGCACCCCCGAGATAGTCCCCCTCTTCAGAGACGGCATCGAAGGTGATGGCGGTCCCCAGGTCGATCACAATCACCGGCCCGCCGTAGAGATGGTGCGCTGCCACTGCGTTCACCACGCGGTCAGCACCCACCTCCCTGGGGTTGTCCAGGCAGATCTTCACCCCCGTCTTCACCCCGGCTTCAACCACCAGCGGCCTCGTCTTGAAGTACCGGCGGCACATCTCCTCGAAAACACCCACCAGCGGCGGCACCACACTGCACAGCACAGCCTCGTTGATGCTGGCCGCTGCCAGCCCCTGCCGCTCCGTGAGGTGAAGAAACAGGCTGCCGTATTCGTCAGAGGTACGGTGCACGTCCGTACCTATGCGCCAGGTCGCCCTCAGCTTGCTGCCATCGAACACCCCGACGGTAATGTTGGTATTGCCCACATCAAGAGCCAGTAACACAGCTAACCTCCCGGAACAGTCGCCTTGAGACGTTTTATCACCCTGGGCAGGACAGGCAAAAGGTCACCTGCCAGCATCCCGGCGTCGCCCAGCTCTTCTCTCACCACCTCCCCCGCCTCCCCGTGAAGATAGACGCCGCAGGCAGCAGCATCAAAAAGCGTCAGCCCTTGGGCCAGCAGCCCGGCCACCGCCCCGCTGAGCACATCGCCGGTGCCAGCCGAGGCCAGGCCAGGGTTGGCCGCCTGACTGATCTTCGCCCTGCCATCCGGCGCCGCCACCACAGTGTAAGCACCTTTGAGTACCACCACCTGTTGCCACTCCCCGGCTTTCTCTCTGGCTATCGCCAGGCGCCGCTGCTGCACCTCAGCGATGGTAGTCCCGCTCAAGCGCGCCATCTCTCCGGGGTGTGGCGTTAGTATAGCACCACCACCCAGCTTCTGCCACCACTCCGGCACCTGCGACAAGATGTTCAGCCCATCGGCATCTATTACCAGCGGTACCCGCTGTCTTCCCGAAGTCTCCAGCAGGAGCGACCTTACAAATTTGACCACCGAGGGCTTCTGCCCCAGGCCGCAGCCGATGAGCAGCACGTCATAATCCGGCAGATGTCCTGTTACGATTGCCGCAGCTTTCTCGCCGATGACACCGGTCTCCTTTTCAGGGAGTGGAAGGTAAGTGACCTCGGTCAGCTTCGCCGCCAGAATCGGCTGCAGGCTCTCAGGTGCAGCCAGTGTCACCAGCCCGGCACCCACCCTGGCCGCCCCCATGCAGGCAAGATATGCCGCACCGATGTAGTTTATCGAGCCGGCCACCACCAGCACCCTGCCAAACGTCCCCTTGTTGGCATCCCTGCGGCGCACAGGCAAAACCGAGCGTGCCCACTGTGCGGTTATCAACTCGGTCTTCACCCCCTCTGCCAGAGCAGCCGGTATCCCGATGTCAACTATGATGACCCTGCCCGCCCTCTCCGCACCGGGAAAGTTGTACAGCCCCACCTTGGGATAGCCGAGCGTCACCGTAAAGTCCACAGCGGGGCACCGCGGGTCGACAGCCCCGGTATCGGCGTCAAGTCCCGAAGGTACATCCACCGCCACTATGGTGGCCCCCGGACGTACCAGCTTGAGCTTTGATAGCCTGTCCAGGGCTTCGCCCAGCACACCTTCCAGTGCCCGGGTTTTCCCCGTGCCCAGCACGGCATCGATCACAACTTCAGACACACTCAAAAGGCTGTCAAGGTTTTTGAAATTATCGTCCTCCCAGGCCTCAAAGACCGCCAGTCCCCGCTCCACAGCAAGCGCCAGGTTCCTGTCAGCGGGCGACCGCCGGGCACAGAGGTAGAGCACCACCTCAGCGCCCCAGTCAGCAAGATAGCGCCCGGCCACCAGCCCGTCGCCGCCGTTGTTGCCCGGTCCCACCAGCACCAGCACCCTCCTGCCGACCACACCACCCACCAGCTTTCGTGTCTCCTCAGCCACTGCCCGCCCGGCATTTTCCATCAGTATGTCGGTGGTGATGCCCGTATCAGCAGCAGCCCGGTCTATACGGCGCATTTCCTCAGCGGTGACCACTTTCATAACCGCAGACCGCCTTTTTCAGCCCTTTTGCCCGTCTCCCTTTTCCTCCCCACATTCCATAACAAGCCGCTGCAAAACGCGGCTCATAGCCTGCCAGTGAGTGCCCCGCCAGTAGATGCGGTGGCAGGAGGGGCACTCCATGAATTGTTCCTTCGTCCTGTACACATACGGAGGCACCCGCCCCCGTACCTCCTCCTTTGTCCTTTCCACCAGGGTATGGTTACACTCCAGACAGATGGAGAATGGCCTGAATTGGCAGTCCAGACGAAGTGCCCGTATCACTTTGCGCAGCTGTTCGTTGGGGTCGTCGACGTCCAGAAACACAGCCTTCACCTTACCGCTGGTGACCACCCTCCGCTTCATGATCTGGCTGTCTTTGGTCAGCACCACCCTGTTCTGGGTAAGCGCCGTCCTTACCAGACTGCCATCGTCCTGGTCTTTAAACAGCACCGCATTATAGCCCATCATCCGCAGCCATTTAGCCAGCTTGCCAACGTTATGGTCGACAACAAATCTCGGTTCTCCAGATTGGGCTGTCCGGGACATGGCTAGCTTATCCTGAGCGGATTGAAATCAACTCCGTAGTCATACACATCGAGTCCCTCTTTGCGTTTGAGATAGCCCACCACCAGATAGGTAAACGGAGTGGCTATGACTTCGTAGGCCACTTTGACCAGCCAGTGGCTGAGCACCATCATCCCCAGCACCGCCGCAGGCAACACCCCGGCAAAGGCGATGGTGAGCACCACCACGGTGTCCACCCCCTGCCCCACCACGGTGGAGCCGATGGTCCTGGTCCATAACCACCGACCGCGCGTCCACACCTTCATCCTCGACAGCACTATGGAGTTGGTGAACTCACCGGCGAGGTAAGCCAGGAAAGATGCCAGTAAAAAGCGGGGGGTGCTGCCCAGGATGCGCTCATACGCCTGCTGTGCCTCGAAGACCGGAGCTGCGGGTAATACTTTGGCAGCCCATATAGCCGCCACAGCCACCAAGTTGCACAGGAAGCCCAGCCAGATGACCCGCCGCGCCTGCTGGTAACCGTAGACTTCGGTAAGCACGTCGCCGATGATGTAGCTCAGGGGAAAGATGATTATCGCCGCCGGCAGGACCATGCCGGCGATATTTACCTGCTTAACGATGATGATGTTGGCCGTTATCAGACAGGTGACAAAAAGGGCGGCTACGACTACAAATCTGTGTGACACCGTCATTTCAGAAGCCCACGTCTCATTCCAGGATCACAGCCAGCGCCGGCGGTGGAACAACCACAGCATTCCCAGCACACACATGACCATTATCAACAGAAGAATCCCGAAAGAGGCCAGGTCCCCTTTATCCACCCCGCCGGGCAAAGCCACGTTCATCCCGTAAATACTGGCGATCAGCATCGGTGGCGTGAGCAATGCCATCACAATGGTCAGCACCCGCATCGTCTCCTGCAAGCGGTGGGAGGTCAGCCAGTTAGCTGTGTCCATCAGGCCGTCAGCCACCTCCTTGGCATCTTCAAGACCGTCCCAGATTTTCCTGATGTGGTCGGCAATATCACCAAAATATATGTCCTGGTCCTCCTTGAAAAAGGGGTACTCTTCTTTCTCCAGTGCCTCCATAACCGGTATCTGGGGATGGACAACGCGGCGGAAGGAAATGAGGTCGCGCCGGATCAGCGATATCTCGTTGACCGTTTCCGGCACGGGGCGGGCGAAGACCAGGCTCTCCGCCTTCTCAATGTTGTCGGTCACCTTGCGCAGGATGGGGAAACAGTAGTTCACCAGGTTGTCCAGTATGTGGTAAAACAGGAACCCCGAGCTGCGCCCCATATACATGCTGGCTATCCTTTCGTCCAGCCGGCACTCCTCGAAGAACTTGGCCAGCGGCTTTAAGTCCCCCTGCTTGTGCACCGTGACCACATAGGTCTCGCCGATAAAGATGTCCACCTCGCTGGGCGTGGTCACCCGGTTGCGCTTATCGAACACGGGGAAATGGAGCACAATGAACAGGTGGTCCTCATATTCATCGATCTTGGGACGCTGCACCCGGCTGAGCACGTCGTCCAGGTTTAGATGGTGGAAGTTGAAGTTCTGCCGCAGGTACTCAACTTCCTTCTCAGTGGGCCTCTCAATATAGACCCAGCTCAGCTTGCCGTAGCTGACTGAGCTCACGTTGAGCCCGTCCTGGGTGTCCACTCTGGGCGGAGTCACGGTACCACCTATCCTGTCTTCAAACCTATTGCCCTATTTTAACACACGGCGATAAACAGGCTGTAGGCTAATAGACACGCTCATCTACAATAAGTTTATGTCCTTCGGGTATTGTCCCCTGAGGCACAAATTCGACACTGTCCACCCTCACCCTGATCGCTCCGCTCACCGTCTCTTTTATATCCTCAGCCAGCCCCTCCACGGGCAACATTCCCTCTTTGAGCTCCACTTTCAGCATCAGCTCGTCCCGATGGCCCGGCCGGGTCACCACAGCTTGAAATCTGGCTACCTGAGCAAACCGCGCCATCGCCGGCTCGAGCTGTCTGGGGTGGACAAACAGCCCCCTCACCCGCACCGCCTCACCGGTCCTGCCCAGGATGCGGGTTATCCTCAGAGAGGTCCTGCCACAGGGACAGGGCTCCGCTATCAGCGCGGCGAGGTCTCCGGTGCCGAACCGTATCAGCGGATAGGTCTCGTCTATCGGCGTCACCACCACCTCACCGACCTCGCCCGGGGGCACAGGCTTCCCCGTATCCGGGCTTAATACCTCCACTATTACCCCTTCCGCAATATGCATTCCTTCCTTTCCGCTGCATTCGTAAGCGAACAGCCCTACGTCTGCAGTCCCGTAGACATCCCTGGTGGTGATGCCGTACTTCTCTTCCACCAGCTTCCTTATGGGCCCGCCTCCCATCTCACCACCGATGCACGCCAGCCTGAGGTTAAAGTCCCTGACCACGTCATAGCCCATCTCCTCGGCCTTGTTGATGATGTTCATAAAGAACCCGGTGCTGCCGAAGAAGCCGGTCACCTGGAGCTGCCGCATCACCTCGACGTGGAGCTCGGTATTCCCCACCCCCATGGGTATCACCGTGGCGCCAGCCCGCCTTAAGGCCTCGTCCACCATCAACCCGGCAGGCACCAGGTGGTACGACCAGGCATTTATGACCACATCCCCATCACCAAACCCTACGGACTCTACCAGATGTCGGTGTCTCTCCCAGAAAGCCCCGCTTCGGTGATGCGGGTCATATATCGGCCCCGGAGAAACGTAGACCCTCTCCAGCTCGGTCAGCGGCACGGTAACCAGCCCCCCGAGGGGCGGCCGGCTCTTGAACAGGTCAATGAGCTCGTCCTTCCGCAGCACAGGCAGTGCCTCAAGGTCCCCTATACCCCTCACCTTGCGGGGGTCTATGCCCGCCCTTTCAAACCTTTCGCGTACAGACGGCGCCCTTTCGCAGGCATAGACGACCAGTTGTGCCAGCTTCTTATCAAGATAGCGCTGCCTTTCTCTCTGTGACATAGCTGCCAGCATGTCCACCGGCACAGCAAAACGTCCAGCCATGACCTTCTCCTGTACTAATCGGTAGCCATCGTCAGGACCGCCACCCGCAACGGGGTCCCACCCCAGTCCGCATGTGGACTTCAGTATACCACCAGCCCATCGGGCGCTCAATAGCCCTTAAAGTAGCCAGTAGGACAACATTTTGTGGCGAAGACACTCTTGATATGCAGCCAGCAAAAAGCTATAGTGTAACACAGGAATCACGGGGCAGGAGAATGCGGATACTCAGCGTCGGCAAAATAAGAGGGCTGCAGCAGATTTCAACCGCTGATGGCATATTCACCATGTGCGCCATGGACCATCGTGATTCATTAAAGGACATGATCGAAAAAGCGCAGGGGAAACAGCCTGGATATGGTGAGATGGTAGAATACAAACTCGACCTGTGCACCGCACTTGCCCCCCATGCCAGTGCAGTGCTTCTGGACCCCATCTATGGTGCACCGCAGTGCATCGCCAGCGGAGCGCTGCCGCGCAGCACCGGACTGCTCGTCAGCATCGAAGCCACCGGCTATGAGGGCACCTCTGAAGGGCGGATAACCAGGCTCCTCGATGGCTGGGGTGTGGACAAAATCAGGCGGATGGGTGCCTCCGCGGTAAAGATCCTCGTCTATTACCGCCCCGACCTCTCCAGGGCGGCCGCAAAGCAACGGGACACCATCAAGAAGGTGGCAAAGGAGTGTCTCAAATACGACATACCTTTCCTGGTCGAACCGAAGACATACGCGTTAAGGAATGAGGACCCGAGGTCGGCGCAGTTCGCCGCCAGGAGGCCCAGCCTGGTCACCGAGACCGTACGCCAACTGACCTCCCTGCCGCTGGACGTGCTCAAGGTAGAGTTCCCGGCCGATTTCGACTATGAGGCTGATGAAAAGAGGCTCCTGGAACTCTGTCACCAGCTTAATGAGGCGGCAACAGTGCCCTGGGTACTGCTCAGCGCCGGCATAGACTACCCGGCTTTCCGCAAAGAGGTGGAGCTTGCCTGCCGTGCCGGGGCCTCGGGGTTCCTGGGCGGCCGTGCCATATGGCAGGAGGCGGTGGCAATGACAGACAGGAAAGAACGGCAGAAGTTCCTCTCCACCACCGTGGTAGACAGGCTGAAAGAACTGACGGAAATAGCCACCAGATATGGTGTACCATGGTACCGCAAGCTCAATCTGGATAGCTCTCGCCTCGCCGCCATCGGTGACGGCTGGTACCGGGAGTACTGAAATATGGGCCTTTACATCCTGCCGCAGCCGTACCGCAGGACCAAGATCGTCTGCACCATCGGGCCGAGCAGCAGTTCCGCCGAGACCATCCGGAAAATGCTTCAAGCCGGCATGGATGTTGCCAGGATAAACTTTTCCCACGGCAGTCACAAGGAACACGCCACCGTCATAAGAACGCTGCGTGCAGCAGCCAGAGAGACCGGTTTCCCCCTGGCTATCATGCAGGACCTGCCCGGCCCCAAGAACCGCACCGGTAAGCTGAAAGACGGCGTCATCGAACTCAAAGAAGGGGCCAGGTTTATCCTGACCACCAGGCAGCTCCTGGGCAATCAGCATATGGTGTCCGTGGAACTGCCGGAGCTCCCCAGAAAAGTAAGACCGGGAGACGCGGTCTACCTTGATGACGGCGCCATAAGACTGAAGGTGGTCGATACCACCGCCACCGATGTCGATTGCATCGTGGTCAGCGGTGGCAGGCTGGGAGAGGAAAAGGGCGTAAACGTCCCCGGCGTCGATTGGGACGCACCGGCGATCACCGATGAGGACTGGGAGCACCTTCGCTTCGGCCTGAAACATGAGGTGGACTTTGTGGCACTGTCCTTCATCGAAGAGGCGGCCGATATCAGGAGGGTCAAAGAATTCCTGCGCCAGGGCAATAACATCCCTGCGGTAATAGCCAAGATAGAAAGACAGGAGGCCCTGGACAACCTGGACGAGATACTGGACGCAGCCGATGGCGCCATGGTCGCCAGGGGTGACCTGGGCATTGAAATCCCGTTGCCCAGGGTGCCTGTCGTCCAGAAGGAGGTCATCAAAAAATGCAACCGCCTCGGCAAGCCGGTCATCGTCGCCACACAGATGCTGGAGTCCATGGTCAGTTCCCCCCGCCCCACCAGGGCTGAGGTCACCGACGTCGCCAACGCCATCTTCGACGGCGCCGACGCCATCATGCTCTCCGAGGAGACCGCCATAGGAGACTATCCGGTCGAGTCCGTCTCCATGATGGCACAGATTGCGCTGGAAGCCGAGGCTGCCCTGCCCTACGAAGAGGTACTGCTGAACAAAGGCAAGGACGTGCAGCCGCAGACCGACGACGCCATAAGCTACGCCGCCTGCCATACCGCCCACCAGCTTGGAGCTGCCGCCATCGTGGCCTTCACTTCCTCGGGCAGCACCGCCAGACGCGTCTCCAAGTACCGCCCCAGGGCGCCCATCCTGGCTATCACCCCGAACCGCAGCACACAGCGCCAGCTCTCCCTCTCCTGGGGAGTGCGCGCCTTTCACTTCCCCGAACCTTCCCGCTTGACGGTCCTCTTCGCCCGGGGCGCCCGGCTGGCCAAACGCACAGGCGTGGCCAGGAAAGGCGACATAGTGGTCATCACCGGCGGCGTGCCCATCGGTGTTCCGGGCAGCACCAACTTACTTAAGGTAGAAAGAGTGAGGTAAGTATGATTGCCACGGTAACCCTGAACCCCAGTCTGGACAGGACGGTCACCGTCGAAGACCTGATAGTCGATGAGGCAAACCGCTGGACCAGCTTCCGCGAAGACCCCGGCGGCAAAGGCATAAATGTTTCCCGCGTCGTCCACGAACTTGGTGGCGAGACCATGGCCTATGGGTTCATCGGCGGCGCCGCTGGTGAGACGCTCAAAAGGCTGCTCAGAAAACAGGGGGTCCCGTTCGATTTCACTACGATCAAAGGAGAGATAAGGAGCAACTTCATCATCACCAACCTCAAGACCAACCGCCAGACCAGGATCGATGCCCCCGGTCCGCGTATCTCCAGGGAGGAACTGGCTGAACTCGTTGACACATTGCGACACATGAAAAAGAGGCCCGACTACCTGGTCTTTGCCGGCAGCGTGCCGCCGGGCGTACCCGACGACATCTACTACCGGCTGATAGTCGGCACCAAGAGCTATGGCATAAAGACGGTGCTGGACTCCGATAAGCAGTGGTTAAGAGAGGGCATCAGGGCAAAACCTGACATAATCAAACCGAATGTACACGAGACGGAGGAGCTGCTGGGCACGGAACTGAAGGACGAAGCATCGATCGTTAAGGCTGCCAGAGTTTTGGTCGAACAGGGTATCGGTGTGGTGGCCATTTCCAGAGGCAGACACGGTATGATCGTTGCCACCGCTGAGAAGGTGCTGAAAATGGTAGCACCGCGGGTGCGCGTCCGTAGCACCGTGGGCGCAGGCGACTCTGCCCTTGCCGCCCTGGTCCTCAGATTAAGCCAGGGCTACAGCCTTGAGGAGTCCTGCCGCTGGGCGGTTGCCGCTGGCACGGCAGCCACGCTCACCCCGGGCACCGAGCTCTGCCGCCGTCAGGATGTGGAAAAGCTCCTCCCCAAGGTAACGGTGGAGGAGCTGTAAGAGCTTTCCCGCTTAATGGATGTATCTGACCGCATCCCTGTTCCTGGGCGGTGCGGGTGGCTTCTCACCATCCATATAACCCAGCGCTACAGCGCAGACGAAATTGTAGCCCTCGGGCACGCCCAGCTCCCTCTTCAGTTCATCGCCTTTCCCCGAAGTGAAGGCAAGCGCCGGAGAAGTCATCACACACGAGCCTATACCCAGCGACTCAGCCACCAGGGCAATGTTCTCCGCCGCCAGCCCGCAATCGATCTGGGCAAAGCGGTGTTTCTCATCGGCAAATATCATCACCACCGTGGGCGCATGGTAAAAGGTGTGGTATTGAGGGTCGCTGACCCGCTGCTTCATCATTTCAGGACCGGAGCTCAGCACGTTCTCTTTGATAATCTGTACCATCCTGTCCAGCAGACCTTTATTCTGCACCACAGCAAAGTACCAGCGCTGGGCATTCATGGCACTGGGCGCATGGATGGCAGCCTCCATAATCGTCCGTAATGCCTCCTCTTCCACCTGCTGTTCTTTGTACCGCCTGATGCTCCTCCGGCTCAAAGCCACCTTTGCCGTCTCGGTCATCCCTGAAACCTCCTTTCTGTGTCCCGCTATCTGGTCTACAGATTGGCCAGCCTGTGCTTTAGTTCCGCCAGGCTGGTCAGCGACCCGTCGCTCCCCCCGCTCCTGTCGAGGTGAAAGGCGCGTATACCCACCTTCTGGGGGAACAGGAAATCGAACTCCCTGTTATCGCCAACATGCACAATCCGTTCCGGAGACACACCCATCTCTCTGCAGACCTCCTCATAGAACTCCGGCGTCTTCAGCCGTCGGTAGTCGGAAAGCGAGGAGAACACCCTGCCAAAATAAGGCTCTATGCCCTCGAGAAGGTGGCACAAAAACTCCCGCATGGAACCTGAAGCCACGATCAGCGTATACCGCTGGCCCAGCTCGGCCAGCACTTCCCTCACTTCAGGGTAATATGAAACCTTGTGGCGGTAACCTGCCATAACCGGCTCCGGCGGGCCCAGCCCGAACCTGCTGAACCAGTAGCGCACATCGTACCACTCCAGCCTGTGGTCGCCTACCTTCCGGTACTCTTCCTCGATGATGGTCCTTGCCGTGGCAAAGTCAATGCCGTGCTTCTGGGCGTATTTCTCCGGGATAGCCTCGTACCAGATGGAATAGCTGAAATCCGTGGTCACCAGGGTGCCTTCGGCATCGAAAGAGACTATTTTAATTTCGTCAAGTTTACCCATTTTCGCCCAGAAAATGTTATCATTTCCCCTTGCCAATTCCAAGACGAAATTGGAAATTTGAACGGCTAAAGTTTAAAATTAGATGATGCGTTTGGGCTATCTCACCGATACATATGACCTTGACCTCTGCTTCGAAGTGGGACCTATAAGGCCCCCGAGCGAGGCCTTTTCCTTGCTCATCAGGGCCACCAGGAATTGCCCGTGGAACCGCTGCCAGTTCTGCCCGGTGTACAAGGGGGAGAGGTTTGAGCTGCGCTCCGCAGATGAGGTGGTAAAAGACATCGAGGCCGCCAGGGCCATCGCCGATGGTATCAGAAAGCTCGCCTGGAAAACAGGCTACGGGGACAGGGTCAGGGAAATAGCCGCCGGCATCTATAACGGCTACGCCCACAATGCCAGTGTGCGCAATGTCGCCCTATGGCTCTGGGCCGGGGGCACCACAGCCTTCCTCCAGGATGCCAATAGCCTGATAATGAGGACACCCGACCTGGTGAAGGTGGTGTCCGCCCTTAAGCAGGCTTTCCCCGGGCTGTCCCGGATAACTTCCTATGCCCGCTCCAAAACGGCCGCAAAGAAGTCCCTGGAGGAGCTGCGGGAACTGAAGGACGCCGGTCTGTCACGGCTGCACATCGGTATGGAGAGCGGCTCGGACGCCGTCCTTGCCTACATGGACAAAGGGGTGACCGCTGAGGAACACGTCCTCGGCGGCAGAAAGGTAAAGGTTTGCGGCATCTCGCTCTGTGAATATGTCATGCCCGGACTCGGCGGCAGAAAGATGTCAGCCGAGCACGCTAGGGAGACCGCCAGGGTACTAAATGCGATCAACCCCGACCATATCAGACTGCGCACCCTCCAGGTACATCCTGGCACGCCACTGCGGGAAAAACTGGAGTCCGGCGACTTCCAGCTCCAGACAGAGGACGAGGTAGTCGCTGAGATCGGCGACTTCATCTCCAGGCTCGAGTTCACCGGCGAACTCAAGAGCGACCACATCCTCTGTTGCTTGCCCGAGCTGGAAGGCAAGTTTCCCGAAGCTAAGGAGTCCTGCCTTGCCATCATTTCCAGATACTTTTCGCTGCCGGAAAACGAAAGGTTGAACTTCAAACTGGGGCGGAGGCTGGGGCTTTACGAAAGGCTGGACGACATCCGTGACCCGGCGAAATACCAGCACATCGATGAGGCGCTGAGGCGGATAATGCAGTCAGGGGAAGATGTGGAAAAGGTCATCCAGAACTTCAAGGCCGTATACCTGTGAACATAGCCATGTCCAATAAGGGATACCTCAATCTGAACCGTTTCAAGTCAGGCAAGTCGGTCAAGCAACAGGCAAAGCAGAGGAAAGATAAGGAGCTGCCTAAAAGGAGGCTGGTGAATAAATGAAAAAGAGAATAGCGATTATAGTCTTCACGGCGCTGGCCGCTATATGCCTGGTATCAGGCGGCATATATTTCGCCCGCACCGCCGGCGTAAGGGCACCGGGCGAAATCAAGGTCAAGGGCGTCTTCATCGAAGGGCAGTCCGGCGGCGATGCCGAGACCCTCAACTGGATTTTAGCGGCCGATGCCACTTCCTTCAGCTATGCGGGGCATACCCTGGACTCGCTGGCAACTTATGACAACGACTTCAACATCCAGCTCCGCTGTCTGGCCAAAGACATTGAGGTGTCAGCGGACGGGCTTGTCTACACCGTGACCATCAGGGATGACCTCAGGTGGAGCGATGGCTCTGCGGTCACCGCCGAAGACTATGTATATACGCTCAAGAACCTGATGTTCTCCGACTGGTTGCCCTATCCTTACAAGGGCGACTGGCAGGAAGAGGTCAACGGAGAAAAAGTGTTCGTTACCCCCGCGGTGGTCAATGAGACCACTTTCACCATCACCCGCAAGACGGTCTACCCGGAGTTCATCTACACCCTGTATGACCTAACCCCGTACCCCAGGCATATAGCCCAGAAGTACGAAGGGGATGCCGAGGCATTCACGCAAGCACCCGAATTCAATAACCTGAGCTACACCGGCAACCTCGGCCCCTATCGCTTCAAGGAGTGGAACCGCAACGACAGGTTTGTGGTGGAGCGTAACCCCGACTACTACCTGGGCAAGGAGGTCGGTGCCCCTTACTTTGAGCAGTACGTAATCAAGCTGTTCGGCACCTCCGCCACCAGACAGGCAGCCCTGGAGGCCGGCGATATAACCTATACCGGCATCGAACCGGAGCAGGTTGTCAAGTTCAAGGGCCTGCCCCATATAAAAGTGTATACCGTCCCCACCTCCGGCTATACCATCCTCGCCTACAACCAGAGGGCAAACGGCTGGGAGGGGCTCAAACAAAGAGAGGTGAGACAGGCACTTTCCATGGCGGTGAATAAGTATGCCATCACCCAGAACATCCTGCTCGGCTTCGCCGAGCCCGCCTTCAGCTTCATTCCCAAGGTGTCACCGTGGTACACGGAAGAAGGTGTGGTGAAATACGGCGTTGACGCGCTTTACGATAAGCAGAAAGCTGCCGAAATCCTCCACAGTCTGGGCTACGGTATAAAGCAGGCGGATGGCTCCATCAAGGTCACAAATAAGAATGGCGAGCCGCTGCACCTTGTCCTGGTGGTAAACGTCGGCAGCAAGCCCGCCGAGGACATGGCCTTTTTTGTCCGGAAGGAACTTTTGGGCCTGGGCATAGAGACCGAGATAAAGCTGGTCCCCTGGCCCACGCTTCTAAGGCAGTACGTGATGAACACCGTGCCCGGCTCCGGGCAGGAGCCGACCTATAACAACGGCCCCGAAGCTGTTAGCAGCGAAAGGTGGGACTTCATCCTCATGGGCTTTGGTACCGACCCGCTGGCACCTTCGGGAAGTCATGTTTTCTTTGCCTCGGAGGGAGGGCTCAACTTCATGGGCTATTCCAGCCCGGAGGTTGACCGACTGTTTGCCAGAGCGAAATCAGAGGAGGCGCTGGACAAGGCGGTGAGGCGGCAGGTCTATGCCGAACTCTCCCGCCTGCTTTCTGAAGAACAACCGGTTAACTTCATCGCCTTCCACAGGGCCAACCGCGGCTTTCAGAAGAACGTCATGGGTATCGAGCCCGGGGTGAACATGGGCTATAATTACCATCTGTGGTACTTCGAATAGCGGTGACGCAGCATCAGGCCAGTCACAGCAAAGCCTGGCCGGGGAGTGCCGGTTTGCCACGAGTATGAGAAAAGGCTGGCTCCGTGACTACATCCTAAAGAGGCTCCTTTATTCCATCCTTATCGCCTGGGGGATACTGACCGTCACCTTCATCCTGGTCAGGGTGGGCCCCAGCTCCCCTGCGGACAAGTACCTGGCCAACATCTCCGCCAGAGGGCAGGACCCGTCACAGGTCGTGGCCGCCATTGAAGCTAGATACGGGCTGGACAAACCGCTCCTCCAGCAATACGGAGAGTACATGTTTAACCTGCTCCGGGGGAACTGGGGCTGGTCATTTAGCACCTCGATGCCGGTAATGGAGCTGATCAAACGCCACTGGATATACTCCTTTCAGCTAATACTGCTGAGCAGCCTCTTTGCCGCCTTCCTCGGCATCCTTATCGGCATCTACTCCGCGGTAAAGCAGTACACCAAGGCCGACTACGCCTTCACCTTCCTGTCCTTCATCGGTATCTCTATACCCAACTTCTGGCTCGGCGTTATGCTCATCCTTGTTTTTTCCGTCAAGCTGGGGCTGTTCAAGACCTATTATGACACCACCTTGCCGCTGTTCTCCCTCGCCAACCTTAAGGCACTGGTGCTACCGGTGATAACCCTGGGCACAGGCATGCTTGCCGCTTATGTCCGCTACACCCGGTCAGCCATGCTGGACAACTTGAGGAAGCCGTTCGTCACCACCGCCAGGGCCAAGGGCCTGCCCGAGCACATTGTTATCGGCAAACACGTCTTCCGCAATGCACTGCTGCCCCTGGTGACCATAATAATGTTCGATTTGGGCAGCATCGTTTTCGGCGGTGCCTACCTCACCGAAATTGTGTTCGGCATCCCCGGTCTGGGGCAGGTCTCCTTTAACGCCATCTTCGCCAACGACTACCCGGTGGTGGTCGCCATCACCCTTATCGGCACGATGGTAGTGCTGCTGGTCAACCTTATTACGGACATAGCCTACACCTACCTCGATCCGAGGATAAGATATGAGTGACAGAAGGAAAGTAGCAGGCAGGAACAGAGCCACCTTCCACGGCGGCTTCAGGCTGGTCGGTTACTACTGGCACAGAATGGCAAGGAACCGCCTGGCTGTCTTTGGCCTCGCCTTTATCATCTTCCTTGCCCTGGTCGCCATCATCGGCCCCTTCTTCACCCCTGACCCCACGGAAGTGGACTTCGAGGCGAAAAACCTGCCGCCAATCGGGTTCACCATTACACAGTCCGTTTACGACATACATACCGACCAGTTCATCACCACCGAGCTTTCGGGCACATGGAAACACCCCCTGGGCACCGATAGGAAAGGGCGGGACATGCTGGCGATGATAGTCTCCGGGGCAAGGGTGTCGTTACAGGTCGGCCTGCTGGCCACCGGAATAGCCATTATCATCGGTACCGTAATCGGCGTCATGTCCGCATATCTCGGCGGCTGGGTGGACAACGCCCTGATGAGGTTCACCGACGTGATGATGACCTTCCCCTTCTTCCTGCTGCTCGTGCTCATAGTGTTCATTTTCGGTCCCAGCCTCGCCTTCATCGTCTTCGCCATCGGGCTCACCGGCTGGACGGGCACGGCCCGGCTGGTAAGGAGCGAGTCCCTGTCCCTGAGGACGCGGGAGTTCGTAATGGCAGCAAGGGCCCTGGGTGCAAGCGATGGCAGGGTGGTCTTCCGCCACCTCATACCCAACGTCATCAGCCTTATCATCGTCATCGCCACCTTGTCCATCCCCGGCGTGATCCTGGCTGAAGCCGCCCTCAGCTTCATCGGACTGGGCGATCCCACGGTTCCCAGCTGGGGAATAATCCTCGAGGAAGGTCAACACAGCCTCACCACCGCCTGGTGGGTGGCAGTGGAACCGGGGCTCATGCTCTTTCTCACCGTGCTCGCCTTCAACTTCCTCGGCGATGGACTGAGAGACGCCTTCGACCCGAAAAGCAATGTTTAGCAGGTAAGTCCGGAGATGCAGTCCCACAGCGACAACAACATCATACTCAGGGTAAGCGAGCTGCAGACCTTCTTTTTCACCCGTCGCGGCGTGGTCAGGGCGGTGGACGGGGTCAGCTTTGAACTGAGGCAGGGTGAGTGCCTCTGCCTGGTGGGAGAGTCCGGGTGTGGCAAGAGCGTCACCGCACTCTCCATCCTCAGGCTGTTCGACAGCCCCCCGGGCAAGATCGTAGGAGGCAAGGTGGTCTACAGCTCCATCGACCTGACATCCTGCCCGGAGCAGCAATTAAGAAAAGTGCGCGGCAAGGAAATTGCCCTTATCCTTCAGGAAGCACAGTCAGCGCTTAACCCGGTGCTGACGGTAGGGGACCAAATAATAGAGCAGATGAAAGTCCACCTGCCATTGAGCACAGAAGAGGCACGGCTTAAGGCTGCAAACCTGCTCCGGGAAAT
>FWPV01006473.1_pt1 | contig 22340 bp, 20 predicted proteins | sample 2228371 | NCBI WGS metagenome assembly FWPV01 (sample SAMEA103939776, study PRJEB20133) | metagenome | reverse complement strand
CGTGGAGCGCGCGGCCGGGTTGAGGGGTCTGGGGAGGGGGCGGTGCATCGTGGACAGCCGGACCCTCGCCCCTCCTCCCGCCAGCGCCGCCGCAAGGGTGGCTCTCACTCCGTGCGCGTGGACCACGTCGAAGCGCTCTCTGCGGATGAGCGCCGACAGCAGGAGTCCGGAGTAGATGAGTCCGAACGGGACGGCGGGGTCGGTCATCTCCAGCGTGCGGAATCCCGCCCGGTCCTCCAGACCGGAGTACAGCGCCTCGCGCATCGCCGCCGGGGCCGCCAGGGTCACGCGCAGACGCGACAGGTCGTGATGCTCCAGCAGGGTGCGCACGTGCGTGCGCATCCCGCCCGCGGACGGGCGCAGAAGATGAAGCACGTGGATGGGTCGGTCCCCCATGGGTCGCCTGAGCTCTGTCCCTGCCGTCCGGGCTGCATCCCGCGCGGTCCGGGCGGCCGCGCTATTGTACCGGATTGCGGCCCGTCCCCGCGAGCGCGCCTGTTCAAGGGGTCCGGCAGGAGCCTCACCCTCCCGGGATGGCGACGTGGGAGGGCGAAGCTCCCGCTGAGCCGTTGGGGATGTTCCGGGTCTTGTTTTGCGGTCCGGCAGGAGCCTCACCCTCCCGGGATGGTGACGTGGGAGGGCGAAGCTCCTGCTGAGCCGTTGGCGATGTGCAGGGTCTTTTTTTGCGGTTCGGCAGGAGCCTCACCCTCCCGGGATGGCCGGGTCTTGGGGATGCGCGGCTTTGATGCCGATGCCGGCGGCTGCGGCGCAAAGTGACTTGCACCGCGCGCAGGGCTATAATGACCGCGTCCGTCCCGGGCGCCGGCGGCCGCAGCGGCGCCGGGAAACGCCTCCGCATCCGGCGGCGGTCTGAATCCACGGAGAGGAGCCGCGAGGGGGCGGCCCGGAAGGGGACTGCGGGAGCGCCTGCCTGTGTGCCGATGCCGGAACTGAGACGCGCTGCCATCCTGATGTGCGCACTCCTCTGCGCGGCCGCCGCCGGCGGCTGCGGGAAGCGCCGCGCCGTGCAGGAGCAGCCTCCGCCCGCCCGCGAGCGCCCCCAGCTGGGAGTCACCATCAAGCGTTCCGAGACGGTGCAGGAGGACGAGCGGGGGAGGCCGATGTGGCGCATCCTGGCGGAGGAGACGGAACTGGACCAGGCGGCCGGGCGCGCCACCGTCAGACGGGGCGAGGTGGAGGTCTTCGGAGAGAAGGAGCGCCGGCTGATGCTCTCGTTCCAGGTGCTGACGGCCAATGCCGAGGCCCGGCGGCTGCACGCGAGGGGAGCCGTGACGGCCAAAAGCGAGGAAGCCGACGCCTGGTTCAGGGCGGACTCGGTCACCGTGGACCTGAAGACCGACCGGGTGGTGGCTTCGGGCAACGTGCAGGGGTCGAACCCGGCGGGCTCCTTTCAGGCGGACCGTCTGGAGACGGACCTGAATCTGTCGCGCATCCGCCTCACCAGCAGCACGAGGGTGACGGCGGTCATCGGGATTCCGGAACGGCTGCAGGAGATGAGACGATGAGACGAAACTCGGGCGTGCGTGTCGCGGGGGGCCTTCTGGTCCTGCTCTGCGCTCTGCGGGCCGGGACGGGGGCGGCTCCTGATGACGGCAGGAGCGCCAGGACCGTGGGGACGGTGCGCGTCACGGCGAAGGTGATGGACATCTCCGACCGGCAGTGGGTGCTCTCCGGCGGCCGTCCCACCGCGCAGACGTCGGACGGGGCGCTGTTCGTGGAGGCGGACCGCATCGTCGTCCATCTGGACCGGCAGGCCCGGGAGCGGACCGGGTTCGTCTCCCGCGTGACGGCCACCGGGAACGTGGACGTGCGCTCCACCACTCCGGACGGGCAGCCGGTGCGCGTGACGGCGCGCAGCGCGACGTACAACGGCCCGGAGTCCACGGTGGTGTTCGAGGGAGATGTAGTGGCGACCCTTGCGAGCCCGGACCTGGAGGAGCCGGGCGTCATCCGCGCCGCGCGGGTCATATACTATATGAAGGCGGGTCCGGACGAGACCCGGTTCCGCGTGGAGGGCGCCCCGGCGGAGGTGCGAGCGACCCCGAAGCCGCGACCCGCACCGGACAGCGAGCCGAAGAAGTGACCCTGTGAGCATCGTCTGCCAGGAGCTGGTCAAGAGCTACCGCGGCCGCCGGGTGGTGAACAGCCTCAGCTTCTCCGCGGAGCGGGGCGAGGTGGTGGGGATGCTCGGTCCGAACGGGGCGGGCAAGACCACCACGTTCTACATGATCCTGGGGCTCGTGCGTCCGGAGTCGGGCAAGGTGCTGCTGGACGGCTACGACATCACCTCCCAGCCCATTTTCCGCCGCAGCCGGCTGGGCATCGGCTATCTTCCTCAGGAGGCGTCCATCTTCCGCAAGCTCACCGTGCTGCAGAACGTGATGCTCTATCTGGAGAGCCGGGGACTGCCCGCGCACGAGCGCAGGGAGCATGCCTGGCGGCTGCTGGAGGACTTCGGGGTGGCCGGCCGGGCGCAGGTCAGGGGAGCGGCTCTCTCCGGCGGCGAGCGCAGGAGGGTGGAGATAGCCCGGGCTCTGGCGGCGGACCCCGGCTTCCTGCTTCTGGACGAGCCGTTCACCGGCGTGGACCCCATCGCCATCAGCGAGATACAGCAGATGATCCGCAAGCTGGCCGCGCGGGGCATCGGCATCGTCATCTCGGACCACAACGTGCGGGAGACGCTCAGCATCACCGACCGCTCCTACATCGTGGCGGAGGGACGCGTGGTCTGCTCCGGGACGGAGGAGACCATCCTGAACGATCCCCTGGCCCGGAAATACTATCTGGGCGAGGATTTCACGCTCTAGAAGGGGAGGACATTGCGCACCGTCGACCGGCTGATGCTGAGAGAGCTGCTCCCCCCGCTGGTGTTCGGGGTGGCCGCGTTCACCAGCCTGTTCTTTGCGGGGGGCTATCTCTCCCGGCTGACGAACCTGCTGGTGCAGGGGGTGCCGTTCCCCATCGTGGCGGAGCTGTTCCTTCTGTATCTGCCGTCGGTGGTGGTCCTGACGCTTCCGATGAGCGTGCTGCTCGCGGTGCTGCTGGCGTTCTCGCGGATGTCGTCGGACAGCGAGATGGTGGCTCTGTGGGCGGGAGGCGTGAGCCTCTGGCGCATCATGCGTCCGGTGGTGGCGGTGGCGCTGCTGGTGACGCTGCTCAGCTACGCGCTGAGCGAGGGGCTTGCGCCGCAGACGCAGCGGCGCTCCACGGAGCTCCGGGAGCGGGCGCTGGGGGAGATAACCCCGCTTCAGAAGGCGTTCATCATCTCGGATGTGGAGGGGGGAAGGTACAACTCGGTGGTCTTCGTGAACGGCGGGATGGACCCCGAGACGCGCGAGCTGCGCAACGTGACCATCTTCACCGGGTTCACGGAGCAGGGCCCGCAGATCTATTTCTTCGCCGAGCGGGCGCGCTGGGAGCAGGGGACGGAGTGGCGGCTTTACAACGGGGCCATGCGCACGCTGGACCCTCAGGGAGGGGCCACCGTGAACACCTTCCGGGAGTGGAGCACCCGGGCCGTCAACATCAACCGGACTCCCGAAGAGGTGGTGGAGGAGCAGCGCGACCCGGACGAGCTGAACTTCGCGCAGCTGGCCCGCCGCATCCAGCGGGTGAAGCGCACGGGAGGCGATACGCTCAAACTGGAGGTGGAGCTGTACAACAAGCTGGCTGTGCCTCTGGCGAGCCTGGTGTTCGCCCTCATCGCCGCTCCGCTGGGATTGCGGCCGCACCGGGGAGGGGCGGCGGTGGGGTTCGGACTCAGCATCGGTCTCATCTTCGCGTACTGGATGGTGTGGCAGTATTCCAGCGCGCTGGCGAAGGCCGGTCAAATCAGTCCCATTGCGGGGAGCTTCATGGCGGATGTCATCTTCCTGACCGTCGGGCTTCTGCTGCTGGCCCGGGCGTCAAGGTGAGGCGTCTTCCTGATATAAGGGGAGTATGGGCTACACGGTCATCCTTCTGGCGGCGCTGATAGGCGGGGCCGGGCTGATCGCCTATGTGGGCGATCTGCTGGGCCGCCGGATGGGCAAGGCGCGCCTTTCGCTCCTGGGGCTGCGTCCGCGGCATACCGCCATCGTGGTGACCTCCATCACGGGGATGCTCATCGCCGCGTTCACCCTTGGGCTGCTTCTGGCCGTGAACCGGGAGTATACCCGGGTGGTGCTGGAAGGCCCGAAGGTGCTGGCAGAGAACCGGCGCCTGCAGCGCGAGACGGCACGGCTGGAAGAGCGGCGGCGCAACGCGGTGGAGACGGCGGAGAAGGCGCTTGCGTCCACGCGGGAAGCGGAGGCGTCTCTGGCGAAGGCGCGCGAGAGCCTCAGGAAGGCCACGGACGACCTGCTGAAGGCTCGCAGGACCGAAGCCGAACTGGACCGCAAGATACGGGAGCAGCAGGGCCGCCTGAAGGATTACGAGAAACGGCTGGCCGCCGAGCAGGCGCGCCTGGCGCAGGCCCGGCGGGACGTGGCGAAGGCGCAGGAGGATATCCGGAAAGCCACGCGCATCCTGGCGGAGCAGAACCGGCTGGTGGTGCAGGCGCAGCAGCGGGCGGGCATCACGCTGGCCGGGTATCGCGAGCTGCGCGAGCGGCCCATCATCTTCTTCGCGGGCGAGGAGGTGGCGCGGGTGGTTGTGGACTACTCCCCGCGGCTCTCGGATATCCGCGCGAATGTGTATCGCGCCCTCGAGATCGCCAGCTCCAAAGCTGAGGGGCGCGGCGCGAAGAAGGGCCCGAACGGCCGGGCGGTCATCATCGCCCCGGCCGTGTTCCGCGACGTGGAGAGGGGGCGCGAGGAGCGTTTCCAGGAGCCTCAGAGCGTGGCCGCCATAGCCGAGCAGATCCACGAGAGCCGGGAGTCGGTGGTGATGCAGATCACAGCTCCGGGCAACAGCATCGCCGGGGAGACGGTGCCGGTGGCCGTCCGGCTGTACCGCAACAAGCCCATCCTCTCGGCCGGGGACCTGCTGGCCTGCGTGAACCTTGACGGCCGGCTTTCCAACCAGATCATCTCCCAGGAGGTGCGGGAGTTCCTGGCGACGGATGTGCGCGCGGCCGCGGCGCGGGCCGACCTCATCCCCCGGCTGAAGGCCGGGGGAGAGCCGGTCTATTTCGAGATGGACGTGGACCGTCTGGCCGCGCTGGTGGCCGACATCCGAGAGGCGAAGGGGCCGGTGCGCCTGTGCGCGCGCGCCAGGGGGCCTGTCACCAGCGCCGGGCCGCTGGAGCTTGACTTCACGGTGCAGAAACGGTGACGCGCGGGACGGGCGGGCCGACCGTCATTGCGGTGGACCCTGGAAGGGCGAAGTGCGGCGTGGCCGCGGTGGACCGGGAGGGCGTGCTGGAGCGGACCATCTGCGAGACGCAGGACCTGGTGCGGACCGTCGAAGGGATGCTGGAGCGGACGGGGGCGGAAAGGGTCCTCGTGGGCGGCGGGACGAACGGCAGGAAGCTCGCGAAGGCGCTGCGGGCCAGGCCGGAGATGCCGGATGTGGTGCTGGTGGACGAGGAGTCCTCGTCTCTGGATGCGCGAAAAAGATACTTCCGGGAGAATCCTCCGCGCGGATTGCGGCGTCTAATCCCGGGTGGGATGCTGGCGCCGCCGGAGCCGGTGGACGACTGGGCGGCGGTGGTGCTGGCGGAGCGGTGGTTCGAGTCCTGCGAGGAAAAGGACTGACCGCAGGTTAGCAGGCGCCCCGAACGGGGAAAACTTGCGTTTGGAGAGGACGGGGAAAGCCTCTCTCCGGAAAAAAGTTTACGCCCGCGTTGCGGCGGAGCCGGACTGTTGACAGTTCCGGCATAAGTGGCTATCATACGCGGGCAGGATGTGCCGCCCGTCCCGGACGGGCGCCGGGGCCGCGAAGGCGAGCAACGGCTCCGGATGCCGGGAATGTCCGGAAAGGGCGGTGAGCGCGCTAGGGAAGGTGCGGTCCAGCTCCTCTTGCGGGAGGGCTGGCGAGGTGAACAGGCAACATGGTCACTGTCATCCGCCGGGCTGACCGCAGAAAGCCTCCTCACCCTCCCTGGAATGCGCAGTATCCTGGGGACGCTCGTCCGGCTCACAGAGCCGGCGGGCTCCGGCTGGTCAAGTCATTCTAGGAGGAAAGCAATGACCAAGAAGGCTATGTTCGTAGCCCTGATCGGTCTGACGCTGGCGGTGGCCGCTCCGAGCTTTGCTCAGGGCCCGTTCGCCGACGTTCCGATCGACCACTGGGCCTACGAGGCCGTCAGCCAGCTCCAGGACCACGGGATCATCATCGGCTACCCGGATGGCACGTTCGGTGGCAAGCGCGCGATGACTCGCTACGAGTTCGCGATGGCCATCTCCCGCGCCATTCCGGTGATCGCTGATATGGTCCCGAAGGTGACCGGAGCGACCGGGCCGTCCGAGGCCCAGATCAAGCAGTGGATCAACGACGCGGTCAAGGGGATCAAGATTCCCGAGGCTCAGGACCTCTCGAATCTGAACAAGCTCATGAACGAGTTCAAGGATGAGCTGGTGCAGATCGGGGTGGACGTGGATGCCCTGAAGAGGGATGTCGCGAGCCTGGAGGAGCGCGTCGCCGTTCTGGAGGACTATCACCGCAAGCTGAAGATCAACGCGAAGGTGACCTTCTTCGCGGTGGGTGAGTATGCGGACAGCGACAACAGGGCCGGCGTGTCCGATTACGATGGCCGGCCGCTCGCCAACGACAACAACCTGCTGGAGAATGTCTTCTTCGTGCGCGATGCTGACATCATCTTCAGCTACGCGCACGGCGATGCCACCGCCAAGGTGGTGCTGAACGTCGGCAGCTACCTGAACTACCTGGACGGCACGGTCACGTCTCTGACGTCCACCGGCCGCTCGGCTGTTCCGGATGTGGACGACGTCAGCCTGTTCCTGGCTTACGGCTCCGTCCCGGTCTTCGGTGCGGATGTCACGGTCGGCCGCTTCCCGATCCGCTTCACGGAGTGGACCCTGGCGAAGTACGACGTGGACAGCTACACCAGCAACTGGAAGACCGATGACGGCAACTACTACGTCGACGGCGGCAAGGCCGAGTGGACGTGGGGCGGTGTGAACATCCTCGCGTTCGCTGCGAAGAACAGCTCCAACAACGGGATGTTCAACTACGCTGCCCGCCCGAACGTGGCCCCGATGGGCGGCCCGTTCGCGATGGGCGCCGGCGGCCTCTGGTATCCTGAGCAGAGCGCCGGTGTGCGCGTCGGCTTCGACGTCGGCAAGCTGAACGTGGGCGCCACCTACCTCGCGGTGGGCGAGACCCGCGTCGGCGGCATCAAGTACTTCGACCAGGCTGACATCTGGGGCGCGGACGTGAAGGTCCCGTTCGGTGGATGGACCCTGGCGGGCGCCTACACCGAGTCGAGCTCCAGCGTCGATCCCACCGCGCCGGCCGGCACGGTGAAGATCGACAACGACAACAGCGCCTGGGAGGCCAAGCTGAACGGCAGCCTCGGTGCTCTGGCAGTGGAAGCCGCCTACAAGCGCGTGGAGCCGAACTTCTCGGCCCCGGGCGACTGGGCGCGCGTCGGCCGCTGGCAGAATCCTGTCAACATCGAGGGACCGTCCGTCGGACTGGCCTACCAGTTCGGCAAGGTGACGGTGAACGCTGCCGGCGCCTGGTATGAGGGAATCCGCAACAACGGACGCACCAACACCAGCGCTCTGGCTGCTCTGCCGCTCGGCGGCGATGACAAGCTGCAGCAGTACAAGGCCGGCCTGACCTTCGGCCTTGGCTCCAACGGCGCTCTCCGCCTGGAGGGCGAGTGGGTGAAGTGGGACCCGGCTGTCGGGGCATCCCCGGCCGAGAACTACTACACCTTCAGCTATCATCGCACGCTGGCTGAGAACACCAAGCTGAAGCTCCTGTATCAGATCATTGACTTCGACGGCAAGGGCAGGGCTCTTCCGTACGGCGCCAATGAGGCGAAGGGAGCTGTGGCGGTCGCTCAGGTGTCGATGGACTTCTAAGTCCCTGCGGCATCTGACTGCAGCGTCATAGTGTGACAGGGGCCCGGACGGCTCGCCGATGAGTCCGGGCCCCTTTTTCGTGTGCGGGCCGGTCTAAGTTATCAGAAGACTCCCGGCAGGCCTGCGGACGGAGGCCCGGCCGGATGGAAAGACGAGGTATCGGGATATGCGCAGGAAGACTCTCGCACTCAAGGTTGGAGCGCTCTCTCTGGTGGTCGCCCTGAGCGTCGCCGTGACGGCGCCCGGACGCGTCGCGGCTCTGGACCTGGGCAGCGTCGTCAAGGCGGGCGGCATCGCCCTGCTGGTGACGCAGTTCGGAGGGCAGCTGGACAAGTTCATCAACGACGTGACCGGCAACAAAAACCTTGCTCCGGACCAGGCCACGAAGGTGGTGCCCATCCTGAGCCTGGGGAGCGGCACCTACCTGGGCGCTGCGCAGGTGACGGGTTCGCGGTCGCAGGTGGAGGAGTGCAAGGCTGTGGCGCAGCTGGAGGCGAACTTCTCCGGACGCACCTTCCGGGTCCGCCCGCTTGTCCCGGTGGACAGCATCAACGTGACGGGCGTCAGCCGTGTGAAGGGAGTCGGGGTGAGCGCCATCATCGACGTCCGGCTCTAGGCGCCGGAGCCCGCAGCCAGGCTTTCGGAAGCCCGGCCCTGCGGGGCCGGGCTTCGGCGTCTCGGGCCCGCCGCGCGGTGCCGAAGAGAAAGGGACGCGCCATCCGGCGCGTCCCGAATCGCTCCCGGTCAGTCTTCCGGGTCAGTCCAGCAGGGCTTCCAGCTTGCGGGTCAGATGGTCCTTCGGCAGGACGCCCACCGTCTGGTCCACCGCGGAGCCGCCCTTGAAGAAGATCAGCGTGGGGATGCTCATCACGCCGTACTTGATGGCAAGCGCGCGCTCATCGTCCACATTGACCTTCACCACCTTCACCCTGTCGGCGTATTCCTGAGCCAGCTGGTCCAGCAGGGGCGCTATCTGCCGGCACGGGCCGCACCACGGGGCCCAGAAGTCCACCACCACGGGGACGTCCGACTTCAGCACCTCCTGCTCGAAGCTGGCTTCATTCACAGCGACTGCGCTCGACATAATGTCCATCCTTTCCTGTCGTCTCGTGTCATGCCGGAGCCGGCCGTCCAGGCAGAAGTCTGACCCTGCCGGATGCGGCCCGCTGCCCCGCCTGAAGCGGCGTCAGGTGGTCCACATCCTCTTGCCCGGCTCTCCGGCCAGCATCTCGTGCGTCTCAAAAAGCAGCCGCGGGATGTCCAGACTCTCCGGGCACCGCGGCAGGCAATCGCCGCACCCGGTGCAGCGGTCCGCGCGGTTCCCCGGGAACCAGTGTCCCGCGTTCTCGAACAGGTTGTAACGGTAGCTCCCGAATTCCAGCATGTCCAGCGCCACGGCCATGTTCCGCAGACGCAGCACCTCGGGGATGTTGATTCCCGCCGGGCACGGCAGACACTCGTGGCAGACCGTGCAGCGGTCGCTGCCGAGCATCTGCCGGAAGCGCTCCTCCAGCCTCCGGAAGATGCCTTGCTCCTCCTCCGTCAGCGGCCCGTCCCGGTCGGCCACGGCCAGATGCTCGTCGAACTCCTCCGGATGCGCCGCGCCCAGGGTCAGAGTGGAGACCTCGGGCTGAGCCAGCAGCCACCGGGCGTTCGCCTGGATGGGAGTCAGCGGGGCGGTCAGCTGCCGGAGCGTATCGGGAGCCTTGAAAAGCTGCCCGCCCTTGTCCGTGGGGGAGATGATGAGCACCCCCATGTCCAGCTCGTGCGCCCGCCGCACGGCGGGCAGGTTGCGCTGATTGAAATAGTAGTAGTGCAGGTTGACGCTCTCGAACTCGCGCGTCTCGATGGCGTCCAGGATGACCTGCAGAGGCGCGTGCGTGGAGAAGCCCACGTGGCCGATGAGCCCCTCGTCCTGCGCCCGGCGGACGGCGTCCATGCACCCGCCCCTGCGGACCGAGCGCTCCAGCAGCTCGGGCGTGTTGATGCCATGCAGGTCGAAGTTGTCGATGCGCGAGATGTTCATCCGCTGCAGGGACTCCTCGATGAACCGGCGCATCTCGTCCGCCGTCTCGGTGGGAGGGATCTTGGTGGTGATGATGAGGTCCTCCCTGCGCAGGTGAGGCATCGCCTTGCCCAGCAGCTCCTCGCTGGAGCCGTAGCCTCTGGCCGTCTCGAGGTGGGTGATGCCGAGCTCCACCGCCCGGAAGATGGTGCGAAGCGCCTCCTCCTCGGGCACTCCCGGGATGCGCATGGCCCCGAAGGTGAACACCGGGACCCGAAGCTCGGTCTTTCCGAATCGCCTGTATCTCACGCGCGTCTCAGCTGGCCGCCTCCGGCCGCCTCCTCCATGAACCACGGCCGCCGCTGTCAGGTTCCCCGTCCGGCTTCGGCCTTCCTTTTCTTGGATGCTCGAAAGGCCCCGCGCGGTGCAGGGCCTTTCCGCAACAGTTGCTCACGCGACGAGAGTGAGCCGCTCCCTTCTCCTGCGGCGCCGGCCGGAGGCCGCGCGCCCTCTCAGGAGACCGGCTGTTTGCCCAGGCAGCAGTGCTTGAACTTCTTGCCGCTTCCGCAGGGACAGGGGTCGTTGCGGCCCACCTTCCCCTGCGGCGCCGCCGGACGGGCCGTGTCCTTGAGCGCATCCAGCGCGTCTCCCCCTCCGCTGAACGACGTGGCCCGGAAGACGGGCCTGCGGACCGGCTCCGGCGCGATCTGCACCCGGTAGATGATGCGCGCCACCTCCTCCTGGATGCTGTCGATCATCTGCCCGAACATCTCGAACGCTTCCTTCTGATAGGCGATGACCGGGTCCTGCTGGGCGTATCCCCGCAGCCCGATGCCCTCCCGCAGGAAGTCCATATTGTCGAGATGCTCCATCCATTTCCGGTCGATGACCTGGAGCATGATGGAACGCTCGATCTCCCTCATCACCTCGGGGCCTATCTGCTGCTCCTTGTCGGCGTAGGTCCGGTCCACGATGGCGTTCAGGAACTCGGACATCTCCTCCAGAGAGCGGCTGCGGAGGTCGTCCACGGTGGCGTAAAGCGACAGCGGGAAGATGGAGTCCAGCGTGTTGAACAGGCTCTGGAAGTCCCACTCCGAGCGCGGTATCTCCCTGTTGCAGAAGCTCTCGATGGACGCCTGCACGGTGTTGTGGAGGTACTCCAGGATGGTGGCCTTCACCTCCCGGCCCTCCAGCACCATCCGCCGCTGCCCGTAGATGATCTCGCGCTGCTTGTTCATCACGTCGTCGTACTGCAGCACGTGCTTGCGGATGGCGAAGTTGTGCTCCTCCACCTTCTTCTGGGCGCGTTCGATGGCGCGGGAGAGCAGGCGGCTGTTGTCCAGCGCCTGGTCCTCCTGCCAGCTGGCCAGCAGCGGACTCTGGGTCTTGTCCCCGAACAGGCGCATCAGCTCGTCCTCGAAGGACACGAAGAAGCGGCTGGAACCCGGGTCGCCCTGCCGTCCGGCGCGTCCCCGGAGCTGGTTGTCGATGCGCCGGGACTCGTGGCGCTCCGTGCCCACGATGTGCAGCCCGCCCAGCGCCACCACCTCCATCGCCTCCGGGCTACGTCCTCCCGGTCCCGGGTCCTGGTCGGCGCCGCCCAGGATGATGTCCACGCCGCGGCCGGCCATGTTCGTGGCGATGGTCACCGCCCCCTTGCGCCCCGCCTCCGCGATGATCTCGGCCTCCCGCTCGTGATACTTGGCGTTCAGGACGTTGTGGGGGATGCCCTCCTTCAGCACCTGGCGGAGCCGGTCCCGGTGCTCCGGCGCGATGCCCAGCAGTCCGCACAGCTCCTCGAGGTTCTCCGGCTCGGTCATGTCGAGGCTGACTCCCAGCTCGCGCGCCAGCGGACCCAGGCGCGCCAGGCTCAGCTCCTCGAAGCGGCTGTTCAGCAGTTCGCGGGCGTCCTTCCGGTCCGCGGAGTTCCTGGACGACTCCAGACGGTGGCGAAGCAGGATGGTGGCGCACAGCAGCTGAAGCCGCTCCGGCAGCATCCGGGCGCTCACGCGCTCGGACACCTCGATGGAGCGCGTCCCCACCAGCACCGGCTGCTGGCGCACCGCGCAGCGCAGAACCTCCGCCGTGATGCCGCGCATCTTGCTCTCTTCGGTCTTGTAGACCGCGTCCGGATGGTCCGCCCGGATCATCGGACGGTTCGTGGGGATCTGCACCACGTCCAGCCCGTAGATCTTGCGGAACTCGTTCTCCTCGGTCTTGGCGGTGCCGGTCATGCCGGCCAGCTTCTTGTACAGGCGGAAGTAGTTCTGGAAGGTGATGGTGGCCAGAGTCTGCGACTCGTGTTCGATCTTGCAGCCTTCCTTGGCCTCCACCGCCTGATGCAGACCGTCGCTCCAGCGCCGGCCGAACATCAGGCGGCCCGTGAACTCGTCCACGATGATGACCTGGCCGTCCTTCACCACGTAGTCCACGTCGCGCTTGAAGACGGCGTGCGCCTTCAGGGCGCTGGAGGCGTGGCTCATCAGCTGGAAATCCTCGCTCAGGTTCGGCACGCCGAGGATCTCCTCCAGATACCGCACCCCCTCGTCGGTCAGCATGGCCGTCTTGGCCTTCTCGTCCACCGTGTAATGCCGGTCGCGCACCAGGCGGCGGACGGCGCGGTCCATGGTGTAGTAGATGTCCGTGGCCTGCTGCGCCACGCCCGAGATGATGAGCGGCGTGCGGGCTTCGTCGATGAGGATGGAGTCCACCTCGTCCACGATGGCGTAGTGCAGGTCGCGCTGCACCAGGTGCGCCAGGGTGGGGGCCATGTTGTCGCGCAGATAGTCGAACCCGAACTCGTTGTTGGTCCCGTAGGTGATGTCGCACTGGTACGCCTCGCGGCGCGACACGGGACGCAGGCAGTCCCAGTCGTCCGGCCCTTCGGCGCGGTAGTCCGGGTCGTACACGTAGGAGCCGCCCAGCTCGCCGGTCTCGGCGCTTGCGCCGCGGATGGCTCCCACCGTCAGCCCCAGGAAATGGTAGATGGGGCCGTACCACCGGGCGTCGCGGCGGGAGAGGAAGTCGTTCACGGTGACCAGGTGGGCCCCCTTGCCCTCCAGAGCGTTCAGGTAGAGCGGGAGGGTGGCGGTGAGGGTCTTTCCCTCGCCCGTCTTCATCTCCGCGATGCGTCCCTCGTGCAGCACCATCCCGCCGATGAGCTGCACGTCGAAGTGCCGGGCCTTGTCCGGGCCGATGACCCGGCAGCCGGCCTCGCGCACCACGGCGAACGCCTCCGGCAGCAGGTCGTCGAGGGTCTCGCCCTTCTCCAGGCGCGCGCGGAACTCGTCGGTCTTGCCCTGGAGCTGAGCGTCGGAGAGCGCCTTCATCTCCGGCTCCAGGCGGTTGATCTTCTCGACGACCTTGCGGAATCGGCGCAGCTCGCGCTCGTTCGATGAGAGTAGCTGAAGAATGTTCATGATGATGGATGGTTCAGAGTCAAACCTTTGCGGACGGCGAGGCCCCTGCGGCGGCACCCGCATCTGCCGGGGCGGCGCTCGCGCGTCCCCTGTGGTCTATACGCAACACGGGCGCGGAGCCGTTTCCCGCGCCGCTCCCGGACGCTCGCCCGCCAATGGATGATACCACGAACCCCCTCCCCCGTCCAAAAAGAAGACGTACGGGCCGGTACCTCGGTCCCAGGATCGAGGGTGGGGCTTGCATAGTACTTTTGTCCTGCATTTGCAGGCGGAATCGGGTATCATGGCAGGGGAAGGGCCTTGTTGCAAAAGCCTTTCACTCCTGATGCTCGACCGGCCCGGAGGGCCGGTGGAGGCACGGGACTCCCGGATTCCGGGGGGCGCGTCCCCCGGGGATGGCGCTTATGTCTATCGGAACCATCAAAGTCCTGATCGTGGACGACTATGCCCTGGTCCGGCAGGGGCTGTTCAATATCCTGAAGCAGGAGTCCGACATCGAGGTGGTGGGCGAGGCGGCGGACCTGGACCAGTGCCTGCGTCTCTGCCGCTCCCAGTCGCCCCACGTGGTGTTGCTGGACACATCGCTGGGGGACACCAACGTGGTGACCGCCATCCGTCTCATCCTGTCCCAGTTCCCGGGCGTGCGCATCATCGCCGTTGCGGACCAGTCCGAGCGCAACTGCTCGGTGCTGCGCGGGACATCGCAGTGCCGGCACCGGGGGAGCTCCGACCCTGCGGACCCTGCGGACTGCGTGGTGCAGGCCGTCCGGGCCGGGGCCCGCGGCGCCATCCGTCTGTCGGACACCACGGCGGAGCTGGTGAACGCCGTGCGCGCGGTGAAGGACGGGCGCTACTGGGTGGACGGTCCGGCCACCGCCCGCGTGATGGAGGCGCTGTTCAACACGCGCGACACCTCATCCGACCTCATCCCGCAGGCCGGGCTGACGGAGCGTGAGGAGCTCATCTGCCGGATGATCGCGGACGGACTGTCCAACAAGGAGATTGCGGCCCGGCTGAACATCGCCCAGCAGACCGTGAAGAACCACGTCAGCAGCATCCTCCGCAAGTCCGGGCTGGAGGACCGGCTTCAGGTGGCCCGGGCGGTGCTGCTTCGCACCGGATGTCCCGTCCAGACGGGCCGGGACTCATAGTCTCAGCTTCAGGCCCGCTGCCTTCCGGGCGTCAACCGGCCGGCGCAAGCCGGTCCCACCCCCAGCGCATCCGGCGGGCGTATTCCAGCGAGATGGAACACATCCTGCGGCACACCTCCGCCGGGTCCCTGTCCGGCGCCAGCATCACCACCGGCACCACCAGGACATCCGGCGCCATGGCCTCCATCAGCCCGCGGTACCACTCCACCGGGTCCCGCTCCCCGTCCCAGTACAGGTAGATGAACCCCCGCCCCTTTGCCGACTGGCGCAGGCGGGGAAGGTCGGCGTCGCTGTACGGGGACGCCAGGTCCAGCGAGCGCGGCGAGAACTCGTGCTCGAAATACGCTTCGTGACACGGGTTGGGGCCGCAGTTGTGAAGACCGCCGCACCCGAACTCCCGGAAGACCCTTGCATGGTAGGGGGCGCTGAACTCGCGGTAGACATCCGGGCCGAAGTTCGCGGAGATGTCGTCGCTTGCGTGGCCCTTGAACCCCTCCGGGAACCAGGTGTCCGGGAAGTCCACGGTGGTGATGTTCTCCTGCCCTCCGGCCGCCTCGATGCCCGCGCGGATGGTGGCCAGGTACAACTCCTGCACCCTGTCCAGCAGGCGGTGCAGCGCCTCCGGCGCGGTATGGAAGGCCAGCAGAAGCTCGGTGACGCCCATCAGGTCGGCCGCCACATTGACCCCTCCCGCCGCGTCCAGCAGCGAGACCGGCACGAACCCCTCGCCCGCCTCCGCGAACATCCGGATGCGGCGCAGCCCCTCCGGGAGCCACCCGTCCGAGTGCGGGTCGGGCACGGGCAGCGAGTCGACCTCGTTTTCCAGGTCGCGGATGACGGGCTCCCGGATGCCGGGCGTCTGCTCGGGGTTCTCCCCCCAGTAGTACTCGCAGCCGAACGCGCTGGCCAGGCACGAGCAGCCCACGTCCGGGCGCATGGCCGGGATGGCGTCGGTGTCCGGAAGCATCTCCCAGGTGGCCATGGCCGACGCGAGCGCCGCCTCCAGCTGTTTGTCCGCGTCCAGGAACAGCTCACGCGTCGGGTATTTCGGGGGCACCGCCACGCGCACGTCCATCGGAGCCCGCTCCAGCGGCAGCCCGGCGAACAGGCGGCGGTACAGCTCCTTCCGCCGCTCCAGCTCGTCCCGCATCCAGTCCGATATCGCCAGTCCCACCGGCGTCACCCTTCCCGGCAGAAGGCTTCCACCACCCCGTCCACAGCCTGAAGCCTGCCGCCCTCGAGGGGCGCCCCCGGCTCCTGCAGGAGACGCGCGACCTCCGCGCGGGCCAGCTGACAGGTGTCCTTTGCTCCCGCGGCCTCCCAGACGGCCCGGCTCCCGCGCACCGCAAGGCGCGGGATGATGTATTCGTCCGACCGCAGCCACTCCATGGTATGCTCCGACGTGATGTAGCCCGTCCCCGCGGGCCCGACGCTCCGGATGAGGTCCGCGGCGATGGTGTCGTCGCTGACCCTCACCCCCGCCGCGATGCGGCGCGCCATCGCGGTGATCTCGTCGTCCATCAGGAGCTGCTCGTGGCTGCAGGTCATCCCGGTGGCGAACATCCCGCAGTTGACGATGAGGTCGTTGCCGGCGGCGATGGAGCAGAACTGGCTGAGCGTCTTCTCCCAGGCGTTCTGCTCGTCGTGGGCGTGGTTGTCAGAGTTCGGCGCCGTGGTGTGGCAAAGCAGGTTGTAGAAGCGCGCCAGCTGCGCGCCCGCGATGCGGCAGACGGTCGTCTCGCAGGAACCCACCAGCGCCGCCCCCGTCCTCATGTCCGTGGTCGTCCAGGAGTTGGCGTAGAGAGCCTTCGCTCCGGGCTTCAGAAGCTGTATCATCGCGATGCCGGAGAGGCATTCGGCGTTGTTGACGGTCAGCAGGCCCGCCAGCGTGAACGGTGCCGAGACGCCGGCGTTCGGCTCCGGCAGGATGGCGATGGGCACCCCGGTCTCCACCGTCTCCAGGATCTGCTCCAGCACCCCGTCCTCCCACCACAGCGGGCTGGTGGGCGACACCTGCGTGATGCCGTACACCTGCCGGGAAAGGTCTCCCGCGAAGGCTTCCCGCAGCATCCGGATGATGGCCCGGTTCACCTCTGGCCGGTCGGTGGAGTAGTAGATGGGCTTCCGGCTGCTGCGGATGCACGCCCGCACCCCGTACAGCAGCGTGGCGCGGGGAAGCGGCACATCCTGCGGCATGACCGGGATTCCGATCATGTCGATGTTCTCCAGAAGCTCGCAGAGATGGGCGAACTGCTCCACGTCCCGGACGGTGGAGGGCCGGGTCTCGCCGGTCTCGCTGTCCACCCAGAAGATGGCGTTGTGCCCGGCGGCCACGCGCGGCGTGCCGTCTCCCAGCACGAAGGCCGGCTCGCCCTCCCGTCCGAACACCTCGAAGCTCCGGGGGACGCTCGCGATGGCGTCCTCGATGCTTCCCCGCGGGAAGCGCACGATGCCCGCCCCCGCGTCAACGTCCAGCCCCTTTTCCGCCAGCAGCTGCAGCATCCGCGCGTGCTGCACCCGGACTCCCGCGGTCTGCAGGATGTCCATCGTGGCCTCGTGGATGGCCGCGATATCCCCGTCGGAGAGAACGCTCAGAAGCGCAAGTCGCATGGTCCGCCCTCCTTCCTGCGTCTCCGTGCTCAGGCCCGCCCCTCGAGGTATTCCCGCACGCGCGCCAGCGACGCGGCGTGGTCCTCCATGGCGGGGGAGTACTCCAGCCCGAAGCAGCCGGAGTAGCCCGCCTGCTCGATGGCCTTCAGGATGGCCGGGTAGTTCAGCTCCGTCCCGAAGTGTTCGTTGCGTCCCGGGACTCCGGCCGAGTGGAAGTGCCCGATGACGTCCAGGAGGCTGCGGACGGTGGAGATGATGTTCCCCTCCATAATCTGCATATGGTAGACGTCATACAGAAGCCGGAGGGACGGGCTTGCGATGGCCCGCACGATCTCCGCTCCCTCGCGGGAGGAGTCCAGGTAATACCCCGCGTGGTCCACGTGGGTGTTCAGCGGCTCCAGAAGCAGGGTGAAGCCGTTCTTCCGCGCAATCTCCGCGGCCGCGGCGAGCGCCTTCTCCAGGTTGGCGCGCATGGCGGAGCGCTCCAGCCCGGGCACCAGGTTGCCCGTGCAGGTGATGGCTTTGGAGCAGCCCGCGCTCTTCGCGAACGCGATGACCTCCTCGGTGCGCTCGAGGTACTTCTGCAGGTCGCGCGCGTCCACGGGCGACCCTCCGAAGCTCCCGTCGGGCGCGTTCACCACCACGTTGTTCAGCTCCACTCCCGCCTGCTCGCAAGCCTGCCTCACGGCGGCGGCGTCCTTGCCCGTGCCCGGGGGACACCCGCTTCCGTCGAACGTCGCGTCGTGGAACCAGAACTCCACGGCCCCGTACCCGGCCTGCGCGATGCGGAGGATGCGCTCCTCCGCGGGCAGGTCCGTGAACACCATCTCCAGACACACATCCAGTCTCATAGCTGCTCCTCCCCGGCCGGACCCTCAGGGTCCGGCCATCCGGTCGTGCGGGTCCGTCGTCCCGGCCGGGCGGTGCTCAGGACGGCGCCGTCCGGGATGGCGCGGAGCCGGAAGCGAGTCCCCCTTCGCAGACCGGCATCCGCGGCGGCCGCTGCCGCGGGGACCGGAGAAAAGACGGAAGGGCTGCCGCCCGGCGTCCGCGCCCGCTGCGGTCAAAGCAAGGCTTCAGCGACCTTGCGGATGGCCTTTGCGGTCATGTCGCAGTCCTCGTCCGTCATCTGCGGAGGGATGTCCAGGTGGATGGTCCGCGACAGGTAGGCCAGCGTGTTGGGGCACATGTCCTCGCTGTATTTCGGAAGCTCGCCCTTGTAGTAGGGACAGGTGTACGGGCAGCCCACCGGGGTGGTGCTGGCCATGTTGATGATGTGCTTCCAGTGGGCGTAGATGTGCCAGTCCGGGATGCCCTTGTCGAACACCCCCTTCGCGTCCACCCCTTCCGCCTGCAGAGCCTCGCAGAACTCCTGCACGCGGGAGGCGTCGTCCAGCATGAACATCAGGCAGATGGCCGTGTCGCCCTGCTCGTCGTTCAGCCGGCGGAAGGTGATGCCCGGCAGCCCGGTCAGCTGGTCCTTGATGCGCTTCTTGTTGCGGCGCATCCGCTCCAGCAGTCCGTCCAGCTTCGCGAGCTGGGCCAGCATCACGGCTCCGGTCAGCTCGCTCATCCGGTAGTTCTCGCCCACGAAAAGCTCGCCCTTGTAGCGCTCCTCTCCGAACCGGTCCGGGCGCCAGCAGGCGGCGGTGTCGTGGTAGCCCATCAGCCGGTCGTAGATGAGCGGGTCGTCCGTGATGGCCATCCCGCCCTCTCCCGCGGTGATGATCTTGTGATACTGGAAGCTGAAGCATCCCACATCGCCGAACGTCCCCAGCCGCTTCCCCTTGTACGAGCCTCCGCACGCCTGGGCCACGTCCTCGATGAGCTTCAGGCCGCGGCGCCTGCAGATTTCGGTGATGCGGTCCATGTCGCAGGGAGCCCCGCGCATGTGCACGGCGATGACGGCCCTGGTCTGCGGGGTGATGCGGCGCTCCAGGTCGTCCGGGTCCATCGTGAAGCTGTCGTCGATGTCGCAGATGACCGGGATGGCCTTCGCGGCCACGATGGCCGCGCAGGAGGCGAAGAAGGTGTAGCCGTTCACGATGACCTCGTCGCCCGGCCCCACGCCGCACGCGACCAGGGCGCTGATGAGCGCGGATGTGCAGGAGTTGACGGCCAGAGCGTGCTTCGCGCCCATCTTCCCGGCGAACGCGAGCTCCAGCTCGCGCACCTTGGACGGATACTCCTCCGGCCCGTAGTAGCGGAAAAGATACTTGCGGTCCAGCACCTCCAGGACCTGGGCCTTCTCCTCCTCCCCTATCTCCAGCCCTCCGGGGTACATCGGGATGGACGGGGTGGTCTTGGCCTTCGGCCCGCCGTGGATCGCCAGAGTCTCAGCCATCGTCTCTCTCCTCGTGCAGCAACCAGTGGCCGGACCTCATCCGGCCGCACAGGGACCCGGGACGCTCCCGGCCTCTCCGCCCCTGGGGAAGGCAGGGAGGCGTCGCGGAGCGGGAAAAAGCAACCCTTGTACCGGTTTCTCCGCCGTCCGGGGCCGTTTTTCCTCCCTGCCCTCGGCCTCACCCCGCGGCTCGAGCACGGGCTGACCGGCGACTCGCCGGGAACCCGCGCGCGGAGGCGTTTGTTCTTGCCCTGCGAGCGGGAACCATTCCGCTGAAGAGTCCGCACAGGAGGGAAAACGCAGATGGAATCTACCAGACAGTCGTCTCTGACCGGGCTGGATGTCGGGCTTCTGGCAGTCCGGGTGGCGCTGGGGGTGATGATCTGGGCTCACGGCGCGCAGAAGCTTCTGGGGTGGTTCGGAGGCTCCGGTCCCGGCGGCTTCGTGGAGGCAATGGCGGGGATGGGCATCCCGGCGTTCCTGGCCTGGCTTGCCATCATCGCCGAGTTCTTCGGAGGACTGGGGCTCATCTTCGGTGTGCTGCCGCGCCTCTCGGCTCTGGGGGTGCTCATCGTGATGGTGGTCGCGGCAGTGAAGGTCCACGCCCGGCACGGCTTCTTCATGAACTGGTTCGGCGCCAAGCAGGGCGAGGGATGGGAATTCCACCTGCTAGCGGGAGCCATGTCCCTGCTCATCATGCTGGCGGGGCCGGGGCGCATCTCGCTGCCGGACTTCGAAGGCCGGGTCCTGAAAAGGGGATAGAAAAAGGAACCGCGGCGCCGGCCGGGGCGGCTTGACGAACTTCACCGCAGCCCGTACTATGTCCCCGGCGGCTGCGAGGGCGGCCGCCGGAAGGGGAAGTTCCTGAGATGTCGTCCGAGGGCTTGCTTATCGTCCTTGCCGCTCTGGCCCTGCTCGTTGCGCTGTGGGTCATCGTCACCTACAACCGCTTCATCGCGCTGCGGAACCGCGTCGAGAACACCTGGAGCCAGATCGACGTCCAGCTGCGGCGGCGCTTCGACCTCATCCCGAACCTGGTGGAGACGGTCAAGGGCTACGCCGCCCACGAGAAGGAGATTTTCGAGAAGGTGGCCGAGGCGCGGGCCCGGATGATGCAGGCTCAGAGCGTGTCGGAGCAGGGCGAGGCCAACAATCTGCTCACCTCGGCCCTGAAGAGCCTGTTCGCCGTGGCTGAGGCCTATCCCGACCTCAAAGCCAACCAGAACTTCCTGAGCCTCCAGAACGAGCTTGCCAACACGGAGCAGCAGATCGCACGGGCGCGGGAAGTGTACAATGACGCCGTCATGATGCTGAACACCCTGGTGCAGGTCTTCCCGGCGAACCTGGTGGCTTCCCTGTTCGGGTTCAGGATCCAGGACTACTTCCCCGTGGAGGAGGAAGCCCGCCAGCCCGTGAAGGTCAGCTTCTGAAGGAACGACGGCCACCCATGAGCCAGCAGCAGTATTCCCTGGAGACGTTCGAGAACCAGTTCCCGGAACGCGACTACCGCATCGAGATCTCGTGTCCGGAGTTCACCAGCGTCTGTCCGAAGACGGGCCTGCCGGACTTCGGCACCATCGTCATCACCTACTGTCCGGACCGGTTGTGCATCGAGCTCAAGAGCCTGAAGTACTATCTGCTCAACTACCGCAACCGCGGGGTCTTCTACGAGCACCTCACCAACACCATCCTGGACGACATCGTGGCCGCCTGCAGGCCGCGCTGGTGCGAGGTGCGCGGCGAGTTCACCCCCCGCGGCGGCATCCGGACCACCGTGACGGCAAGATACAACTGCTGATGGCGCGGCCTGCTCCACTGCCCGGAGCGCATCCGGCAGACGGGGAGTCCGGACCGCGGCCCGGCCGGAGGATGTGGTGAACCGGGGACGCACGGCGTTCATCATCCTGATGCTGGCGCCCGCCGTGGTGCTGTACGGGGTGTTCGTCCTCTACCCGATGGCGCAGGCGTTCCACCTGTCGCTGTACCGCTGGAGCGGGCTGTCGGAGACGCGGCAGTTCGTGGGGTTTGCGAACTTTCAGGCGCTCTTTTCCGAAGACCCGCCCCAGTTCCTGCGCTACCTGGGGCACAACGTCATCTTCCTCGCCGTCAGCGCCCTGGTGACGCTCCCGCTCGCTCTGTTCTTCGCCGTGGTGCTGGCGGGGAAGGTGAGGGGCGCGGGCTTCTTCCGGGCGGTGTATCTGTTCCCGAACGTCATCTCGGTGGTGGCGGTCGCGACGCTCTGGTATTTCATCTACGACCACGACTACGGGCTTCTGAACGCGGCGCTGCGGCTGGTGGGGCTGGAGTCGCTGCAGCGCACCTGGCTGGGCGACAGCCGCACGGCGCTCTACGCCATCATCGCCACCAGCATCTGGGCGAGTCTGGGGTTCTACATCCTGCTGTTCTCGGCGGGGGTGCAGAACATCCCTCCGAGCTACACGGAGGCCGCGGAACTGGACGGAGCGGGAGCCTGGCAGAAGTTCCGGCATGTGACCCTGCCACTGGTCTGGGAGGTGTTCAAGCTGGGCGTGCTGTATCTGGTCATCCACGCGATCAACCTGTTCGGGCTGGTCTATGTGATGAACCTGAACCAGCCGAACAGCGACACGGACGTCATCCTGACCTACCTGTACCAGAAGGGCTTCGCGGAGAACGACTTCGGCTATGCGGCCGCCATCGCGAGCGTGGGGTTCGTCATCATCCTGCTGACGGTGCTGATGTCATTGCGCCTGCTGAAGCGCGAGACGGTGGAATACTGACCTTCGCCCCGCCCCGTCAGTCTGCCTGACCGGCCTCCTCCAGAGGGATGCGCGCGCA
>FWPV01006467.1_pt1 | contig 22350 bp, 44 predicted proteins | sample 2228371 | NCBI WGS metagenome assembly FWPV01 (sample SAMEA103939776, study PRJEB20133) | metagenome | reverse complement strand
CAGATATTTGCAAGATTTTCTGAATATTGTGCATTTAGAGGAGCAGCAGGTTTTGGAGATCATGGTCATCATGATGCCCTTAAACAATCTGCCAAATTTTTAAAGAGGGTAAGGAGAGCTATGGGCTATACCCATCCATAGAAAAATATAGCAGTCTTGGAAAAGGAGAACTAACATGGCAACCGCAAGATTAAAACCAGTCGAAATTGTTGCTAAGAAGTATGGTAGGTTCATTCATGAGGTTGTCACGCCAAAAGAAGCCTTTCCTAAAGGGACTAAATTTCGATATGTCGCAACAGATGGTCATCGGGTACTGATCGGCTATTGGGGCAAACCCATTGCGGGCAAGCATCCTTATTATAAAGTGCAAAAAATCCTTCATCCGAAAAAAAGAGGAGAACCCTGCAAATTGAAGGACAGACTCAGGCTCAAAGAAGTGAAAGAGCTTGTTTATGGAAGAGCCTATGGCGTCCGAGGAGAACTTCCAAAGCTAACTGGAAGAAGAAGAGGAAGGAAATTAAGAGTAAAGAAGAATCCTCGTGCTCTTTGGTATGTAGGTTTCCCGATTGATGACGGAATTGGAGTAGTTTTCAGATATTATAAAGAGCCAACACGAGCTTCTCATGGACATCTCTATAAATTTGTGACAGGTCCGTTCAAAACGGAGAGAGAAGCTATTGTATATAGGAATATGATGGCACTTGCATAGGAGTGAATCAGTGCGTCTTGCCAGAAAGTATTATCGAAAAATCTCCAAACGTGAGCTAAGAAAGAACCCTCCTCCTGGTGCTGTCGTGATTTACGATAAGATTTGTGCTATCGAAGCTCAGAAAGGTAAGAACTCGAATTGGCCCAATGAGTTCTTTCGACATGATTTTTCTAAGGATAAGACTGCCGCACGAGTCTACGGACTTCCCGATGGAAGTCTGTTGATAAAATCCACAAAGGGGAAACGATTGTGGAAAAAATTCAAATACTGACAGAAAGGAGGTGAAAACAGATGATGGAGGAAGCGTTCCTGATCAACCCTGTTGAAGGAGCTTTTATGCTCAACCCAAGACGAAGACGAAGGACGATGAGAGGAAGAATAAGAAGGACAAGGAAAAAAGGCTTGCCTTCAGCTTTACTCAGTCGTATGATGAGAACATACGGTCGTGGAAGAGGAATGAGAGAAGCATGGGCAGCCTACAGGAAAGGAATCAGGAGAAATATAGTGGAAAATCCGTGGGAAACAATCTCTTACCCTGCTCGAACCGCAAGGCTATGGAGAGATGCCCGTACAGGTCGATGGGGTAGAAAGCGTGCCCAAAAAAACCCATTTGGAGAGGAGGTGATGATAGTGGGATCGAATCCGAGACGGAGACGTAGAATAAGGGCACGTCGTCGGGGATTTTTGCTCAATGAGCTTTTCAATCCTCGAAGACGGAGATACAGAAGGAGAAGAGCCTATCTGCTCAACAATCCAGGACGCAGAAGAAGATACTATCGGAGACGGAGACTCTTCCGAAATCCGAGAAGGAGAGAGGCAACTGCAATGGCTCTTCCTGCGTTGAGCATCAAGAGACCTCTTTCAATGGTCATGCCATTGGGAGTTGGCCTTGCTGGATTCATTGCGGCAGATAAGATTCCGCAGATGGTAAATATCACCAGTCCGCTTCCGAGAATCGGAGTTAAAGCTGCCGTCGCTTTCGGTGGTGGCATGGTGATCTCCAGGTTCCTCGGTAAGCAAAGCGGAGCTTTATTCACCATCGGTTGCGGGATCAATCTACTTCAGGACATCCTGAACACATACGTGTTCAAGAAGGCCATTGCCGCAACAGCGGGTTACGGTGCTTTTCCGTATCAGGAATACGGAGCATTTCCCGATGAATTCCGTGGCTATCCGACGGGAGAGACGTATCCATACTGATCTGTGAGATTGTCTATCCATTTTCCCTTCCAGAGGTCTTTGAACCCATCCTGAATTAAGAAATCTCTGTATTCATCCTGTCTTGGAATCCTTGCATTCTTAAAAAAATGTATCCGTAGTGGTCTAAGCAAAGGAGGTGATTTTTGTGATTGGATTTGGCCAAGCAGCAGTTCCGGCAGACCCGTTGAAGGCACAGGGTTTTAGGACGCAGAGAGCGGAGCTTCCAGAGGACCTGTGGCAACCCCTGTATGACAGGGCTCATTTTGACTCAGGTTATTCCTCAATGAGCTTCTTCTCTATCCCCCGTGGCCAGAGTGCGACCCTCATCTTGGCTGGGGCGGTGGTTTCAAAGGTGAAGACCCACCGTGACACCAATATGGAGAATGCCAATGTTGTTCCTACGAAACTCTTCAAATTCATAGGAATCAGCCTTGGCTTCTGCCATGAGACCGAGGGAGCGGCCACGAACCCTGCTGACCGTGACATTCTCAGGAACGGCTCGTATTTCCGGTTCAGAATCGTCGATAAGGACATCATCTACCTGCCTCTGATTTCCATTCCCGAAGTCAATCCGTTCGTGGTCGCCACCACGACGGCATCGCTCGGATGTGCAGGTGGTGGTGGGCAGAATGTACCGATGTACAAACTCCCTGTCCCGATCACTCTGAACCCTTATGAGAACTTCACGGTCGAGATTAACGTGGATGGAAGCCTAACCGTCTCCAATTCAATGGATGTCTATGTGATCCTCCAGGGTTACATGAGACGACCGACATAGAAAAGGAGAGGTTAAGGTTGCCGTAAATTTCCCAGTTTCGGGTAGTTCTGGCTTCGAAAGATAAACAAAAACTACCCAATTTAAAAATAAAAATTGGAAAAAGAAGGAGGAACAGGAAATGGCTTGGAGAGAATACTTTATTTATGGCGTCAATATATCTTTGCAAGCTGGAAATGGGACAGTTTTTACGAGAGCATCTATTCGAATAGACTCCGATGCTGACTTTGAATTCCAGAAGACAACCTACCAGGCAAATAGTGGGAACATCCGTATTCGGTATCAAGACGATTCTACAGGACGGTATCTTACCAAAATCTCATCGGACCTTCGACTCATCGGATCAAACTTCATAGGAACTCCATTCATCTGGTCTCGTCCTTATGTAATCTTAGCTGGGACAACGCTAACTGTTGAAGCTGCGGACGCTTCTGGAAAGGCCAATCTTTTGAGATTGGTTTTTCACGGAGGCAAAATCAGACCTGGAAATCCTCCTTGGGAGCGAAGGTTCAGGGCACTTATGCCGTTTGTCTACAATGATTCCGTGAGTATATCTGCAAACGGGACTGCACCATTGCGGATAGAAATTGACAACGATGCTCATTTTCTTGTCCAAAAGCTGACAGGGTTCAAGCATAAAGACTGCACGATCTCTATTCGTGAGGGATCGAGGGATAGGGATTGGCAGAATCAGGCGATATATTTCGATTGCGTCTTCGGGAACGGACAATTCCCGAACGTGCTGTATGCGAACCGATTCATCTATAGAGGTTCAGTCATCACAATGGATGTCAACGACATAAGCGGACAAGACAATTACGTCGAAGTCAATCTGATAGGAGTGAAACTCTATGAATGAGAAAAATAAAATAGAGTCTTTGGATAGATACAGAGGTATTCCTCCTGACCTTTGGCCGAGAAAGGTATGGATAGGTGAACCTGGAGTACCAGCAGTTAGCGCAGGCATCCCAATGCCGATTGATCGCTCTGCGCCTCCTCCGTATCTGTATTCGGGAATTTACCTGAGCCGTGCATTTAGGGGAAGAACAGTGCTGATAAGAACGGAACCGACACTTATCATCCAAGTTTCTCGGTCTTGGCCCTATCTTTTTCTCAACCCTGCACGAAGCATAGGTTTAACCTTTTCTCAGTTGCTCTACTCTGGAACGATTTCAGCCGACGGAGAAACAAATTCCTTCGGTGTAGCAAACTACATGCAGTTGCATTTCTATTTAGATGTAACAGCGGTATCGGGAGGGGCAACAGTTGATTTTTATCATCAGGTAAGAGACCCGATTTCTGGCAATTGGGTTGATGCTCAAGTTGTTTTTGCATCAATTAGCGCAATCGGAACCTATTATGCAAGTGTTGGAACCTTCGGAGTATCAGTTGATTCGAGAATCAGATATGACCTTCTTGGTGCGGGAACCATGACTTGCTCCATTTCTTATACTCTGAAAGAAGGGACGATAGGAGGCAGTAATGGCTTGGCCCAAACAATCTATATTGGACCAGACCGAGATGTCAATATAGAATCTGGATTCCCAATCCTTGAAGGCCAGCAACAGACGTTTATCATAGGAGACAATACTGACGTTTGGGGAATTGCGGAAGTGGAAACTCCTTTGAGAATCTTTCAACTCTAAGAATGGTCTAAGCAACATGTACATAAGTGACTTAGCCTTCCAATGGGTGGAACTGCCATGAGAAAACTTCTTTTGGCCTCTATTCTCATATTGCTAACCTTGCTTTTCTGTCTTTTTGCGGAGATGAGTTTCTCGCAAATCATGAAAATCTTCTCTATTCACGTATCAAGCCCTCCTCCTGCTGCATACGAGCCATATTTTTACATTAACGCAGAGAGTGATCCAAGAAAAGTCTTTAGAATAACAAGAGCAACGATGGCCTTAGATGGTTCGACCTTATCAGGGAATTATACGGGACTTCGATTTGGGACGCTTAGGCGACCAGGGACCAGGAAAAGGCTTGCTTATGTAGATGAAGATGGATGCGTTTATTTGGCTGGCCAGCTTGCATCTGGAAGTTACGCTCCTACAATTTATAAAGTTAATATAAGAACATTAACTCTCGTTTCATCATTATCCTTGTCTGGAACAGATGCACAACTTTATGAAGGTGTCCTATCCGCAGACAAGCGCTATTCTTATTGGACAGCGATAGCATCTTCTGGTGGAAAGATGGTCTATAAGGTTGACATGCAGACCTTTACGGAGGTAGGCTCTGTAATCGCCCCAAGTTCTTATCATTCTGGAAAAAGCATAGAGATTGATGAAACGAATGGCTATTTATATGTACTTCATAACAGTTATGGTAATTTTTACATCACAAGAATCAGCTTGACTACTTTAACGGTTGTTGACAGAAAAACCTTAACAAGTGGCGATTCGGCAGCAGATTTGCCATTAATAATAAAAAGCGGAAACTACCTTTTTTGCATAACAGCTCGGTCTCCATTCAAATTAATTAGAACGAATCTTCCTAATATTGACAATACCATAACAGCTACTATTCCTACCACTGAGCATGGGCAGTTCTTTATTAGTTCCAATGGCAATTTTATTTACACACATTTCATATCAAATGTTTCGCCTTATGAACTAATTGTTAGGAAATATCAAACATCAGACCTTGTGCAAATTGCGGGAAGTCCTGCCATTGCTACTGGTGAAAGTTCTCTAAGTACTGCATTATGCTTGGATGAAGCGGCTGGTTTCATTTTTGCATCGAGATACACGAAAATGTTGAAGTTTAACCTTGACGATCTCTCATTTGTTTCAATGGTTTCAGCCTCTGGCTATACTCCTTACGGTGACATTTTCGTTATTGATTAGGGGAGGCATGAAACTCAAAACGACACTTATTGCATTTTTAATATTTTTGGCTTTTATGATAGGAATAAAGCTAATCGGCCATTTCTTCTCTTCAACCGAACCCGAAGCAATTCGGGTCGTCAGAACACTAATTGAAGGAGGTCAGTAAAATGATAAAGAAGCTCCTTACCAGCCTTATCCTGATTGCTTTTGGGTTTTCAATAACCTTGCTATTTAATCCCTCAATACGGTCTCAGATTATGGAGACCGCAGGATTAGCCGTTGCCCAAACGGCTACAAGGTGGACTCCAGTGGCAGACGCTGCTAAAGGCAACGATCTCACAGCGGGGATCATGGTCACGACAGGCTATCTTTTTGATGGCACAGATTTTGACCGACCGCTCAAGTCTACTCACGGGGACAATTTAACGACTTCCTACGGACAAAACGTTGCTTCTTTTAACTATGCCTTTGATGGAACCAACTGGGATCGAATCCTGGCATCCACGCATGGCGATAACTTGACTACTTCTTATGGACAAAATGTTGCCTCTTTCAATTACATGTTTGACGGTACAAATTGGGACAGGATTTCTTCTTCAACTCACGGAGACAATCTGACAACTGCGTCCGGTCAAAACGTTGCTGCTTTTGGTTATGTCTATGACGGAACCAACTGGGACAGACTTCGTGGTGATGCAACGAGCGGACTTTTTGTTCAAATAAAATCACAGACACTTGGAGCAAATATAGGCACGGGCCAAGTTAATGTGACGACAACTGCCACATTAATAAAAGCAACAACTTCGACAAGGCGGTCTATCACCATTAAGAATCAAGGAACGGTTGATATGTTTATCGGTACGGCTACAGTAACAACGGCTACAGGATTTTTAATAAAAGCCGGAGAATCTATCACATTGTCACAGAATACAGCAGCGATTTACGGCATCGTTGCATCAGGTTCAACAACGGCTGGATATTTTGAAGAATTATCATGATGAAGGGGGTTTTATGAAAAAAGTAGTGTTAATTTTCATGAGTCTTTTGTGCTTATCCTCATTAGTATTCGGAGCTTCACTCAATCTCAAAGCCGTATGGGATGCGAACACGGAACCAGACATGAAGGAGTATCGGCTTTATCGGATTGATATTCCTCGGACTCTCATCGGGACGATTCCCCATCCGCAAACCGAATACCGCTTTGTCATTGAAGTTGCTGACAACTCGGAAGGAGTGCTTAGATTTGTTCTGACCGCAGTCGATACTTCAAACAACGAAAGTGCGGACAGCAACGAGGCTACCTACCCTTTCGACTTCAAGGCCCCCGTTGCACCCGCTGGTGTTAGAATTGAAAGGCAATGAATCCAATGAGTAAGAAGCTGAAACTAATTCTTCTTTTCCTCTTCTTATTTGTCTTTTTCCTATCTTTTGAGAGGACCATTGGACAAGTGCAAAAAATCGTAGGAGGATACATCAGCGCACCTCATCCTCCAGCAATTCCAAACCATATTGGATTTTATTCTGTGACTTGGGGCGCAAACCAATATATATATCGCTATAATCGCCAAAATTATCAATTTTTAAGTAGCTTTCAGCTTTCCGATACTTCAATGAAAGGTGCAAGCGGAGAACCTTTTGTCTTAAGAGAAGACAAGGAAAGAGTATTTGTTGATTCCGATACGAATATTTATCTTTTTGCATATGCTCCCTCTGGTTATAGTGGTTCAAGAATATGTAGATATAACCTTCTAACAAATGATTTAGTCTGTAACCACGAAACAACGGGAAGCGGTTCTATGCCTTATAATGCTGGTTATGTTGATGGAAGCTATATCTGGACCGTCAGATTTGTGAATTATGCTTATAATTGCCTATTCAAATTTTCACTGCCCGACCTTACGAAAGTCGGAGCTACTGGAGCAGGTATTGAGATACCTGCGGCAAATGGACTGATTGTTAGCCAAGAACAACAGTATGTTTACATTTATTCATATAGATATGATCCTTACTATTTAAGAGTTTATAGATTTAATCGTCTTACTATGGGATATGTTGATTACTTAACTATCACGGATGGTTCCAATGAAACTACAAATAAAGGTTTTGTCCGCAGGGGCAATTACATCTATGGTATTATTCGCAATAGCGGAACTGGTGCTACAGGTCCTGGAGGTTTTGTAAAAATCAATTATCCTTCTATTAGCTATAACAGCAGATATATATTGCCATCTGGAGCCGGTTACAGTTTGAGTGTCGATTCGGATGGGATCTATGGCTATTTGATATCGACTTATTCGATTAAAAAATTCAGATTATCCGATCTGACGGAGGTTGCATCATACAATTTTGGCTACACCATCAACTCAGCAAATTCATTCATTGATGAAGCCGAAGGAAAGATTTATGTCGTTACTATAGATACAGGAGGAGCGAATAGATTTTGGGTTTTTAATTTAAGTGATCTTTCGCTATACTATTCCGATGTCAGAACTTTTGCTTATGGCGTTTATTTTTATCCGAATTAACGGCAAACCCGACAAAGAGAGCTGAATTGAGAACTGGAAAAAGTATCGGGCTTGCTGTTGAGAATGCCGATGCCGTTTAGATAGATGCAAACAGGGATGGGTTGGAGGTTAAAGTCATTGTTGACCAATAAAAAAGCAAAAAGGAGGCGACTATGAATAAAAAAAGAATCAAAGCCGTTTTTGCAGTCTTGTTAATGTTGCTTCTGTCGCTTTATCTGTCTTCTTGCGCCACGATCCAAGACCAATGGGACAAGCTCACTCCCGATGAGCAGGCACGGATCGTGATTCGGGGTTTTCAGCGAAACCTGACGAATCTTCTGGTCTCAACCGAAGCCTATGTCAAGGCGAATCCAAAGTATTCCGATAGCTGGAAAAACAAGATTCTTCCTGTTGCGGAGCTGGTGAAGAAGTCCCTTGATTCGCTGATAGACATTAAGCAGACCCCGAAACTCACTCCTGACCTTGTCTATGCAAAGGTACAACCTTTGATGAATGAGCTTATTCTACTCATAGCGCAAATAGGAGCACCAACAAAATAAGGGAGGATTAAGATGAACGTCACGGAAACCTTGATTATTGTAAATTTCTTGCTTTCGACAGCAAGAGATTTATGGAAAACTATCGCTGAAACAAAAGGAGATATGGAAATTCCTTCTTGGGAAGAGATCGTCCGTGGACAGGCTGATCTTGGAAAGCTCATTGAAGAAATGAAGCAGAGAGCATAATAATGAAAAGGCTTTCGAAGTACTCTCTGGATTTGGATATTCTCAAAAGAAAGATAGCTGACATGGCGAATGAGGAACTGGAAGGGTCTAATGTTTATAGTAACTATGCTTATCTTTTTAAAAATATTGGAGAAAAAGAAGTTTCTGATATGTTTATAAAAATAGCTTCGGACGAACTTGAACACGCAGAGACTCTCAAATCTTTTTTGAAATATCTTGAGCAAATATGAGCTTTCCGAAGGATTATCTACTGTCAGGATTGACTGAAGACGAGGCCGAAGAGGTCAAAAGCCTTCTCTATGGTTTTATCGGTTCACTTTTTGCGGGACTTATGATATATTATTTCTTGGAGAGTAGAGAAATTCCTGAATTTTGGAGGTAATCAATGTATACGAGAAACACATTGGTGAGATGGCGATATAATGCTTACACAATGCCAAGAGTGAATATGATCCCTGCAAGTCTCCCTAAAGTAACAGTGATAGGGTTCGGAGAATTCGGAGGCTTTGGATTTTGGAAAATCTTCAAAAAAAGAAAAAAAGCAAAACAAGCACTCAGAGAAGCAAGAGCAAAAGCTATGGAAGAGTTGAGAAAGATGGAGGAAGCTGTAAGGAAATATGAGGAAGAGCTTCGAAAAAAATGGGAGCAAGAGATGGAGACAAGAAGAATAAGCCAAGAACTGGAAGCTCGGAAGGAAGTGGCAATAGATTCAAAACCTCCAATCTATACATGGGAAGAACTTCAGATCAGGGGCGCTACGGGTAGTGCATTTATACAACACGTCTAAATGGAGGCATTTATGTTAGCAGACGGTAAAAAATTAAGAACATTTGGAGAGACAGTAACCAGGGCAAGATATGAACTTTATATCCCAGGTGAATTGCAAACCGAGAGGGAACTCCAACCTGATGTAATGCAGGAATCTGAAGAGAGAAAAGCTCCAATGCCAGAATACGAACCAGGCTGGACGATTCCGAAACGAGTACCTGTCTTTGAATCTCCAGAATTGAAAAGATATAAGACTGGAAAAACTCTGAGAGAATGGGGAAAGGAAATGATCTTTGAAAGATTGGCTATCATTCCTGCTCCCATTCCCTTCCGTTCTTCTACCATTCCTGGAGAAGGGGAAATAAAACAGTTGCCTCACTTTTTCGTTGATGGTGTTCCTTCTTTTGAGGCAATTCCGTTCTCATGGGGAAATCAGTTTGGCCAAGCTCCAGAAGGTGCGACAAGAGGATGGTGGGGAGAACTAATCTCTTCCCTCTCTACAGGAGCGACGAAATTCTTTGAATTGCAAAAGGCAAAATACGAAGCCGAGCTGGAAGCTCTCAAGCAACCTCAACAAGCCGCACTAATACCATCATCTGCAATTCCAGACATAACGAAAAGCTCTATGTTTCCTCTTCTGTTAGCAGGTGGCGTGATCCTGCTGATTTTAGGCACAAGGAAAAAAAGACAAAGGAGGTGAGACTGAATGGAGTGGAATCTTATCCTTGCTGGGTTCATCAACTCGGTTCTCGTCCTGATGATCGTTCAGTTTTTAAAGATCAAGATTCCATCGCTAAGACAAAAGGCTCCTCAATTGATCCCTATATTGTCAGGGTTCATCGGTTTGGTTATCGCTCCGGTCCAGACATGGCTTGGCAATCTCTTAGGCGTTCCAATTGATCTATCCCCGATTGCTGGGATATTCACAGGAGCTACTGCTACTACGATTCATCAGGTTCATGTTCAATCTTCAAAAGGTGGATAATTTGAAAAAATAGGAGGGGAGAGGGAATTTGCCCCCTCCTATTGGATTGAAAGAGGAGGAATTTTATGTTTGGGCAAACAGAACAATTAAATCTGGAGGCTGTAAGAAGCGAAGGTTTGTTGCCGACACTTCAGAATATAGTAAGTGGTGTCTTAAAAGAGGTTCCAACCGTGCTGTCTTCTTTTCTCCAGTACAAACAGACTAAAGAACAGGTTGAAGCTCAGGAGAAACTTGCTAAAGAACAGCTTGCGTTACTTGAAGCTCAAAGAGCGGCAATGGTTGCACAAGCTCAAGTGTCTGCTACGACAACAAGATATCCTACCTATGGCGCACAGATTTTTCCTGGTTTCGACTTGAAACAAAATTGGCCTATCCTTGGCATCATCGGAATTGGAATTTTTCTTGCTTTGAGAGGAAGAGGGAAAAAGGAGTCACTCAGAATCGTAAGATCGAAAAGAGCAAAAAGGAGATAAGCAATGAAATTTTTGAAGGGAGAAGAATATGTTTTCAGAAGAGATAAATCTTGGGAAAGGAATAGTCCGCAAAGCATTCCTTAGAAGGAAACAAATAAGATGGTCCACAGCATTAAATCCTTCCCGTCGAAGAGCTTTCCGAGGCTTTGGTCAATACCAAGCTGGTGATTATTCCACAGATATGTGGAAAGGCTCTATCTATCAAAGCTCTCCCATTAACACAAGTTCAAATTGGTTAGGGTCTCTTTCAAATATTCTAACAACGGTCGGACAGGTTGCAGCGTCTGTCGTTCCGTCAATCATGAATTACCGTACTCAACAGCAGCAGATTTCCGCACAGAAAAAGATTGAAGAGGCAAAACTTGCAATTGAAAGACAGAAAGCACAAGCCGAGTCACAGTATTATCAACAGCTTCTTGCTATGACCAAGCAAGTTGCGGGAGCAACGACAAACCAGACTGCTGGCATCGTCCCTCCAACGACCATTTTGGTTCCATCCACTTCATTGTCTGCAATCCCAAGCGGGTCAACTGGAACGGTTGTCTCAGAACCAGGAAGGGCACCAATGGTCGGAGGTTATGCTTTTGAGGCAATACCAACCCAAATTGATCTCAAGAAATACTTGCCTTTCATCGGCATTGGAATCTTGGTCTTATTGCTGTTACGAAGAAGAGAGACACCACAGCCAGTCGTAGTTGCAGGATAGTCTATGTTTGCATCTTCAAATCAGTTAGGCGAGCTTGAAGTCATTATGGGAGGATTGAATATAGCCTCCTCCATATTGGGGTCTTATTGGAACAAGCAACTGGCTAAAAAACAGATTCGGTTGCAAAGAGAAGTGGCGAACAGACAATTAGCACTGGAAGAAAGAGCTTTAGTAGCAAAAACAGAGTATGATAGAAAAGTCCTTGAAATGGAACAACAGAGACTCAATGCTTGGATTGAATCGGAGAGCAAGAAACTTGAAATGATGGCCAATGCTCCTCCGCTGGGATCGACAAGTGGAATGAGGATTGATCCAGCGATAATCCAAGTGCCAGTCGTTCCTTCGACTCCGACCATTTTACCGTCTCCTGGGAAAGGGTCATATTCAATGGTCATAGAAGAGGTTGAAGAACCAAAAACCCTATTGGCAGGATTGGGTTTGCCCGAAGAGATCATGGGAATTCCGACTGAGGTTCTGCTTATTGGAGCAGGGGTAGCAGTTCTGCTATTATTGGATTAGAAAGGAACATATGAGATGGAAAACAAAATGTTGGTTGAGAACCACGAGAACAAGCACCTTATCCGTTTGCACGAGATGACCATGGAAAAATTAGACAGAAGAATTACTGCCGTAGAAGCGAAAATCAATCAAATTCCTTGGATACTATTAGCTGCTCTCTTTAATATTGCATTGAGCTTATTTTTGATTCTGAGCAAATATTTTACTCACGCATAACAGATGAAAGGCAGGAAAAAATCTATGCCAAACGATGAGATCATTGAAATGAGACAGGCAGCAGACGGCAAATATTATGCCGATTCTGTCGTTAAAGTACCGTCTCCCAATAGAAGAACTAATCCTGAAGCGACAGAGATTGTTTTTGGCACTCCAATCGGCAAGGCTATGTCGAAGTTTTACCAGTTCCTTCAAGGATTCGAGATGGGATTGGGAGCAATGGAAAGATTTTTTGAAGTGATGAATAAGTATCAAAGAGAGTACAAAAAATAATACAAAAGGAGAAAGACTATGGATAAGGCAGAAAAACTTGAAACGCTAATTTTAAATCGAGAATACTTGGAACTCTACGATATTCTGGAAACGAAGCGAATGGATCAGGTCAAAAACCTTCTCAAATCAAACATCAAATACCTGATCAACAAACATCTTGGCAAAGGCTCCGTCGAGGACGTTCAAGTAGAGATAGAAGATGTCGTGCAAGCTGGTGAGCAACAAACTACAGATACCATCCTTGGACAATATCTTGTCTATTTCAAGGATGGTAGCGAATATGACGGCAATTTTATCGCAGATGGAACGATCTACAAAAACAAATTTCAGCTTGTTGCGATCTTCATCGGAAGCAAAGAGTTGAGATTTTTTGGTTAAAAAATGATGAAAACGCTTTCTCTCAAAGAACGAATTGGAATCGCAACGGGGATCATAGCGATCCTTGGCTTTCTCTATACGATTGGAAAATTCATTGATACAAGATACGCACACTATTCTGATCACAAGGCTCTTGCACAGGATGTTAAAAAAATAGAAAAAAGACTTGACTTCAAGATAGCGGATGACCAGCTAAAAGCAGTTCAGGAAAGAATTTGGATAATCAAAGATCGTTGCGAAAGAAGGGGATGCACGGAAACGGAGAGAGAAGATTTAAGAATGCTTGAAACGCAGAAAGAATCGCTTCAAAAGAAGATAGATTTGATGATGAGGGAGGAATAAAAATGGTTTCATACCGAGGAATACCAAAACTTAAACCTTTTTTGTTCGGTTACAAACTGAAATATATAAGACTGAAAAGGAGATGCTTAGTGATATAAAATTAGTTCTTGATTATGTCGATAAAGTTGCAAAAACATGGGAAGAAGAGGAGGATTAAAATATGGTAACAGCGAATGTATTTAAAACAGGAAAGTCTCTTCAATTTGCTATTGACCATCCTGAACGAATCAAAGGAATGCAAGACTACCTTGACATGAACTTCGCCTACCTATTTTTTGACCTTGATGGGAAAGCGGCAGAGGAAGCTCTTGGGGGAGAGCTATTTGAGGTTCCTTATTGGATAGATAAATATTACAACAAGACTACAGAAAGTGGTGAGAACAAGTATTGGGCTCAGTATATCCCTGATATGTTTGAAGATTTAAATATCGGAGACATTATGTTTTTTGAAGAAGGTACAATGGCTCCAGCTGGGAAATATAAATATATAGATAGTGTACCTTTAAGCGAAGAAGTTGAACACCAAGCTGACAATGGAGAATTTGTTTACGAATCAAGAGGCTACTCTTTCCTAAGAATTTGGAAATATTTAGGGAAATAATGAGCATGTCAAAAGAGCTATAGAAGTTGCCATTGTTTAGAACACAATGCGAGGGAATTTGCCATGAGTGAATTTTCAAGAAAAAGAAGAGCAGTCAGGAGAGATCATGAGTATATCCTGATGCATTTAGGTTTGGGAGGATATTATGCCTACGGGGGATGGCACAATTACCGATTGGTTGATGACCCTGAAGAAGCTACTGTCATTGTTGGAGAGGTACTGAGAGAAACTCCGTATTATTGGGAAGATGAATGGCTTCCTATAGATGTAACAGAATTGGATCAAATCCTGGAGGAAATCGAATCAAAACTTTGAAATGTAAAGAATATTTGCAATTGAAGAAAAGGAGGCAATAAAAGATGGCAAGGAAAAAATTTACTAAGATACCTTTAGCCTATGGAAGCATTCTTTATTTGGATGCAGCTGATCAAAATGAAATTTGGATCAAAGGAAAGGGTTCGAAAATATTTGGAACGATCAAGATAAAGATTACTGAGGGACCGAAAGGGTTTGGTCTTCAAATCAAAAAATCAGTAGGGGATGTTCCTTTAACCGTTGATCTCGGAGATAAAAATATTTTTGACACTGATTATCTATTTGTTTATGAACTTGACCCTGACGCCTATGAAGCATTGCTTGTAAGAAGAGGTGGCAAATAGGAATATCCGTTATGGCTTGGATAGATCAAATTTCCCAGTTTCTATCTCTTCCTGTTGATCGCCTTCTTGCCATAACAGCTTATGGAGAAGCAGGAGGGGAAGGTGGGGAAGGGATGATGGCAGTTCTAAACGTTATTAGGAATAGAACGACTAATTTGTCCGTATTCGGTGATTCTCAAATTTTTTCCTTAACAAACAGTCCTTATCATGCTGTTATTCTTAAAGAAAAGCAGTTCTCTATGTATAATCCTGGAGACCCTGTTCGAACGATTGCAGAAAGGATCGCTATGAACTGGGATAACGAAATCAAAACGAATGCAACACTCAAAAAGGCTCATGAGCTATCACTAATGCTCCTACAGGGAGTTCTTGCTGACAATACAGGTGGAGCAGACCATTATCATGCAATCTATGTTTCTCCGTCTTGGGCATCTTCAATGGTGATGACGGCACAGATCGGAAATCATATTTTCTATGCCTCTGGAAATGTCTTGAGAACAATTGCTCAATTTGTTGAAGAGAACCCTGTTACGGGAATGATTCTTTTTGGAATGGGATTGGGACTGCTGTTTCTATATAGAAAAAAGAAAAAATAAGTCAAAGGGGGATCAAAGATGAACGGGTTGGGTGAATATACTTATCTTGCAAAAGGAATGAAAGGTAACGCAGTCATGGAGTTGCAAAATGATCTTTTGAAATTGGGATTCAAGCTCCCGCAATACGGAGCGGATGGCTCTTTCGGAACGGAAACGGAAACTGCTGTTAAGAACTTCCAATATACTTACGGATTGCCTGTGACTGGCATTGTTGATCAGGCAACAGCAAATGCCATCAAAAATGCTCTTGTTTCCGAATATGCTTACATTGCACCGAAGGTTTACTCTGCTCCAGCTCCAGCAACCCCGAAGATTCCGATTCCAGCACCAGTGACTCCAACGATTCCGAGTGGAATAAAGACAATGCTTGCAGGTCTGGACTGGAAATGGATCGGATTGGGATTTCTTGGCGTGATGGTTGCAATCTATATGCTTACTCCAAAAGCGTCAAAGCGGTAAGCCATGTTCAGGAATTATTTTTACAACAAGTTAATTTGCTTTTATTATAGATTGTCAAGACTTGTTTCAAAGAAAAGGATTTTGAAATTTATCCTTAGTATTGAAAAAGCATTTGAGTTTTTTTTCGGGAGAGAAAAAATAATTTATGAAAATAGGACGTAAAAATGAAGAGAGAAGAGATTCTTAAAAAGTATAAAGTTGACGAACACGGGATTATCATATCTCCAGGAAAATTCGAAGGCGAAAAATTTTATGCTCCATATTTTTATGATCTTTCATTGGAAAGTTCAGTAGATGAGACACTTTATTATGGAGATATTCAGATTGATATTTTTATTATCTCCGAGGAAGATGTAAAAGAATTTCCAGAATTAAAAGACACCTATGCAATAATTCTGTTTGTAAGTGATCAAGGTTTTGTTTATCTCAAACATTTTGAGACCAAAGAAGATTTTGAAGAAGCTATGGAGCAGTTTGAAGAAGAACAACAAGACTATGAAGAGGAGGATTGAATATGGCAAGGATAACCGAAAAAGATATCAGACAGGCAGTCCAAGTACTTGCGGATTCTACTGGGTTGCCAATTGTAGTTGAATGGGCCTACGGAAAACCAAGGCTTTATTATCGAGACGAGACCCGTTACGGAGCACAATGGGAACTAAGTCCGAGACTATCCACTGGAGAAATGATGGATTGGATAGAGGCTTTCCTAAAAGGGTTTGAGTACGGACAGGGATATAGACCAGGGAGTAGATGAGTAGCGGTAAATCAGGAGGTCACAGCTGACATGCTCGATTGCCGAATAATCGAGCGTATCGGCTAAAAATTGGTGCAATCCCAATTCACGGCAAAAAATGCCACAGAAAAAGAGACAGCGTGCAAAAGAAAAAATGCTTGCTGTCCCTTTTTATTTCAGGGTTGGCAGAATACCCAATGGCCTGCTCGTGAGCTGTAGCCATGGATCTATGTCTCTACGAGAAAGAGACAAATAAATAAAATCGAAAGGAGAGAAAGAAATGAGCAAATTCCAAGTAAAGTTTTTTGAAAGTGACCCAGTTTGGGGGTCCCTAACCGTTGTCGCTTCCCGTCTTGGGGAAGGAGAAGAAGAAGTTGTCGTTATTTCTGGCAACACAGACAACTGCTATATCGTATATCGTATGGATGGAGAATACCAAGACTACGCTGAAGTCAGAGAAATTGACTACAACAAAGTTCGGCATCTCAATAAAATTGAAATAAGGAACTTCATTGAAAAAGAATTCCCCACGGAGGACTAAAAACGAGAATGAATAAATTTTGGGTTTTCTGTCCAAACCTAAATGGTGGCAGACGCTTTGTCAAGGTCTGCCAAAAGTGCGATAGGATTGAGAACGGACAGGGATATAGACCAGGGAGTAAATGACTATGAGCAGAATCCAAAGAAGCATTTATGACCCATACTTGACTCAACTCACATGTCCAGAATGCGGGAAATATATGAAGTTTTATTATGAGGATCAAGAGCTAATCGGAGACAGAACTGCAATCTATGGGACGTTGCAATGCTTTGATATGAGATGTGGCTATGAGGAGGAATATGCCGATTATGGCTTTCCTGATCCATTAAGAAATAGGAGGTTCTAATGAACAAAGAAAAGATCAAATCACTCAGACTATTTTTGGCACGATTTGCACTTCTTGATAAGCGGACGCAAAAACACTATATCCAGTACGCCAGTTTAGCGGATATTTGGGCTGATCTGATGCATGATATTCAAGATTACGATATAATTTTTGAAAAGTTAGTTGAATAGTCCGAAGCTGTCTAAGCATTTGTGAATATGAACAGCGATATAAACTAAGTAGGAGGTAAGAAGCAATGTCAAAGTTATACGTACGTATTGAAAGCGATGCAAGAAGAACGGAGTTGACCTCCAGGGGACACAAATATATAGGCGTAGAGTTACTTCATAACTTTACTGGTAAGCAGGAAGTAGACGGCAAGGTTCATATTTCGGTTGAACATAAAGGCAATTATGTGCGCTACAGTTTTTCCTATATGGACTACATCCTGTCTAAAATGGGGTCGATCTGTTCTGTAAAAATTTTCGATGATGGTAGGGTCATTCTCGAAGAGTAGCTCTTAGGAGGCAGCAAAACTCATGCGAATCTATATCATGTTTGACTGCGGTCATTGGGAATATGTTTCCAAAAGTCGACTTCAAGAAGTGAAGCATCGAAAGCAAAGAGTCAAGTCGATTCTAATCCCTGGATTCGACATCGACGAAGACTTCAGGTTGTGCTCAGAATGCAAACTGAAGTTGCTTCGAAACATGGAGTATTAGCCATGAAGCAAAGACTTCGAGCAAGGTGCCCAATTTGTGGCATGATTGCAGATGTAGAAAGGTTTGAAGAAAAAATCTATCCAATTCAGGTTTTTCTCCAAACTTTTGGGGGGAAAATCAAAGCCAACACAGTAATTAGGGGAAGAGGTAAATCTCCTGGATTTATAGAATACAAAGAAATAACGTCTTTACCAGAAGCTCAGAAGATCGTCAAAACCATTCGACGAAAACTCAAGTCTCGAATTTCTCATTAATTTCACTTCCTTCTAATCCACAGCCATTTGGCCAGTAGGTAAGCCAATTTATTATCTCTCGTTTTTGATGGAAGATCTCATTCTCTTTTTTATTTTACCATTCCCCCAAACCTTAAGTGTGTTCCCCAATGCATCGGAAATGATGACGGGCGAATGAAACTCTGCAATCCTGATTTTTCTGTTGAAGGGATATTTCAATGAAAAAACCTCAAAAAGCTCAAAGTTGTCTCCAGCCCAGCAAATCAACTCAATTATTCTTGTCTTATACATGAATCTCCCCTCCTTTCTGAGGAGGCGGGACAGGATTCGAACCTGCTTGGAGCCGAAACGGTAGCTATAGATGCTTGCGGTTACTCAGACCCCATTTGGGGATAACCTGACCGCCCGTAACCCCACGGCGCTGAGTTCGCCGTTGTGTTTCCGCCAGAACACCACCCGCCCCTCATGTTAGCCTTGCTTCTCCAATTGCTGAATGGCTTGCCTTAGCTGGTCCATCGCTAAAGTAAAAATTGGGTGCGTTGAACAAACTTCTTACTTTCCCTTGGAATCCACTTCCATTATTGCCCTGCCAATGACTTCAACGATCTGAGGAACAACAGCATTGCCTAAACATCTAAGTCTGTCTACTCGGTTTTTTATTCTTTTAGTAACACGAGGAATGCCATCTTCCCAGCTTGCAATCATCCAAGGTGCTTCGGAATTTAAGTCTGAATGTTCTGAGAATTGTTCTCCAGCTATACTTTGTACAAAGTCTCCAAATGCTTTCTGATTCTCCAAGAGTAACCGTGCTTGGTCAGGATTTTTTTCATATTTGTACGCAAAAGCGAATAAAACTTCTGCTTTTTCCATGCGTTCAAGTCTCCTAACAGCTAACCATATTTTTTTTGATATATCCTCTGTCCATAATTTCCTCAATACTTCGGTTCTTCGTAAGCTCTCTGTATAGCTTAATCCTCTTCCGCAATGTCGGTATAACCAAACGGGAAACCCATCAGGCCCTCTACCCACGTTGGATTCAATGACAGCCCTGTCACTTGTCCAAAAGGACCGGAACATATTTTGTGTTTCTGGACAAACGTTTTTAAGGTTCTGTCCTTCTGCAATTTGCTTTTGAGATTGCATTCTTTCTTCGACTCTCTTCGTCGGTTCCATGCATTCGGGCTGGACAACAATCTTACTGTAGCTGGCAATGTCAACGCTTTCTTCAAATGATTTCCCGACTGATATTGATAGGTTCTCTCGTTTGCATCTATTGTGTTCGGAGTAAGCCACAATCCATATTCGATCTCGTCTGTGTGGCGCCCCGACACCACAAGCTGGAATACAAAATGTCTGGACGGAATAACCAATTCTTTCCAGGTCGTTGAGGATTCCAGAAAGGATATTTGAGTACTCAAGTATTTCACTTTGTGAAAAATTGGTTTGATTTCCCATTTCAGTTTCACTATTGGGGAATACCATACTTTTGATCCCAGCAACATTCTCACCAAGGACCCAACGGGGTCGTATTTCTGATATAATTCTAAACATCTCAGGCCAGAGATAGCGATCATCTGCCTTTCCCTTTCTTCGTCCGGCAACGGAAAAAGGCTGGCACGGGAATCCTCCGCAAATAAGGTCAACTGGGGGCAGACAGTTTTCACACGCTTCTTGTAAGGTCTCTTGACATAAGTTGACAGAGTTCTGTCCTTCTGTGATTTGCTTTTTGGATTGAATTCTTTTCCTGGCCCCCTTCTTCCATCCCAAGCGTTTGGCGTGGGCAGTAACCCCGTGTAGTCGTCTGATATCTCCATATCGTTTGACCTCCGGCCAGTGTTTCGCCAAGACCTTGTTGCAATAGTCATCAGTTTCAACCTGCCAGACAATCTCCATTCCTGCACGTTGAAGTCCAAGATCAAATCCTCCAATACCGGCAAACAAACTTCCTACTTTCATTTCATTTCTTTTTCTATTTTGTTGAACACAAATTCTGGAACTCGGTATCCAATAATCTTTAACTTTGTGACAAGGTCCTTTAGCTCTTGTGCCGTTCGCACCGTGAAACTCTCCCCTGCATAGGGGAGATCAATATCTACAAGCTCGGATCGGTCAAGGATCTCATGGACCTTGTTGTACCGCTTCAGAATTTCTTCCGCTGATAAATCCCACGATATTTCCGGCATCTCTTCTTTGGTAATATACCTTCTCCCAGCTACATGAACATGGTAATAGTCGTCCCATCCCTGGTAAATATATAAATCACAACGAAACTTATCATCACTCCATCGGCATATACTCATTCTTTCACCTTGAATATCTGTCTAATGCTTCCTGCTTTGGCTGAATGATAGCAACCATTGAATCGAAAATGAACCCAAAATTTTCAAGCAATACTGGCATGAGCATGTCTAAGTCAACTACGGTTTGTTTTCCAGAAAGACCTGGATAGAGAAATGCCGAATTGGTAGATTCATAAAAAACTATGAGCTGGCTGTAGTTGTGCTGGGATTTGTAGACAATGCCACGAAATGTCTCTCCGTTGAGGAGAACGACATATCCTCCGTACCGCTTGCTTCTCAAATCCTGAGCAAAAACGGTTGTTGAAAATAAAATCACAATGACCAAGATTGGAACGAATTTTTTCATAACAAGCCTCCTTTCTTTATTAGACAAGCTCATCAAATCCACTTGCCTGCTCTTCAACTTGTGTGTTAACCGTTATTTTCTCCCCGCATTGACGAATTTGTTGCAGTCTGGACATCGCATAGCGCTTTTCTCCTTTCACCACTTTCTAATATTACCAAAAAACATCTTTAAATCGGATGCCAGAATGTTCATATAGAGAGCTGTGCTCGTAGGGTCTGCATGACCGAGAACCCTTTGAACAACGGCTGGTGGGATTTGCTTCATGATACAGTTGACAGCGAAAGAATGCCTGAACGTGTGAGCATGGGCACGCTCTCGGTCCAAGCCAGCTTTTTTGCAGGCACGGACGATCACTTGGTGGACATATTGACGAGATACTTTGAAAAGAAGCTCATCTTTTGAAAGATTTGATTTGGAGATGTACGATTCAATCTCATCTTGGAAAGGGGTAGGGTTTTCTATGCCATCGTTGTCTTCAATAATTGGGACATAGCGAAGGGGTTTGCTTCCTTTTTGTTTGAGCGTCATGAGCCGGATGACTTTGGAATAAAGATCAATGTCCGATACCCTTATGGCAAGCAGTTCTGAAACCCTTGCTCCCGTCCTCCACAGCATATTGACGATAAGGTGGTCTCTTGGATTCTTGATTTGGGCAAGAATTGCTCTAACCTCTTCAGATGTAAAGTATTTTGGGGTCTCTCTCTTTAAGAGAGTGACTCCGTAACGCTTCTTGACGGGCAGTCCCATATTTACAATAGTCGTATTTTGTAAAGAATTTTTTAAGGAAAGGTCTTTTTGGATATATCCAAGAAGCACTTTCCCCCAAAAACTCAATTTTTGAGCTTCTTTTCCATCACAACATCTGTCTCTTCTTGTTGGCACAAATGCTACTCAATATATAATGCGCCTCATCTTTCAAAATGATGTAATCCTCAACGTTTCTCAAATGCTCAGGATTATCAAGATTCACCGTTCTCGTAAAAATATTGTACATAGCATTGAGCAAATTGACAAGTTGAATGCATTCTTCGTTACCCATTTCTACCTCCTCCATTTAGCTCTCCCCCCTTTCCATTTCTTCAATCATTCTGTTGAGAACTTTCATCTCAATCTCATAACACTCGTCACAAAATCCATGAGTCTCAGAGTCATCCTCAAAGGGTTCTTTGAATCCATAAAATTTTTTGCAAACACTGCATATCTGTCTCATGACAACCTCCTTTCATTCTAATTCATATTGGGTTATCCGTCTCCTCGATGCATTTTTTCTAATTGCCTCAAGCAAAATCTCTTGGACTCTTCTCTCAAGGCCCCACCAAAAAGTTGTTTCTATCTGAGTAATATATTCCGAGTTCTCAAAAATAAACATTCGAACAGCCTTTCGATTAACCAGACCTCTTTCTT